>Ga0308159_1001509_pt1 | contig 32958 bp, 36 predicted proteins | sample PhyCR1_FD_201040 | JGI IMG/M metagenome (GOLD analysis project Ga0308159, IMG submission 201040) | Phyllosphere microbial communities from UC Gill Tract Community Farm, Albany, California, United States - DLSLC.R1 | ecosystem: Host-associated > Plants > Phyllosphere > Unclassified | place: USA... | reverse complement strand
ACGCCGTGCGGCGCGTGGGGTCACTCGCAGTCGACCGGCTGGTACTGAGCCCTCAGCTCCATCGCATCATCGAGCGCGCCGCTCCGGAGAACCCTCCGGTGCGGCGCGCTTCTGCGAGCAGCGAGAGATTCTCGGGACCGCTGAACTCGTGCAGGACGGCCGGACCCACGTGCACCTGCCACGCGCCGTGAAAGCGGAGGGCGTCCGCCCGACGACGACCGATCTCGGAAGGCACGGCGAGGAACTGCCTGGATCGGGAGCGTCCCGCGCGCTCGAGGACGGCGCGCACCCACCACGGCCCTCCGCCGCGGTCGACCTCCAGCACGAAGCGCGGTGTCCGGATCGGGCCGCACAGCTCCTCCAATGCGATGCCGAAGGTCTTCTGATCGGCGAGGCTCGCGTGCGCCATCGTGATCTCGGCGCGGTTGGCACCGGCATCCCTCCGCTCTCCCTCCCACACCGCAACGGCGAGCGGGGACCGGACGCGCCCACTCTCGGACAGCGCCGTCCACACCACATGCGCCATGTTCCGCAGCGTCGCCGCGGCGTCCCGGGCCTGCCGACGCGTACGACGCCAGGCGGAGAACAGGGGCACGGCCACGACGGCACCGATCAGGGCGCTGACTCCCCCTACCGCAACTCCCGCGGCCGCGGGAAGGAAGAACGAGAGCGCGATCAGCGCCGCCGGCACTCCCGCCGACACCCCGAGCCATCCGCCGAGGGCACGCTCGGCCATCACCGAGGTCGAGAAGACCGGCGTGCGGGCCGGGCGCTCGACCACCGCGGAGAGCTCCTCGCGATCGTCGTACGGGGAGCCGATGCGCCAGGCGGCTCGCGTCTCGTCCCGCGGCGGAGCCGAGGTCAGGGCGTCGACACCCTCCAGCGAGGCACCGGCGGCCTTCTCGAGTACCTCGTCGAGCGCGCGACGGCGGTCGCGCCCCAGGGCCGCGGGCAGCCCGCGGACGATCCGCTCGGGGTGGTCGGCGTCGAGTCCCCACAGGCCGGCGTGCTTGCGACGGAGGCGGGCGGCATCCGGCTGCGCGTCGAGGGGAGAGTCGGGCGGCAGCAGCGCCGAGACCGTCCAGTTGTGGGCGACCTTCTCGGGCCAGCTCGGATCGCGTCGCAGGGTACGGCCCCGCAACTGCTGCGTCGCTGACGCCGTCGCCACAGCCGTGAGGTCGATCAAGGTGTTGACCGCCGGGCAGTCCCACCCTTCTCCGAACAGACCGCGCGTGCCCACGACCACCTCGAGCGAGCCGTCGGCGAGCAGCCGGGACACGGCGCCGACCACCCCCGACCCCGCGGTCCCCCGCACCTCGAGGACGGCCGCATCGTCGGGACAGGGCTCCCCCGTCACTGGGACGCCGAGCTCGCGCGTGAGCGCCGGAAGCAGCGACTCCGCGTGACGGGCTGCAACACGCACCGTCGACGACGTGACGAGGATCGCGCGCAGCGCCGAGGTAGCGGCATCCGTCGCCACGATCGAGAACGTGCGGACCGCGCCGGCCGAGCCGAGGAGTCCCCCGTGGACGTTGCCGTGGGTGACGTAATCGGTCACGACGAGGGCGCGGAGGCGATCACCGATCTCGGCGCGCTCGCGGGCGAGGATGTCGCACGCTCCCCTGTCCTTCGAGAGGGAAGACGCGAGGACCGTGTCGATCGGATCGCGGGTGCGCCGCACCCCGCGGTCGGTCAGCGCGAAGCCGAAGTCGGCGAGCAGGCGACGCAGCCGGCGCCACTCGTCGGCGCGCGCGGGGTCGGGGAGCACCCGGTCCAGGGCATATCGCCCCAGCAGGCGCAGCGTCTCTTCGGTCGTGGGCGCACGTCGCGCCACGGCGGGAAGACGAGCGGTGAGCGGGTCATCGGGCGCGACGACGGAGAACATCGCCGCGGCGGCCTCGGCACCGGCGAAGTCGAGGGCGAACGCCGCCGAGAGAGCGGCATCGACGGCGGCGGCGGTGTCGGACGACCCCGCGGCGGGCGGCGGGAGCTCGATCTTCGAATGCGGGACCGCGCTCCGTGCTGCGGGAGCGACCGGGACCGGGGACGAGACGCCCTCTGCGGGCGGTTCGAGGGGATCCGCGGGCGCGGAAACGGGCGACGGTTGGAGCACCGCGCGGAGGAACTCCCGGCCGGAGCCCACCGCGAAGGTCGTCCGCAGCGCCTCGGCGAGGGCTTCGGCATGGGCGGAGAGGAACGCCCGCTCCTCACCCGTCGGTTCGACCACGTGGACGAGGTCGCGGTACGGCGCGAGATCGCCCTCGCGCACGACAGCCGGCACGGGAACCTCGAGATCGACCTCGCCCAGCAGCGAGACGTAGTTCTCGTACTCGTTCGCGTCATCGGGCGAGGGAAGTGTGGCCGTGAGCCCGATCACGAGCGGTTCCCGACCCACGGCGCGCAACCGCCCGACGAGCGCCGCGACCACGAGCGCCCAGTGGTCGAGGAGGTGATGGCACTCGTCGAGGACGATGGTCTCGACCCCCGCCTCGACCAGACGTTCCAACAGCTCACGCGATCGCGGGTGCAGAGCGGCTGTGAGCGCGGCGGCATCCTGTCTCGCCAGCGTGCGTCGAAGAGCGCGGGAACGAGAGCGGATGCCACGGCCGTACGCCGCGGCATTGCTCTCGCTGAGCGCGTCGAGCCATCCCTCGGCCTGGTCGGGGGTGCGCTCGTCGGCGATCAGCTCGTCGACCCAGCGGGCGCGCGCGAGAGCCGCGAAGGGCTCGCTGGAGTCGACCACGCTGATCGCCTGGTACGTCAGGGCCGTGAGGTCGGCGGGGAGTTCGGGGTCGTCCGACACGGCGGCGTCGTCGTGCGCCAGCGCCCGGGCAGCGCCCACCCACTGCGCGCGGATCGCCGTCGTGGGCGCGAAAACCACCGTGCGGCGTCCCCGGCGCGCGGCGAGGAGGAGCCCGAGCAGAGTTTTTCCGGCACCCGGCGGAGCGACCAGGTGCAGCGGCTCGCCCGCGTCGACGTCGACACGGTCGAGCGCGGCGCGCTGATAGGCCCGGAGCGTTCCGTCGAATCGCCACGCCGACAGGGGACGGCGTGATTCGGTCGACACCGCGCCAGTCTAGGGAGGGGCCCCCGGCGGGCAGCCGGACCGACACCCGCCGGAGAGGACGACGCGGGGACCTTCGATGGCTCGACGCCCCCGACGACGAGGTACGGCGGGAGCTGCCGACCGTACCGCAGCACGAGTTCCGTGCGGAAGCGTGGTGGCGGGACTCCTTCACGGCCATCGTCACCGCTCACTCCGCCGGCGTGCGCGACTACCCGCGCTTCGTGGACGAAGGGGTCGAATTCGGGACGGTTCGACGGCGGATGCCGCGCACGCGTCCGCGCTCCTACGTCTGCGTCTCGCTGGCATCCCGTCTCCCCCACCTGGTCCTCGACGCCGTCGCGAACGACGGGGTGCGCTCGGGACTGCCCGAGAACCTCGCCGAACGACAGCGGATCTGCCTGGTGGCGACTTCGACCGGATCTCCGCGCGTACGCTCCACGCGGATACGCCCGTGACGCGCTCTACGTGCTCACCGCCGATGTCATGGCGGTCCTCACCGATCAGCCGGTCGGCATCCGGCGGCGACCCCGTCAGGCGCCGTTGCGTCGAGCGACCCACCCGGCCAGCAGGGCGTGCGAGAGCGGCGCGATCGAGACGGCCATGAGGATTGTGCCCAGCACCGCCTGCTCGGCCTGCAGCAGCACCCCGCCGATGAGCAGGCCCGTGAACAACACCGACGACACCACCCGGCGCACCATGCGCTCGAGATCGCGCATGCGTCGCTCGATGCGCGGGGTCTGGACCGACACCGAGCCGTCTTCGAAGCGCGAGATGAGGTTGTCGGCGCGACGCGGGAGGCGCGCGGTCACGGCGGCCACCGCTCCGACCTCGCGGACGAAAGCCTGCGCCGTGTTGCCGCTCTCTTCGCGGATGAGGCGCTGCGCATAAGGCTCGACCGCGTCCCAGATGTTGAAGGCGGGATCGAGCGCGCTGCACATGCCGCTCGTGAGCGACATCGCGCGCACGATCAGCAGGAAGTTCTCGGGCAGCTGGAACGGCAGCGACCGCACCACGTCGCCGAACTCGATCGCGAAGGCGCGGAACTCGCGCGGATCGACCTCTTGCAGCTCCGCGAACCCCATCCCGCCGAAGCGGGAGAACAGGCCCGTCATCGCGCGCTCCAACTGCACCGTGTCGGCCGAGGGCAGCAGCACGCCGACATCGCGGATGCCGTCGACCAGCCCCTTGCCGTCGCGCGAGGCCGCCGCGATGAGCACGCGGCGCAGCCCCCGGCGCAGGCTCGGCGGGACCTCGCCCATCATGCCGAAGTCGATGAAGGTGAAGCGCCACGCCGGGGTACCCGCGTCGGTCGTGGCACCGAGCGGCGTGACGAAGACGTTCCCGGGGTGCGGGTCGGCGTGGAAGAAGCCGTCGTCGAACAGCTGGTCGAACATCACGCGGGCGAAGCGGGCGGCGACCTCGGACGGGTCGATGCCGGCCGCGCGGAGAGCGTCGACGTCGTTGATCTTGATCGCCGTGACGTCTTCGAGGGTGAGGACGCGGCGGGTGGTGCGCTCCCACACGACCTCGGGGACGGCCACTCCGTCGGGCCCGCCGAAGTCGGCCGCGAAGCGCTCGGAATTGGCGGCCTCGTGCAGGTAGTCGATCTCTTCGAGGCTCGTGACGGCGAACTCTTCGACGAGCGAGGGCATGTCGACGCGGTCGCGGACGAGGGCGACTTTGCTGAGCCACACGCCGACCTTGCGCAGGGCACGCAGATCGACGCCGACGATGCGGTCGATGCCCGGGCGCTGGATCTTGAGCACGACGGCACTGAGGCCGGTCTCCGCCGCCAGATCCTCCGTCAGCACCGCGCGGTGCGCCTGGCCCAGCGAAGCCGCCGCGAGGGGGCGCTCGTCGACGCTCGCGAAGGCGCGCTCCAACGGCATCCCGAGTTCTTCTTCTGCCCGGGCACGCATCTGCACGAACGGGACCGCGGGCACCTCGTCTTGCAGACCCTCGAGCTGCTTCGTGATCGACGGGGGCAGGACGTCGAGACGCGACGACATGAACTGCCCGACCTTGATCATCAAGCCGCCGAGGTCGACAGCGAGCACGTGAAAACGTTGGGCGATGCGCTCGAGCCGCCGGGTGCGGCCCCGGGCGGAGATCCACCCGAGACCGAACCGCGGCAGGAACAGCTCGAACCACCAGGCCTGCACCAGATAGCGCGCCGCGAAGCGCGTGATTCGCCGGTAGCGGGCCTTCATGAGGGCGTCGTCGGTCATCGATTCTCCTGGATGCCGACGGGTGAAAGGCCCCCGTCGAGCGAGCGTGACCTCAACCCTGGGCGAGGATGGAGTAGAGCTTACGGCGAGCCTCGTCGAGGATCTCGACCGCTTGCGCGACCTGCTCCTTGTCGCCCGTGCGACCGACCTGGGCCGCCGCCTGGGCGAGTTCGATGCCCGCCTTGGGCAGGGCGGTCATGCGACCGCCGTCACGCGAACCGGCTGCCTCCCAGGGGGCCGTGCGCTCGGTGGTCTCGTCGCCGGCCGCTGCGCGACCCTCGGCGGTGAGCGAGTAGGTCTTGCGCCCGTTCGACTCCTCGGCCTGCACGAGGCCCTCGTCGGTCAGCAGCTGCAGCGTGGGGTAGACCGAGCCGGGGCTCGGCTTCCACGAGCCGCCGCTGCGGTCTTCGATCTCGCGGATGATCTGATAGCCGTGCATCGGCTGCTCGAGCAGGAGCGAGAGGACGGCCGAACGCACGTCGCCCTTGTTCATGCGCGGCGTCGAGGCGGTTTTCTGCTCGAACTGCGTGCGCAGCTGCTCGAGCCCCTCGAGGATGTTGGACATCGGCCAGCCGGGGGTGTTGTTGCCACCGCGTCCGCCGAACGCGTCTCCCAGGAATGAACCACTCATGACGACCTCCTTCGCGCGGACCCGATCTGAGTCAGCGATACATAACGATATATCGCTGACGAGGCGTGGAGGCTGGGAATCAACCCGCGATCCTTCGATGTCGAGCAGACCCGCGGCGCCCGGCCGGGCCCCGGGACGCGGATCAGTACCAGTTCATCGCCTGGGAGTGACCCCACGCGCTGCACGGGCTGCCGTAGCCGCGGGAGATGTAATCGAGACCCCACGCGATCTGGGTGGCCGCATTGGTCTGCCAGTCGGCGCCGAAGCTCGCCATCTTGCTCCCGGGCAGGGCCTGCGGGATGCCGGTGGCCCCACCGTCGTTGTTGTAGGCCTGGTAGTTCCAGCCCGACTCCTTGTTCCACAGCGACGACAGACACGAGAACTGGTCGCTCCCCCAGCCGTACTTCTCGGCCATGAGCTGCGAGGCGTACGCCCGCGCTCCCTCGGGCGTGTTGACCCGGGCGAGAGCCGCGGCGGCATCGGCCTCACGCTGCGCCTCGGCGGCGGCTGCGGCCTCGGCCTGACGCTGCGCCTCGGCAGCGGCGTCCGCAGCGGCCTTGTCGGCCTTCGCCTGGTCGAGGCTGCCCTTGACCTCCGCCACGCGGGCGCTGACGCGATCGGTCTCGCTCTGGGCGTTCTGACTCAGGGCGGGCACGAGCAGCACCGGGAGCAGGTCGCGGGAGTTCAGACGATCGACGGCATCTTGGAGCGCGCCCGTGTCGATCGACGCATCGCCGATCGAGAGCGGGAGTCCGGTCGCGGCGACATCGGCCTGGACCGCGGTCGCGTTCGAGAGCGCCGCCTGCGCCCCGTCGAGGGCGGCGGAGGCCCCGGTACTGACGGCGTCGAGGGTCGGCGCCGTGGACACGGGAACCGAGGTGCCGGGGGCGGAGAAGGAGGATGCCGAGGCGTCGGGCAGCGAGACGGGAGACGCCATCGCCAGACCGGTCGTGGCGACCATGCCGAACGCGAGGCCGGCGCAGGTGGCCGCCGTGACGAGGGTGTGCCGAGCGCGGTTGACGTGGGCGAGTTTGATGTCGGAACGCAGCAAGAGAGATCTTTCGTCGGGGGCGCGCTCGTCGGGATCGAGCACGGTGTCGCGCCGTCGGGTCGGCACGGGGCCCGAGTGTGGGTGCTGGTTCTGGACGTTATCTTTTCGTTACCTGGAAGACCGGTGGGAGCGGACAGCTCGGCGACGCGCGCTCGCCCGGGGTCGCGCGACGACGTCCGCTTCGCACCTTCGACGACAAGAAATTACTTTTCACCGGGTATTTTCTGGTCCTTACGACACGAGGTTCTCGTCAGTCGCCGCTGAGCTTTCCCGCCTCCACGACGAGAGGCCGATCCGACGAAGAAAAATCTCGTCGAATCGGCCTCCCGGCGGTCGATCCGCCCGTCGCGTCGTGCGAGGGCTCAGACGCGGTGCGCCCGGTAGTAGTCCAGGAGGGCGTGCGTCGAGGAGTCCTGAGCCGCGAGCGCCTCGTCGTCGCCCTCGATCGCGGGGGCGATCTGCAGAGCGAGCTGCTTGCCGAGCTCGACGCCCCATTGATCGAAGGAGTTGATGCCCCAGATCGTGCCCTGCGTGAACGTGATGTGCTCGTACAGGGCGATCAACTGGCCGAGCACCGAGGGCGTGAGGGACGGCGCGAAGATCGACGTGGTCGGCCGGTTGCCCGGGAACGTGCGGGCGGCCACGAGCGCGCCCGTGGTGCCCTCGGCCTCCACCTCTTCGGCGGTCTTGCCGAACGCCAGCGCCTTCGTCTGCGCGAGGAAGTTCGCCAGGAACAGGCCGTGCACGTCGCGCCCGTCGTCGGCGCGCGGGTAGGCCGGGTTCACGAACGCGATGAAGTCGGCCGGGATGAGCCGCGTGCCCTGGTGGATCAGCTGGTAGAACGCGTGCTGACCGTTGGTTCCCGGCTCTCCCCAGAAGACCTCGCCCGTGTCGGTGGTGACGGGCGTGCCGTCCCACCGCACCGACTTGCCGTTGGACTCCATCGTGAGCTGCTGCAGGTAGGCCGCGAAGCGGTGGAGCTGCTGCGCGTACGGCAGGACCGCGTGCGACTGCGCGCCGAGGAAGTTGGTGTACCAGACGTTGAGCAGACCCATGAGAACGGGCACGTTCTGCTCGACCGGGGTGGATGCCACGTGCTCGTCGACCGTGTGGAACCCGGCCAGGAGCTCGCGGAACACATCGGGACCGAGGGCGATCGCGAGCGACAGCCCGATCGCCGAATCGACGGAATAGCGTCCGCCCACCCAGTCCCAGAAGCCGAACGCATTGGCGGGATCGATGCCGAACGCGGCCACCTTGTCGAGCGCGGTCGACACGGCGACGAAGTGATGGGCCACGGCGTCGGTGCGGGCGGCATCCGAGTCGTCGATCGCTCCCTTCTCGGCGAGCTGCGCCCACAGCCAATCGCGAGCCAGACGGGCGTTGGTCAGGGTCTCGAGCGTGGTGAAGGTCTTCGAGGCGACGATGAAGAGGGTGGTCTCGGGATCGAGGTCAGCCGTCTTCTGCGAGATGTCGGTGGGGTCGATGTTCGAGACGAAGCGCGCGTGGATGCCGGCGTCGGCGTACGGCAGCAGTGCCTCGTAGACCATCACCGGGCCCAGGTCACTGCCGCCGATGCCGATGTTGACGACGTGCGTAACCTTCTTGCCGGTGACGCCGCGCCACTCGCCGGAGCGCACGCGGTCGGCGAAGGCGCTCAGTCGGTCGAGCACCTCGTGCACGTCGTGGTCGATCTGCTGACCATCGACGACGAGGGCGGGCTCGGCTCCGGCCGGGCGGCGAAGGGCGGTGTGCAGCACCGCGCGGTCCTCACTGGTGTTCAGGTGCGCCCCGCTCAGCATCGCGCCGAAACGATCACGCACACCGGTCTCGTCGGCGAGAGCGACCAGAGCGTCGAGGATCTCGGGGGTGACGAGGTTCTTGGACAGATCGACGTGCAGGTCGCCCACCGTGCGCGTGAGATCGCGCGTGCGATCGGCGTCGGAGGCGAACCAGCCACGGAGGTCGGGAGCGAAACCCTCCCGCAGAGCGGTAAGGCGGGACCAGGCGGCGGTGGTGGTGGGATCGATAGGCGCAGTCACGGAACCCACGCTAGCGACCTCGGACGATCGCCACGCCGCGGATGACGAAGTGCGCCGGACGCGCTACGACCGGGGCGGCGGCCCGGATCGGTCGCGGCCGCCCGCGACGGCCTCGGCCAGGGGGATCTCACGCGATCCGTTCCATGGCTCGGTCCACCCCAGGCGGTCGAACAACCCATCCAGCACCATCGCGGTGAACCCCCACACCGTCTGCGGGCCGCGCGCCGTCTGCAGGGTGAAGGCGGGCCCCCGCCACTCCCGACCATCACGACGGAGCACTGTCACGCCTCGACGCTCGGGGTCGAGCAGATCAGCCACCGGAGCGCGGAACACGTCGGCCGATTCCGCCGCATCCACGGCACGGACCGGAGTCGGGCGCGCCCACCATCCGATCACCGGAGTGACCTCGTGGCGAGAGAACGCCAGGGGCAGGGACTCGAGGGTACCCAGCACCTCGACACCGTCGGGATCGAGACCCGTCTCTTCGCGGGCTTCGCGGAGGGCCGCCGCCGCGGCATCCGTGTCTTCGGGATCGAGGCGGCCGCCGGGGAACGCGACCTGGCCCGGGTGGGCACGGAGCGTGCTCGCGCGCGAGAGGAGCAGGACGTCGAGGTCGCTCGGGACGTGCGTCGCCGATCGGGAACTCGGGATGCCGTCGAGCACCCCGAACAAGATGAGCACCGCCGCGGCACGCGCCTCGCCGTCGACCGGAATCGCGCGAAGCGCCGGAGAGACGTCGCCGAGACCCCGGGCGAGGAGGTTCTCGAGCTGCGCGCGGGGAGACGACATGGGTCGAGGCTAGCCGCGTCGGCCGCCGGTCGCGTCGAGCGATGGTGCTAGCGAGAGCCGTTGCAGGCCAGGCCGTCTCCGTCGCCGTCGAGCTTGTAGATGTCGGAGCCGACGACCCGGGCCACGCCGTCGAAATAGGACGGGCCGTTGCCCTTTCCGCCCGCGCAGTCGACGTCGGAATCGATCGGCACGCACGCGTCGGCGTAGTTCGGGTCGCATCCGCCCCCGCCGCCAGACGCTTTCTCGACGGGAGCGGGCGGAGGAGGAGCGACGAACGTGCCCCGCGAGGTGACCTCGGAAACCGGCGCCCGTCCGACGGACTCGCCGATCAGAATCCTCTCGGACTCCACGCCGTCGATCGTCGTGACGCGAAAGACCGAGACCTTCTCCCCGTCGACGCCCGGCGTCGAGATGCGCGACTGGCCCGACGGGATCGTCGCGTCATCCACGGTCGCCCGCTCGAACGGCACGACGGAGGTGACGGATTGCTCGGAGACAACGACGACGGGTGTCGGTGACGGCGTCGCGGACGGCGAGGGTGCCGACACTCGGCGGGCGTCGTCGGTGGCTGCCGGATCGGCGGCGGAGATCGAGGACGAGCACCCCGCAACGAGCAGGAGCGCTGCCGTCACCGCTGTCAGCACGGAGACGGACCGCCCCGATCGGGTCAGGCGCCGGCGCACGACGGCGCGATCGTTCACAACGGTCATCGAGAAGTTCCCCCCAGAACAGGAGCCACGCCCCATCGCGTCGCCACGGCTCAGCAGACCAGATCGAGGTCGCGGACGCAAGCGCGACCTCGGCAGCCTCGCTCATCTCGTCGCTTCTCGGCATATTCGCTGCGCGTGGTGACGTCAGCGACCGCCGGACATGGCGCTCGCGGTCGAGGTGGCGGGGGTGGTGCCGACGCGCACGCCGACGGCGACCGTCCAGCCGGTGGGGTGGTCGCCGGTGGCGGTGGCGAGCTCGCGCGCTCCCCCGTCGTCGCCGAAGACGGTGTGGCTCTCCAAGGACACCCGGGAGATGGGATGCCGACGAGGGGTCGGCGGCATCCGCGGCGACCTCGCACGCGGCCTGCCGCGGGGCGACCGACGAGGTGGCGATCGCGTTCGAGGCGTCGGGATGGCATCCGGATTCGGGTTCACCGTCCCCGACCCCGGCGCGCGTGTCAGGATGAGCGAGGGAGGTACGCGATGACCGGAACACTGCACGCCGTGACCCTCGTCGTGAACATGCCGATCACCAAGATCGACGCCCTCGACGCGATCGCCTTCGCCGCCGACGGAGGCGTCGACGGGGCAGGCACGATGAGCCCGCGCGTGTGGCTGGCCCCGCACGCGTGGGCCGAGGTCGAGATCCCCAAGTTCGCCGATCCTCCGCCGTTCGCGATCGACGTGTACTCCGACGTCTCGGGCGCGGTGGCGTGGGCGCAGGCCCGCCGACTGTTCGACGCCCTCGAGCGCTTCGGGTGGAACGTGAGCCCGCCGCGCGCGGGAGTGCAGTGAGCGAAGCCGCCGCGCCGCGGCCGCGACTGCTCTACGTCGAGGACGACGCCGAGATCGCCGCGATGACCCTCGAGGTGCTCCGCGAGACCTACGAGGTCGTGCACGAGGCCGACGGGCTGGCGGGCCGCGACCGGGCGCTGCGCGACAGCTTCGAGGTGATCCTGCTCGACCGGCGACTCCCCGGTCGCGACGGCGCCGAAATCGTGCGCGACCTCCGCACCGCCCACATCACGACCCCCGTGCTGCTGCTCACGGCGCTGGGGGCGGTCGCCGATCGCGTCGAGGGCCTCGACGCCGGGGCGAACGACTACCTGCTGAAGCCGTTCGACTTCGACGAGCTGCTCGCCCGACTGCGGGCGTTGCGGCGCGGCTACCGGGCCGAAGGACGTCGCCGGGGCATCTCGGACTGGACCTACCTCCCCGACACGGCCGTGGTCTACGGCCCCTCCGGCGAGCGCATCGCCCTCACCTCGACCGAGAACGCCGTGCTCGAGCTGCTCACCCGGAGCCCCGACCACGTCTTCTCGCGCGAAGAGATCGCCCGCGCGGTGTTCTCGTCTCCGGATGCCGTGACCACCGTCGACACGTACGTGCACTACCTGCGCCGCAAGACCGCGACCGACCTCGTCGAGACCGTGCGCGGGCGCGGCTACCGCGCGGGGGCCGAGCGGTGAGCGTCGACGACGACCGCCGCGTCGTCCGCCGCGCGGCGCTGCGGGTCGGCACCCTCGTCGCGGGAGCGTCGGCCCTCGCGATCGCCGTGGGGGTCGTGATCCTGATCTCGGTGCTCGTCACGCAGGCCCGCACCGAGGGCGGGGGTCGGCACGGTCCGGGCGGCACCCCCGTGGGCGACCGGTTCGTGGTCGACCTCGACGATGTCCTGCCCTGGATCCTCGCCCTGGGTCTGCTGGGGGTCGTGGTGCTCGGGCTCGTCGGCTGGGCCGCGGCCCGTTGGTCGGTGCGCCCGCTGGATGAGGCCCTGCGCCGGCAGCGCGCGTTCGTCTCGGATGCGAGCCACGAGCTGCGCACGCCCCTGACCGCCCTGACCAGCCGCATCCAGATCGTGCAGCGTCGTCTTCATCGCGGCGAGCCCGCCGACGAGCCGCTGGATCAGCTGCGGCGCGACGCGCAGATCATGGACGACGTGCTCGCCGACATGCTGCTGACCGCAGAGGGCGAGGTGCACGCGGGGACCGCTCGGATCGATGACAGCGTGCGCGTGGCGACCGCGGCACTGTCTTCCCTCGCCGACGACGCGGGCGTGCACCTGCGTCCGGGCGCGCTGGCGAACGCGACGGTCGCGGTGCCCGCGGTCACCGTCGTGCGCATGTGCACCGCCCTGCTCGACAACGCCGTCGGTCACACGCTCGCGGACTCCGAGGTGACCATCACCGCCGAGGCCGACGAGCGCGACGTCGTCGTGCGCGTGGAGGACCGGGGCAGCGGCATCCGGCACGACGATCTGCCGCGCATCTTCGAACGCTTCGCGCGTGGGGCGGAGTCGGGCCGGCGCCGGGGCTTCGGGCTGGGCCTGGCGCTCGTACGCGAGGCGGCGACCCGCTACGGCGGCAGCATCGAGGTCGAGCGCACCTCGCCCGCGGGCACGGTGCTCGCCCTGCGCCTCCCCCGCGCCCGCTGACCGCTCGGGTTCAGCCGGCGACCACATCGTGGAACGCCGACACCTCGACCCGGCCGGCGAAACGGCGCGTGCGTCCGTGCTCCCAGACGATCCCGGATGCCACGGGGGCCACCGGCATCCAGTCGACGTCGTCGATCCCGGCGATGGCCGCCACGGTGGCCCAGGCATCGGCGGTGGTGAGGTCGTCGGCGACGACCGTCGCGCTCACGGGACCCGCGAGGTGCACCCCCGTGCGCGGATCGACGAGGTGCGCGCCGCGCTCGGACGTGCCCGAGGTGGCCACGGCCCCGTCGACGACCTCGACCGTGGCCAGCAGCTCGCCCTCGTGGGTCGGGTGCGCGATACCGATGCGCCAGCCGTGGTCGCTCGTCGGGGCCGTGCGCAGGCGCATGTCGCCGCCCACGTTGACGCCGACCGCCTCGACCTCGCCGTCGGCGAGCAGCTCGTCGAAGGCCCGGGTCGCAGCATCCGTCGACCATCCCTTCACGTACCCGGTCGGGTCGAACCAGCCGCGCCAGTGCGCGTCGAAGCGGCCGCCGCTGCGCTCGCGCAGATCGCGGCAGTACGCGGCCACCTCGGCCACCCGCGGGTCGACGTCGCCGAGCTCGAGCCCCTCGTCGCGCAGCCGCGAGATGTCGGAGTCGTCGCGGTAGGTCGAGAACACCCGCTCGTCGTCGCGCAGGCGCGCCACGCATGCGACGATCGCCCGCTCGACCCGCGGGGTGCGCTCGCCGATGACGGTGATCGAGGCGACGGTCCCCATCACGGGCTCGACGACCGTGAACGCGCCGGTCATGCGCGGGCCTGATCGAGGGCGGACTGCAGCGAGGTGCGGTACCCGGTGCTGGTGTAGGTGGCGCCCGAGACCATGTCGACCTCGGCGCTCTGCGCCTGCACGGTCTCTTTCACGAGCACGGGTAGCGCGCGGGAGTTGATCTGCTGATCGCGTCCGCTCTCGGAGGGGTACTGCGGCACCTGCACGTCGGTGATCGCGCCGCCCGACACGGTGATCTGCACCTGCACGGGACCGAAGCGCGTGTTCGCTGCCTGGCCGGTGAAGGTGCCGTCTGTGAGGCCGCTCGACGAGGTCTGCGCGCTGGTCGACCCCGACGAGGTCGAGCCGCTCGAGGGCGAACCCGAGGACGCGGATGCCGACGGGGTCGGCGTGGTCTTCGGAACCGTCGCCACACCCGACGAGGGGGCGTCGGCGAGCGCGCTCGTCGACTCGGGGGCCGTCGAGGTGCGGTAGCTGAACAGCAGCACGAGGCCCGTGACGGTCGCCATGAAGGCGTAGACGATCTTCTTCATCGGATTCTCCTCAGACGGTGAAGGCTTCGAGGTGGACGCGCTCGGCGGGGACCCCGGCGCGGCGCAGGTCGGCGCGCACGGCATCCATCCACGGCTGGGGTCCGCAGAGAAACACGTCGGTGTCGGCGGGGCGCGGGGAGACGTAGCGGATGAGGTCGGCCCCGGCCCACTGGGCGTGCGAGGTCGGCAACCACGACGAGGTGGTCAGGGCGCGGCGACCCGGCAGCGGCGCGTGGCGCAGGCCCCGCTCCCGCACGAGGCGGTCGATCGCGTCGGCGCGCAGGGCGTCGGCGGCGGTGTGGTCGCGCACGATGAGCGTCGCCTCGCCCGGGGCCCAGTCGGCCTCTTCGAGCATCGCGACCAGGGGCGCGACTCCGGCACCGGCGCCGATCATCAGGAGGTGTCCGCCGCGGCGCTCGTCGGCGGTCATCGTGCCGTAGGGCCCCTCGATAAGCACGCGCGTGCCGGGCCGGAGTGCGGTAAGCCGCTGCGTTCCGTCGCCGACGAAGCGGGCCGAGATGACGAGCTCACCGCCGGCCGGGTCGGTGGCGAGAGAGAAGGGGTGTCCGCGCGTCCAGCCCGCCCCATCGAGGAAGCGCCAGACGAAGAACTGTCCGGCGCGCGCCGTGAGGGCGTCGATCCGGCGTCCGGTCATGCGCACCGAGACGCCGCTCTGGCCGTCGCGTTCGACGGCGCTGACCCGGATGCCGTGGCGCAGCGACCTCGCCAGCGGAAGCCCGAGGCGGAAGACGACGACCGTCGCCACGGTCGCGCCCCACATCGCCCACCAGTAGACGGTGGCGGCGGCAGAGACGGTGAAGTCGGCGCCCGTCCACAGCATGTGCGGAATGGCGAGGCCGACGCCGAGGTAGCCGTACAGGTGCAGCAGGTGCCACGACTCGTACCGCAGACGCGTGCGCGCCTTGCGCACCGAGGTGACCACGACCAGCAGCAGCAGCCCGGTGCCCGCGGTCGCCAGCAGCATGCCCGGCTCCTCCCACACGAACTGCCACGCCTGCTCGAGGGGGTTGATGCCCGCCTGCACCGCGTAGCCGAGGATCTGCAGCCCGATGTGGGCCGTGAACAGCGCGAACGACCAGAAGCCGACGATGCGATGCATGCGAGTGATGCCGTCGCGACCGAAACCCCGCTCGAACAGCGGCACGCGGGCCATCAGCAGCACCTGGGAGAAGAGCAGGTTCGCGGATGCCAAGCCCGCGGCGCGACCGAGGGAGTTGAGCGAGTCGGCTCCCCCGGCCAGCAGCGACTGCACCTCTCCACCCGCGACCCACACGGCCACGACGACGAGGCTCGTCGCCCAGATGACGACGATGGCGGCGAGGTTCCACAGCGGCCGGGTGTTCGGCCTTCTCCGCGAGACCTGGCGAGCGGGGCGCGCGGCGGTGGCGGGCGGGGCGGCGAGGGCGGATGCTGGGGTCATGCGCTCAGCGTGCCCGCGCGCTCCCCAGACGGCTCCAAGAATGCGGCGTCCACGGGTCATGCAGAGGAAACGCGTAGGTTGCGGCTTCGCGCGCCCCGGGACGGGCGCCGGGCGTCACCTCGCCGCGGGCGTGCTGAAGAGGTTCACGACGTTGCCGTCGGGGTCGCGGACCCGGGCCGACCGATTGCCCCACGGCATGGTGGTCGGTTCGAGGACGACGTCTTCACGGGGCGGGTGCAGCGCGACGAAGGCGGCGTCGACGTCGGCGACGTCGAACTCGAGGAACACGGACCGGTTCACATAGCCCCCCCCCAGACGGCGTCCGAGGGGGTGCCGAGCCCGAACAGCACCGATATGGCTTCGTCGAGGGTGAACCCCGCCGGCCCCGCGTGGAGAATGCACCGGTGGCGTACCCGCCGGTGCGCTCGGGTTCTGCGCAGATGGGCAGACCCGACCGCCCGCGAGAGGCGTGCGCTAACCCGCCGCGGACGGAGCCGAGACCGTTGATCAGTCGTCGAGACCGACCAGCACCGCGCTGCGTTCCCACAGCTGCCGCGCGACCAGGGGGTCATCGGCGATGCGGTTGGTGGTGGCGGGCTTGTTGTTCGAGTAGAAGCCGCCGGGGGTCCAGTCGACGCCCGGCTTGCCGAGCGCGAGCCAGGTCAGACGTGCGCCGCCCACCGCGGTCGAGGTCATGAGGCTCTTCGCGAGGGGGCCCCCGTAGAGGAACTTCCACGGTCCATCGCTCGACGATCCGAAGTTCGAGGCGATGACCCCCGGGTGGAAAGCCACGGCCGAGACATCCTGGTCGCCGAACCGGCGGTTGAGTTCCTTCGTGAACAGCACGTTGGCGAGCTTCGCGTTGCCGTATGCGGCGGTCGAGGAGTAACGACGCTCCCCCTGCAGGTCGTCGATGTCGAAGCGCGGAAAGAGTTTCGCCGCGGCACTCGAGGTCTGGATCACCGAGGCGTCCGACTCGATGAGGCGCTCGCGCAGCAGGTTGGTGAGCAGGAACGGCGCGAGGTGGTTGACCTGGAAGGTCGTCTCGTAGCCGTCCTTCGTCAGGGTGCGCTCGCCGAACACGCCGCCGGCGTTGTTGGCGAGCACGTCGATACGGGGGTACTTCTCGAGGAGGGATGCCGCGAGCTCCCGCACCTGCGCCAGGTCGCTGAAGTCGGCGACGAACGAATCCACCCCGAGCGACCGCGCGACACGGGCGGTCTTGTCGGGATTGCGGCCCACCACGACCACCTCTTCGCCCACCTGGGTGAGCTGCTTGGCGGCTGCGGCGCCAATGCCGTCGCTGGCTCCGGTGATGACGATGGTGCGGGTCATGCGAACCTCCTGGGTCGAAGAGCGCCACGTTACTGCGGGCACCGATGTGAACGTCGGGGCTTGCCCGTGGCATCCGGCATCGAAGAGAACTCACAGCCCGCTCCCAGCCCCGCGGGACCAAAACCGACGGGTCCCGCGTTCTTATCCATGACGCCCGACACCGGGCGACAGGACGAAGGGACACGCACCGTGAACACGGAGTACCGGAAGACGTCGGAGGCGCTCAGCCACCTCACCGACCGCCAGTTCGCCGTCACGCAGGACGACGCCACCGAGCCGCCGTTCCGCAATGAGTACTGGGACAACCACGAGGACGGCATCTACGTCGATGTCGTGTCGGGGCAACCGCTGTTCTCGTCGGCCGACAAGTTCGAGAGCGGATCGGGCTGGCCGAGCTTCACTAAGCCCATCGACGACGCCGCCGTCGTGAACAAGACCGACCGTTCGCTGTGGATGACGCGCACCGAGGTGCGCTCGGCCGGAGCCGACAGCCACCTCGGACACCTGTTCGACGACGGCCCCCGCGACGCGGGCGGGCTGAGATACTGCATGAACTCGGCGGCGATGCGATTCGTGCCCGTCAGCGAGCTCGAGGCACAGGGGTACGGCGCGTACCTCCCCCTCTTCCGCGAGAGCCGAGCCTCGTGAACCTCTTCTCTTTCCTCACCCGCAGCAGCGTCAACCGCAGAAGGAGCACCACCATGACCAGCGGACCCACCGACTCCGGCGAGATCACCCGTCGCCCCGGCACCGAGACCGCCGTCCTCGCGGGCGGATGCTTCTGGGGCGTCGAAGACCTCATCCGCCGCCAGCCCGGCGTGCTCGCCACGCGCGTCGGCTACACCGGCGGCCAGAACGACCACGCGACCTACCGCAACCACCCCGGTCACGCCGAGGCCGTCGAGATCGTCTTCGACCCCACGCAGACCTCGTACCGCGACATCCTGGCGTTCTTCTTCCAGATCCACGACCCGTCGACCCTGAACCGTCAGGGCAACGACATCGGCACGAGCTATCGCTCGGCGATCTTCCCGCTCTCGCCCGAGCAGGAGAAGGTCGCGCGCGACACGATCGCCGATGTCGACGCGTCGGGCATCTGGCCCGCGAAGGTCGTCACCACGATCGAGCCCGAAGCGCCCTTCTGGGAGGCCGAGCCCGAGCACCAGGACTACCTGATCCGCATCCCCAACGGGTACACGTGCCACTTCGTGCGCCCCGGTTGGGTGCTGCCCAAGCGCGAGGAAGCCTCCGCGTAAGTCGTTTTTCGGGGCCCGGATGCCATGGCATCCGGGCCCTTCGTCGTGTCAGGTGACAGTGGGACTGCGTCTTTCGATCAGCACCGTGTCGCGCCAGACGCCGGCGGCGTCGCGGGCGATGCGCTCGCGCACGCCGACGGTGCGGAATCCGTGGCGCGCGTGAAGGGCGAGCGAGGCGCGGTTGTCGGCGAAGATCGACGACTGGATCGTCCAGATACCGTCGGCCTCGGTCGAGGCGATCAGGGCCGCGACCAGGAGGTGGCCGATCCCCCGGCCGCGAGCGTCGGCCGCGACGTAGACCGAGTGCTCCACGACCCCGCGGTAGACGGGGCGCGACGACACGGCCGAGACGGCGGCCCAGCCGACGACCCGTTCGTCGCTCACGGCGACGAGCCGATGCGCGGCCAGCTTCGCCCCATCGAAGTCGTCCCATGTCGCCGGGGGCGCCGTCTCGAAAGTCGCGTGACCGGTCGCGATACCCTCCGCGGAGATGCGGTGCACCTCCGGCCAGTCGGCCACGGCGAGCGGGCGCAGCGACACGCTCACGCGCAGCAGGGCCCCGCGTCGGTGGTGCAGACGCCCGTCTCGGGCAGTACGAGATCGACCTGCCGCGCCGCCGCCCGGTCGCCGGCGAGCTCCGCCGAGATCGAGCGCACCTGCTCGTATCCGGTGAGCAGCAGGAACGTGGGCGCCCGCCCGTACGACTTCATGCCCGCGAGGTAGAAGTCGGGCTCGGGATGCGTGAGTTCGGCGACCCCGTGCGGCGGCACCGACCCGCACGAGTGCAGGTTCGGATCGATCAGCGGAGCGAGGGCCCGCGGCGCCTCGACGATCTCGTCGAGGCCCAAGCGGATCTCTCCCAGCATCGACAGGTCGGGGCGGAAGCCGGTGGCGTTGACGACCACGTCGACCTCGAGGGCGAACGTCTCTCCCGCACGCCGACCGCTGACGCGCACGCCGCCGTCGGAGAGCCGCACGTCGTCGATCTCGAACGCGGCGATCTGCTCGACGGCGCCCTCGTCGACCAGGCGGTGCACCGCCGCACCGAGGCGTCCGCGCGCGGCGAGGTCGTCGGCCGCATCGGCGGCGAGGCGGGCGGTTCCCTCGTTGCGGACAGCCCACGCGATGCGCGTCGTGGGCTCGTCTGCGGCGAGCGCGGCGAGGGCGATCAGGGTGTTCGCCGCCGAATGCCCCGCGCCGACGACGAGCACACGTCGACCGGCGAACCGCGCGCGGTCCCGTCCGCGCACGTCGGGGAGCGCCGTCGTCACGCGGTCGCCGAGGTCGTCGTGGGCGAGACCCGACGACAGCAGCGACCGCGGCGAGCTCGTGGTGCCGGAGGTGTCGATGACGGCGCGAGCCGTGGCATCCGTCGTCCCGTCGGTCGTGCGCAGTCGCAGAGCGAAGGGGGTGGCCGCCCGGCCGGCCGAGCGCGTGCGGTCCATGCCCTGGCGCGTGACGGCCTCCACCCGCGTGCCGTACCGGACGACGGATGCCAGGGCGGCGGTGCGCGCGAGGGGTTCGAGGTAGCCGTCGACCAGCTCATCGCCGGTGGGAAGGTTCTCGGCATCCGGAGCCGTCCATCCCTCGGCCTCGAGCAGGCGGCGAGCTGCGGCGTCGACGACGTAGCGCCACGGCGAGAACAGACGCGTGTGGCCCCACGCGCGAACGGCCGCGCCCGCGGTGTCACCCGCTTCGAACACGACGACCGGCAACCCGCGCTCGATCACGTGAGCGGCGGCGGCGAGGCCGACGGGACCTGCGCCGATGATCGCGACCGGCAGACCCGCGCGGCGGTCGCTCTCGGGCCGCGGCGGGACCGTCAGGGTCAGGCTCATGCGTCGACCCCGAGCTCGCGCAGCAGCGTGATCACCCGCGCCTTGATGTCGTCACGGATGGGACGGACCTCGTCGAGGCCTCTGCCCGCCGGGTCGGCGAGCTCCCAGTCTTCGTAGCGCTTGCCGGGGAAGATCGGGCACGCGTCTCCGCATCCCATCGTGATGACCGCGTCGGAGGCGCGCACATCGTCGGTGAGCAGCAACTGCGGCACCTCGGCGCTGATGTCGATCCCCTCTTCCGCCATCGCGGCCACCGCCATCGGGTTGAGGGCGTCGCCGGGGGCGCTGCCACCGGACAGCACGCGCACGCGGTCACCGCCCAGGGTGCGGGCGTAGCCGGCGGCCATCTGCGAGCGGCCGGCGTTGTGCACGCAGACGAAGAGGATCGTGGCGGTGTCGGACATAGCGCTTCCTTCGGGTCGGGTCGAACGGGAACAGCATGACGCAGGACATCGACGCTCGTCAATATTGACGTTCGTCGATGTGAGGGAGATGATGGATGCCATGGCCTCCGCAACCACCCTCCCCCTGCTCGACGCTCCCTGCTGCGTCTCATCGGGCGACGCCGCGATGGCCCCCGCCGAAGCCGAGGCCCTGGCGAAGACGCTCAAGGCCCTCGCCGACCCGGCGCGGCTGCGCATCGTGTCGATCATCGCCGCGCAAGACGCCGGCGCCACCTGCGCGTGCGACCTGCAGGAACCCCTCGGCCTTTCGCAGCCCACGGTGTCGCACCACACGAAGGTGCTGGTGGATGCCGGCATCCTGACCCGTGAGAAGCGCGGCACCTGGGCGTACTTCTCTCTCGTGCCGGGCGCTCTCGACAGCGTCGCCGCGGCCATCGCGCCCCGTCGCTGACGCTCGCAACCCCCGCGTCCGCTCGCGTTCGCCTGCTTAGGCTCGCGGCATGAACGAATACGACGTCGTCGTGGTGGGAGCAGGGCTCGCGGGACTCCGCGCCGCGACCCGGCTGGCCGAGGCCGGACGCGACGTCGTGGTGCTCGAGGCGAACGACGCGGTCGGCGGGCGCGAGCGCACCGACATCGTCGACGGATTCCGCCTCGACCTCGGCTTTCACGTGCTGAACCCGGCGTACCCGGCCGTGCGGCGCTGGGTCGACGTCGACGCCCTCGCCCTCCGACGCTTCCCCGTCGCGGTGGACGTGCGGCTCGACGACCGGGTGGCGCGGTTGGCGCATCCGCTGCGGCATCCGGGATCGATTGCCGCGACCCTGGCGAGCGGGCTCGTGCGTCCCGCCGACGTCGCCGCGCTGGCGCGATGGGCGGGCCCCACCCTGCTGTCGGCGCGCACCGCCACGAAGGGCCGCGACTTCTCGCTCGACGAGGGCTGGGACCGGGCGGGCCTGCGTGGCCCCCTCCGCGAGGCGGTGCTCGAGCCCTTCCTCGCCGGGGTGATCGCCGACGACCGGCAAGAGACCTCCGACGCCTTCGTGCGCCTGCTCATCCGGAGCTTCGCGCTCGGGCGTCCGGGCGTTCCCGCGGCGGGGATCGGCGCGCTCCCCGCGCAGCTCGCCGACACCGCGCGGCGTGCGGGTGCCGGCATCCGCCTCTCGCACCGCGTGGTGTCGACCCGGCGGCGCGCGCACGGCTGGCACCTCGGAGTGGAGGGGGCGGATGCCGTGACCGCACGCACCCTCGTACTCGCGAGCGGGCTGGACCACGCCCTCGACGCCCCGCACCCTCGCACCCGCGGCCTGCAGACGTGGTGGTTCGCCGCCGACGAAGCCCCCTCGACCGATGCCGCACTGAGGGTCGATGGACGCCGTCGCGGGCAGATCGCGAACACCGCGGTCATGACCAACACCGCGCCCACGTACGCCCCGCGCGGGCAGCACCTGATCCAGGCGACGTGCGTCATGCCGTCCGCCGCCACCGAGGACGAGGTGCGGCGGCAGCTCGGCGAGGTGTGGCAGGCCGACACCCGATCGTGGCGCCTGCTGCGCCGCGACGACATCGTCCACGCTCTGCCCGTCCAGGATCCGCCGTTGCGCCTGCGCCGCCCCGTGCGTCTCGACGACGGCCGCTACCTCGCCGGCGACCACCGCGACACCGCGTCGATCCAGGGCGCTCTGGTGTCGGGGCAGCGGGCCGCCGAAGCCGTGCTGGCCGACCTCGCGCGGTGAGCGCGCGGGGTCGCGACCAGCCCAACATCGCAAGACGGCAACTCGCTGACAACCTCGTTGCAGCCTGACGCGGGTTCGTCAGCGAAATGCCGTCTCGGCGGCTCCAGCCCCGCGTGGCCCGGTACCCGGCGGGACCCGCGGCCCGCTCTACCCCCGCGCGGCGAGCGCCGTCAGCGCGTCGCCCGTCACGCGCCGGGTGGTCCACTCGTCCATGGCCTCGGCGCCGAGCGCGCGGTAGAAGCCGATCGCGGGCTCGTTCCAGTCGAGCACCGTCCATTCCAGGCGCGAGTATCCCTTGTCGAGGCACTCGGCGGCGAGCGCGGCCAGCAGGGCCACGCCGTAGCCGTTCGCGCGGTACTGCTCGTGCACGTACAGGTCTTCGAGCCAGATGCCGTGACGCCCCGTCCACGTCGAGTACGTGAGGAACCAGATCGCGATCGCCCGGATGCCGCCGTCGGACCCCTCCACGACGAAGGCGAACGCGCGGGGGTCATCCCCGAACAGCGTGACGGCGAGCATCGCGGCGGTGTTGTCCACGGCATCCGGCTCGCGCTCGTAATCGGCGAGGGCCTGGATGCACGCGAGGATGCCCTCTTCGTCGCCGCGGCGGGCGGGGCGCAGCACCGCGCCGTCTCTCAGGTCGGTCATGACAGGGGCTCCCAGCTTTCGGCCGCGACGCGGCGGAAGTTCCCGCCGAGTACCGCGGCGACGTCGGTGTCGTCCCATCCTCGCGCGGCGAGCGCCGAGCCGAGAAGGACGAAGGTCTCGGGCGGCATCCACTCCATCGGGCCCCAGCGGGTGTAGCTCGCGTCGTACAGCTCCGGCATGCGCACGATCTCGTCGCGGAAGGTCTCCCAGTCGAACGAGAAGTCGGTGCTGACCCCGACGTGACGGATGCCGACGACCTCGACGGCGCGCTCGATATGGCGCACCATGGCCTCGAGCGTCGGGGTGTTCGGCCCGAGGAAGATGCCCACACCGGTGATGCCGACCACTCCCCCGGTATCCGCCGCCGCGCGCGCCTGGTCGTCGGTGATGTTGCGGGGGTGCTCCCACACGGAGCGCAGGTTCGAGTGACTGAACACCACCGGGCGGGTGGACGCGGCGCACATGTCGAAGGTGGTGCGGGCGCCCACGTGAGAGCCGTCGGGAACCATGCCGCGCGCGTTCATCTCGGCGACGAGGTCTCGACCCCAGGCCGTGAGGCCGTCGTCCACCGCGTCGAGGCACCCGCCGCCGGCGCGGTTGGCGTGGTTGTAGGTCGGCCCGAGGGTGCGCACTCCCCGTGCGACGAGGGAGGACACGGCATCCAGGTCCCCGCCGAGAGGGGCGCTGTCCTCGAGGTCGAAGGCGACGGCCGTGTCGCCTCGCGCGGCGATGCGGTCGATGTCGGCGACCGTGGCGGCGAGCTCGAGCCCGTCGATGGCGTCGACCTGGCCGCGGAAGGAGCGGAGGAGGGATGCCGTGAGCTCGGGCGCGTGCGGGGCGTAGCCGACGTTGATCGACACGTAGCCCCCGCCCGCGCCGCGGTAGCGCCGCAGGTCGGTGAGGTCGGCGGTCTCGACGAGTTCGACGCAGGCGTGCTGGTCCCAGAGCACGTCACGCACCGGCCCGAGCGGCGAGCCCCGCGTCGAGCGCCTCGCGCTCGTCGAACACGAACAGGTCACCGTCCCAGTGCGCTGCGCCCTGTGCGGCGAACCACCCGAGGATCCCGCCCTCGAGCTGGTACGCCTCGACACCCTCGCCGCGCAGGTACAGAGCCGCCTTCTCGCAGCGGATGCCGCCCGTGCAGAAGCTCACCACGGTCTTGCCCTCGAGTTCTTCGCGGTGGGATGCCGCGGCATCCGGGAACTGCGTGAACGTCTCGATGCGCCAGTCCTTCGCGCCGGCGAAGGTGCCGTAGTCGACCTCGAAGGCGTTGCGCGTGTCGACGAGTACGACCTCTCGACCCGCGTCGTCGAGGCCCGTGTCGAGCCAGCGGCGCAGGGTGTCGGGGGTGACGGCGGGCGCGCGGCCGTCCTGCGGGCGCACCTCGGGGCGGTCCATGCGGATGATCTCGCGCTTCACCTTCACGAGCAGCTTGCCGAAGGGCACGGCATCCGACCAGCTCTCCTTCGTCTGCAGGGCCGCGAAGCGTGCGTCGGTGCGCAGCTCGTCGACGAAGCCGCGCACCTCGTCGGCGCCGCCCGCGAGGAACAGGTTGATGCCTTCCTCGGCCAGCAGGATCGTCCCGCGCAGTCCCCCCTCCGCTGCCCGCGCGCGCAGAGCCTCTCGCAGGGACGCGGGATCGTCGATGCGCGTGAACAGGTACGCCGAGACGTTGAGGACGGATGCCATGGCATCCACGATACGAAAGGCGAGCGGTGTCAGCCGACGACGCCGGCGTCAAGCCGCGAAACGCCCACCGCCGATCGCCTAGCGTGGGAGGACTCGTCTCCGGGAGGACCCCCGTGCCCCAAGGCCCCGTCTCGCCGGCCGTCACCGTCTCCGTCGTCGTCCCCTGCCGTGACGACGGCGCCCATCTGTGGCGTTGCCTGCGCGCACTGTCCGCGCAGACCGTCACCCCGACCGAGATCGTCGTGGTCGACAACGCCTCGACCGACGACAGCGCCGAGATCGCCCGGGCGGCCGGAGCACGCGTGGTGTTCTGCGCAGAGCGCGGCATCCCCGCGGCCGCCGCCACCGGGTACGACGCGGCACGCGGAGAGCTGATCCTCCGCCTCGACGCCGACAGCCTCCCCGATCCGACGTGGGTGCAGAGCATGGTCGACGCGCTGGCGGATCCGACAGTGGATGCCGTGACCGGCGGAGCCGTGTTCCACGACGGGCCCGCGCGACGACGCGTGGCGATGGCGCGACTCTTCCTCGGCACCTACGCCGCCTTCGCAACCCCCGCCCTGGGACACACCCCCCTCTGGGGATCGAACATGGCGTTCCGCCGCCGCGCCTGGGAGGACGTGCGCGGCGAGGTCCACCTCGATCCCGAGCTGCACGACGACCTCGACCTCGCATACCACCTGGGCCGCCGGCACCGCATCGCGCGCGTGTCCGGCGCGCACATGCGCGTGTCGTCGAGGACCGTCGAGCCGCGCCGTTTCGCCCGGTGCTTCCGGCGGGGCGCCGGGACCGTCTTCGCGCACTGGCCCGCCGAGATCCCTCCGGCGCGATGGGTGCGCCTGGGGCTGCGAGGTCGGTCGTGACCGGCATCCTCTTCCCCGAGGTCGAGGCCCCCGATCTGCACGTGATGAGCTTCAACATCCGTCGCCGCTTCGATCGGATCACGTGGCCTCCCGCCGACCGGTGGCCCCTGCGCAAAGAGCGACTGCGGACGTTCCTCGGCGCGAACCGCCCCCACCTGCTGGGCACGCAGGAGGCGATGCCCGAGCAGGCGCAGTGGGTGCAGGCGTCGCTCGGCTCGGATTACGGCCGCATCGGACTCGGCCGCGGTCCCCGCCGCGACGGGGAAGGCACGCCGCTCTTCTACGACCGCGATCGCATCGAGGTCGAGGACTGGGAGCAGGTCGCCCTGTCCGACACCCCCGGCGTCCCCGGGTCGACCGGATGGGGCAACACCATCCCGCGGATCGCGGTCATCGCGCAGGTGCGCGATCTCGCGACCGACACCCGGTTCACCTTCGTGAACACCCATTTCGACGCGTTCTCTCGCCGGGCTCGCCGCCGCTCGGCCGCGTGGCTGCACGACCTCGTGGCGCGCCGCGAACGCCCGCTGCTGTTCACCGCCGATGTGAACGCCCACGTGCGCTCCGGCGAACTGTCGGACATGTTCGCCGACGGCCTGCTCGTCGACACGTGGTCGTACGCCCCCGCCCGCCGGACCGCCGAGTGGGGCACCTTCAACAACTACGCGGCGCCGAAGGTCGGTGCGCGGCGCATCGACGCCCTGCTCGCGACCCCCGACGTGGGCGTGCGCGCGGTGGGCATCGACCCGCGACCGACCGGAACGCAGTGGCCGAGCGACCACCTGCCGGTGCAGGCGGTCGTCCGCATCCACCCGGCGGCGACACCGTGACGGGCGGACGCCGATGAGCCGGGCGATGTACGCCAACCTCAAGCGGCCGCCGCGGACGGTTGTCGAGTGGCTGGCCGATGTCGTGCGGGCCGTGGCGATCGTCGTCGTGATCGTCTCGCTGTTCACCCTGCCGTTCACCGACTTCGCCGTGCTGTCGATGTCGCTGCCCGCCGTGATGCTCTCGCGCATGATCGGCCTGCGCTCGGGACTCGACCTCGTCACGTGCGTCACGGTGTTCCTGGCGGCCGGCAGCAACGTCATCGACCTGTACCGCGCGTGGACCGGGTGGGATCTGCTCGTCCACGCCGTGTGCACGGGCGTGCTCGCCGCGGTCGCGCTCGTGCTGCTCGACGACGCGCGCGTGGTCGAGCGGACGGGTCGGCGCCGCACGCCCATCGTCGTCGCCACGATGGCGGGCCTCGCGCTGAGCGCCGTGTGGGAGATGGTCGAGTGGTTCGGCTACCGCTTCATCACCGACGCGATCTTCGTCACCTACGACGACACGATCGGCGACATGATCGCCGGCGGCGCGGGCGCGCTGTTGCTGGGCGTCGTGGCATCCCGGTTCCGCCTGACCCGCGCGGATCGCGCGGCGCTGTCGCCGTCGGACCTCAGCGAGCTCGAGACGCGCGCTTCGGACCCGTCGTCGCCGTGAGACGGCATCTCGCTGACGAGTCGGTTGCAGGGTGACGCGGGGTTGTCAGCGAGTTGCCGTCTCGAGCAGCACACGACCCGGGTAGCGCGCTCACCGACCGTGCGACGCGCGTTCCGGGCCCGTCGTCGCCGCGACGACGAGACCGCCGACAACGAGGGCGACCGCGAGAAGCCCGACGAGCCCCGGGAGCACGATCGTCGGGGCCTCGGGGGCGGCACCCGGGTCGTCGATGAACGGGCCGATCTCATCGAGCCACGTGCCGTACGCCGTGCCCCACGCCACGAGCAACCCGATCATGAGCACGCCGATCCCCGCCGTCACCATCCCCCACACAGGTCCTCGCATGACGGCAGCTTCGCAGACGGTCGCGCCGATCCTCGGCATCCGGATGCCGTTTCGGGTCCCTCTCATGTCTCGTCGACGGCCGACCACGTGCGCGTCGAGAAGCGCTTGCTCACCGCGCCTGCTGGACGGGCTCGTGGGCCCGACGGGCCCGGGCGCGTGATCGGCCCGCGCACCGAACGAACCCGCGCGCCGAAGGGACCGGCGACGTCGCCCTTCTCGGATGCCGCCGGCCCTTCACGCTGATGTCAGACGCGTCCCGCCACGTCACGCCCGACGAGATCGCCGTCCGGGTTCGGCTCGCTGAGCTGCTCGCCAGGGGCCGTCGACCCCTTGAGCGGCGGAAGGCCCGCTTCGACACGGGAGCCGATCTCGGCATCCACGTTCTTCCAGTACTGCACGGCGCGGTCGCGCACGTCGGCGCGGGTCACTCCCCCGACGTGGCCGGTGATCGTCTCGACCAGGCGGTCGCGTTCCTCGGCCGACATGACCTCGCGCACGAGGGTTCCGGCCTGGCCCCAGTCGTCGTCCTCGGGATGCAGGGTCGCGGCGGTTCGCACGAGCTCGCCGTCGCTCTGCCATCCGCCGTGACCTGCACGCCGCGGCTCGGCCGCGGGACCACCCACCGAGTTGGGCGCGTAAACCGGAACCTCCGGCGGGTTGTACTCGTAGCGCATCGCGCCTTCTTTCGAGTACGAGTGCACCTCGGTGCGCGGACGGTTGACCGGTAGCTGCTGGTAATTGGTTCCCACGCGGTAGCGGTGCGCGTCGGCGTAGCTGAAGATGCGGGCCTGCAGCATCTTGTCGGGGCTGCCGTCGATGCCGGGTACGAAGTTCGAGGGCTCGAACGCCGCCTGCTCGATCTCGGCGAAGTAGTTGCCCGGGTTGCGGTTGAGCTCCATCGTGCCGACCTCGATCTCGGGGTAGTCGCTGTGCGGCCACACCTTCGTCAGGTCGAACGGGTTGAAGCGGTACGTCTTGGCGTCGTCATAGGGCATGATCTGCACCTTGAGCGTCCACGTGGGGAACTCGCTCCGCTCGATCGCCGCGTACAGGTCGCGGATGTGGAAGTCGGCGTCTTGACCGGCGATCTGATCGGCCTCGTCTTGCGTGAGCGTCTTGTGACCGAGGTCGGTGTGGAAGTGGTACTTCACCCAGAACCGCTCGCCCTCGGCGTTGATCCACTGGTAGGTGTGCGAGCCGTAGCCGTTCATGTGGCGCCACGATGCCGGGATCCCGCGGTCGCCCATCAGCCAGGTGACCTGGTGCGCGCTCTCGGGCGACAGCGTCCAGAAATCCCACTGCATCGTGTTGTCGCGCAGGTGGCTGCCGGGAAGACGCTTCTGCGAGCGGATGAAGTCGGGGAACTTGATGCCGTCCTTCACGAAGAAGACGGGGGTGTTGTTGCCGACCAGGTCGTAGTTGCCCTCGCTCGTGTAGAACTTCAGCGAGAAACCGCGCGGGTCGCGCCAGGTGTCGGGGCTCCCCTGCTCGCCCGCGACCGACGAGAAGCGCGCGAGCATCTCGGTCTCGACGCCCGGCTGGAACAGGGCCGCGCGCGTGTAGGCCGACACGTCGCCCGTCGTGCGGAACGTGCCGAACGCCCCGCCACCCTTGGCGTGCACGACGCGCTCGGGCACGCGCTCGCGGTTGAACTGGGCGAGCTTCTCGATGAGGTAGTGGTCGGTGAGGGCGATGGAGCCGTCGGCCCCCACGCTCTGGGAGTGCTCGTCGCTGGCGACGGGCGCTCCGTTGTTCTGGGTGGTCGGCTCGGTCATTGCTCTCCTCGCATCGCATCTGGGATCGCGGGGGCGACCCGTCTCCGACGCTACGCACCCCCTCCGACATCGCGGAGGCATTGCGCATCGAGGCCGGGCGACGTAACGTCCCGCGGCTGTCAATCCCCCGGAGCCCGCTCGGGCCGCTCGACACGATGAACCCACACCAACGGAAGGATGCGTCATGTCGAAGGATCTGTCGAAGGGCGACCGCGTCAGCTGGGACACCCCGCAGGGCCGCACCCAGGGCGAGGTCGTGGAGAAGAAGACGAAGGACTTCCAGCACGACGGCCAGAAGTTCACGGCATCCGACGACGACCCGGCCTACATCGTGACGTCGGAGAAAACCGACGCCACCGCCGCGCACAAGGGCTCGGCGCTGAACAAGCTCAAGAGCTGACCGGGATCGCGGGGCCTCCGACCGAGGTCTCCGAGCCTGTCGAAGGAACCGGAACCCGCGGGAAGACGGTGACTTCGACAGGCTCAGCCCCTCCGCCCCCGCTACCCCTTCGCGTCGCGTCGCTTCCGCATCTGCGCGAGCGCGAGACCCAGCCGGTGGTTTCCGGCCAGCACGTTCTCGTGCCGCTCGAGGAACTCCCAGTACGCGTCGGTGAAGACTGAATCTTTGGCATCCTGCGCCGAGGGCCACCACGACCCCATCTTCTGCAGGTAGGCCCCGCCCGAGACGTACGGCTTGGTCGCGACGAAGCCCCCGTCGGCGAACTGGCTCATGCCCATGACGTTGGGCACCATGACCCAGTCGTATGCGTCGACGAACAGCGCGAGGAACCAGTCGTTGACCTGCCGCGGCGCGTAGCCCTGCAGCAGGAACCAATTGCCCAGCACCATGAGGCGTTCGATGTGGTGCGCGTACCCCCACTCGTGCACGCGTTCCAAGACCGTGCGCACGGGGACCGGCAGGTCACTCGGCATCCGCCGTCCGGAGTACCAGTACGTCTCGATCCTCTTCTCGAGATGCAGCGCGTTGACGTGCTCGAGCTTCGGGTGCGCCCGGTACATGCCGCGCATGTACTCGCGCCACCCGATCACCTGGCGGATGAACCCCTCGACGGATGCCAGGGGCGCGTCGGTCCGCGTGGCTGCGGCGACCACTTCTTCGACGGTGAGCAGCCCGATGTTCAGCATCGGCGAGATGATCGCGTGGAAGAGGAACGGCTCGTCGGCCTTCATCGCGTCTTCGTACCGGCCGAAGTCGTTCAGACGCTCCGCGACGAAGACGCCGAGCCAATCGCGGGAATCCTCCGGGGTCACGGGCAGCCAGAAGTCCGTGGCGCTGCCCGGGTGCTCGGGGTACCGCTCGTCGACCTCGGCGATCACCGCACGGGTGATCTCGTCGTGCTCGAGCTGCGGCAGGGGCGGAATCTCGACGCCCTTCTTCGGCAGGGCCTTGCGGTTGTCGGCGTCGAAGTTCCAGCGCCGCCCCGCGGGCTTGACTCCGTCCATCAGGATGCCGGTGCGGCGGCGCTGCCAGTGGTAGAAGTCCTCCATGAGCGGTGTCAGGTGCTCGGCGAACCAGGCGTCGACATCGTCTTCGGGGGTGAGGAACAGCCCGTCCGAGAGCACGTCGGTCTCGACGTCGTGCGCCTGGCAGATGCGCGCGATGCGCTCATCCACGGGTCGGTTCGGATCGCTCATCCACGTCAGCTCGGTGACGCGGTGCGACTTCAGGAGCTTCTCGAGCCCCGCTTTGAAGGTCAGATCGTCGTCGAGGCTGATGCGGCGGACCGTCTTGCCCTCCGCCTCGAGCCGGGCGGCGGTGTGCCGCATCGCCGAGACGAGCAGCACGATCTTGTGGCGGTGGTACGGGAGCGTGGCGAAGCGGGGCGCCGACTCGATGAAGAAGAACTCCTCGATGCCGTCGTCGGAGTACGCGGGGTGCTCGGCGAACTGCTGCGTGGCGAGGATCAGCGCGGCCCTCACGCGTGGCGCCTCTGCTTCGCGGCGTTGGCGCGGCAGCCGCGCGAGCAGTAGAGCACCTGGTCCCACTGGTCGCGCCCGCTCCAGCGCTTGCGGTCGGTGAAAGGCCTGCCGCAGAAGGCGCAGGGCTTGGAGCGGACCTCGGGTCGTGACATGCCGTCATCGTCGCAAAGCGCGCGTGCGGCATTCGGGGGCTTGCGCTGGCACGCTCCGCCGGTTCGCGCAAGGCCCGCGCGGCGGTCGACCGCGGCGTGGTCGGGTGGGGCCATGGACAACACACCGGACCGCACCAACGACACCGCCGACGGGCCCGACGAGATCGAGACGGCCGACTCCCCCACCATCCCCGACACCACCGACGATGACGACACCCCCGTCGACAACCCGTCGGGCGGGTGACCTCGCGGCGCGGTGCGGCCGCGAGGTCCGCGCTGTGCTCAGTCGGTCAGGTCGAAGGTCTGCTTCTCGCCGCCGCGCGGCCGGTCGCCGGTCACCTTCGAGGTGACGAGCGCGATGGCCGTGGCGAGGCGCCCACCGGCGCTTCCCCAGTACTCGCCGGTGAGGGTCGAGACCTTCAGCAGGGTCACCCCGGGTGACTCGGGGCCGTCGGGGAACCACGCCTCGACGCTCGTCGACCACAGTTCTTTGAGCTTGGCGAGATCGTCGACCACCTCGGCCTCTCCCGCCAGCGACAGCCAGGTGCCGTCGGTGCTGAACGACAGACCCACCTTCGGGTCGCGCCGCACGTGCTCGACGGCGGACGCGTGAGTGCCGACGATGAACCAGAGGTCGCCGTCCGACTCCTTCTCCTGCACGGTCAGCGGATGCGCGTGCAGGGCTCCGTCTTCGGCGCGGGTGGTGACCATCGCGAAGCGGAACTTCTTGAGCAGATCGTTGAGCGTCTCGAGCTCTGTGGCGGTGGATGACATGGGGGCTCCCCTCGGTTCGTGAGCCCCCAGCCCATCCTCTGGCTACGCCTCGCGCTACGCGTTGACGTCGGGGGAATCGTCTGCTCTCGGCGGCGCGAGGGCATCGAGCTCGGCGACGGCCTTCTCGGCCCGGTGCACCCGCGCGGCGACCTCGTCGTCCCACCAGCGCGGTCCCCGCTCGCCCAGTCCGTGTTTCGCGAGCCCCACCCGGCGACGCGCGTCAGACACGTCGTCGTCCCGCCCGGCACGTTTCGCCGTCCGCACGCCCGCTCGGGCCCGGCCGAGGTGCGACCGCAACCGGGCGGCGAGGTCGTCCGGCAGCGCCGGATCGGTGCGACGCCACCGGCGCCCGTCGATCACGAGCCAGCGCTCGTCGTCGGCCTCGTCCCGGTCTCGGGGAGGGTCGGATGCCATGCCCCTAGTGCACCGCACCCTCGGGCCCGCCGAAATCACCCGGGCGTCTCGCAGACATCCGTGCTAGCGTGAGGTTATTCGTTCTGGGACTTGCTTCATCGACGCCCGCCTCATCGCTGAGATGCCGGGCGCACGGCGCCGAGCCGTTTCCGACAGCAAACCCACCCCTCATCATCGTGTGCCTCGCTCGACGGCTTCGGTCCTCGCCTCGCACTCGCAGAAAGTTCTTGTGTCTCTGCTTCATCCTTCGCCGCTATCGTGGCGCCAGGCCGATCTCGACGTGTATGTCGCGACGGCCGGATCCGACTACGCCGGGTTCGTCGGCGCGGGCACCTCGGGCTTCGAAGCCCAGGGGCCCCGCGGCGAGAATCTCGGTGTCCACACGTCCGTCGGAGCGGCTCAGGCCGCCGTCGACGGGCATCGCGTACGCGCCACCACCACGGTGACGCGGCGTCCCCGTCCGCTCCGCACGCGCCGGAGCGGCGCCCACGGCCGCATCTGCGGCCCAACATGAATAAAGGAAGAACACGATGGCCACTGGCACCGTGAAATGGTTCAACTCCGAAAAGGGCTACGGCTTCATTGCTCCCGACGACGGCTCC
>Ga0308159_1001508_pt1 | contig 33027 bp, 28 predicted proteins | sample PhyCR1_FD_201040 | JGI IMG/M metagenome (GOLD analysis project Ga0308159, IMG submission 201040) | Phyllosphere microbial communities from UC Gill Tract Community Farm, Albany, California, United States - DLSLC.R1 | ecosystem: Host-associated > Plants > Phyllosphere > Unclassified | place: USA... | reverse complement strand
CCCCCCGCCACGCGATCGTCACCGGCTCCGACTCGGGGATCGGCGCGGCCACCGCCCTCGCCCTCGCCGACGCCGGGATGGACGTCGCGGTCACCTACCACTCCGACGAGGACGGCGCGGAGGAGACCGCCGCGGCGGTGCGCGAGCGGGGCGTGCGGGCGATCGTCGCCCAGTTCGACGCGACCGACTTCGACGCGGTCCCGGATGCCGTGAACGCCATGGCCGACGAGCTCGGCGGCCTCGACGTCTTCGTCAACAACGCCGGCGGCGGGATCGGCGGCTCGTTCCTCGACCTCGACTTCGACACGTGGCGCACCGACATCTCGCTCAACCTCGACGGGGCCTTCCTCGCCCTGCACACGGCCGCGCGCCGCATGGTGAAGGACCACAGAGGCGGCCGGCTCATCGTGGTGTCGAGCGTGCACGAGCACCAGCCGCGAGTCGGCTCCGCGCCGTACGTCGCCGCGAAGCACGGCGTCGGCGGCCTCATCAAGACCATGGCCCTCGAGCTCGGTCAGTACGGCATCACCGCCAACGCCGTCGCCCCGGGTGAGATCGCCACCCCGATCAACGACATGTCGTCGGAGGACGCCGAGCGCACCCACCGCCCCGGGATCCCCCTCGGTCGCCCGGGCAAGCCCGAGGAGATCGCCGACGTGATCCGCTTCCTCGCCTCGCCCTCGGGCTCGTACGTCACCGGCGCGAGCTGGGTGGTCGACGGCGGGATGCTGCAGATGGGCCCGCAGGCGGGCTCGCACATGGACTCGGACGCGTGGCGTTCGGCGGGAGAGAAGTGAGAGCGATGAGCGACGAGAAGAGCTTCGAAGAGAATCGTCACGACCAGCTCACGAGCGCACCGAAGGCCACCGAAGAAGACGCGGCTCCGCGCTTCGACGTGACCGAGCACGACGGCGTCACGCGCATCGACGTGCGCGACGACGCCGCGGTGCGTCCGGGGCCGGGCCAGGGCGACCCCGCGGCCGAGAAGGACGAACCCGTCTCGGGCGACTGACCCTCAGACGATGAGGTAGCCGCGGCGGTCGAAACCACCGATCCGACGGCCGGATGCCAGCTGCCCCCGCAGCTCGTCCCGCACGCGCACGCGCCACGCGGCGGCGGCCGGCGGATCGGTGCGGCGGAGGGCTTCGATGTCGTCGGGGATCTCGACGACCGCGTGGACGGTGTCATCCGCCGGTGTCGGGGCGGGCGGCTCGGCGAGCGCCCAGGTCACCATCAGCCGATCCGACTCGTCCCCTCGGTTCACGTCGTCCGCCATCTCGCCATACTGGTTCACGAGGTACTCGGTGACACGAGTGCCGAGCACCGCCAGGTTGAAATGCGCGTTGCGGGCGATGAGCGGGTCGAACGTCCAGGTGATGTGCCCGACGCCCCGCTGGAGCGCCCACTCGCGCTGGTGGTTCTTCAGCTGCCGGCCGAGGCCGCGCCCCTGGTATCCCGGCAGGACGCCGGTGATGTGCGAGTGCATCGAGCGCGCCGCGGGCGGACCGAAGAAGGCCGCCGAGGCGCCGATCATGCGGCCGTCGTCGAAGAGACCCACGACGTAGTTGCCCGCATGCTCGAGGGCACGGAGGATGTTCGCCGGCATCGTGGCGCGATCCCCCGCCCAGACGGCGTCGAAGACCGCAGCGGCGACGTGGACGTCGTCGACGGTGGTGAGCTCACGGATCTCGACGGGGCGATGTTCGGGGGTCACACATCCAGTGTCGCACCGGGGTGCACGTGCGGACGGGTCGCGAGCCCGCTCGGGGGCGGCCGGCCTCACCGCGATGCGGGGCCGACCGCCGTGCCCCGTCTCACCAGTCGTGCACCGTCCCGTCGTGCAGGCGGTTGTAGGGCAGATAGGCCTGCTGGTAGGGGTACTTGCCGGCCTCGTCGACGTCGAGCTCCACGCCGAGACCGGGCTTGTCGCCGGGGTGCAGCATCCCGTCCGCCCAGGTGAACGACTGCTGGAACACCTGGTCGGTCTTCTGCCCGTGCTTCATGTACTCCTGGATGCCGAAGTTGTGGATCGACAGGCCCAGGTGCATCGCGGCGGCCATTCCGACGGGAGAGATGTCGGTGGGTCCGTGCATGCCCGACTTGATCTGGTACTGCGAGGCGTAGTCGAGCACCTTCTTCAGGTGCGTGATGCCGCCGGTGTGGGTGACGGCGGAGCGGACGTAGTCGATCAGCTGCTCACGGATGATCTGCTGGTAGTCCCACACGGTGTTGAAGATCTCGCCGATCGCCAGCGGTGTGGTCGTGTGCTGACGGACCAGGCGCAGTGCCTCCTGGTTCTCGGCGGGGGTGCAGTCCTCGAGCCAGAACAGGTCGTACGGCTCGAGACTCTTGCCCAACGAGGCCGCCTGGATCGGCGTCAGCCGGTGGTGGGCGTCGTGCAGCAGGGGCAGCTCGGGGCCGAACTCGTTGCGCACGGCCTCGAACACGGTCGGGACGTGGCGCAGGTAGGAGCGGGTGTCCCAGTCCTCCTCGGCCGGCAGCGCGCCGCGCTGCGCGGGCTCGTGGTCGTAGCGCACGCCCTTGTTCGCTTCGAAGGTGGCGTTCGAGGCGATGCCGTAGATGGACTTCAGCCCGGGCACGCCCGTCTGCACGCGGATCGCGCGATACCCCTGCTCCTGGTGGGAGCGCACGGAGTCGAAGATCTCCTCGGTGGTCTTGCCCGAGGCGTGGCCGTAGGCGAGCAGCCCCGTCCGCGAGGCGCCCCCGAGCAGCTGGTAGACGGGAGCGCCGAGGCTCTTGCCCTTCAGGTCCCACAGCGCCATGTCGACCGCGGCGATCGCGGCCATCGTGACGGGCCCGCGACGCCAGTAGGCCGAGCGGTAGAGGAACTGCCAGGTGTCCTCGATGCGGTGCGCGTCCCGGCCGAGCAGCAGGGGCACGACGTGCTCGGCGAGGTAGGCGACCACGGCGAGCTCGCGGCCGTTCAGGGTCGCATCTCCGACGCCCACGAGACCGTCGTCGGTCGTCAGGCGCAGCGTGACGAAGTTGCGGTCGGGGCTGGTGACGATGACTTCTGCCCTGTCGATGATCACGGGCGTCCTCCTTGGTGTGCGGCGGTGGCGCCGGTCGGGCGCCGAGGGGTGACGGTGTCGACGAGCGCGCGGACGCGCGCGACGAGCGAGGGGATGCCGACGAGCCCGTCGTCGACGACGACGAGCAGCGCCGCGACAGGGTCGCCGGCACCGAAGGCAGCTTCGACCGCCTCCGCTTCCGCGTCGGTGTCGCGACGGCCGTGGAGCACCCCGGCGATCCATCCCGCGAGCGGGAGCAGCAGGGCCTCGGGGGCATCGTTCGGACCCCACCGGTCGATGACGGCGACCGTGCGGATGCGCAGCTTGGTCACGGTCTCGGCGGCGATCTGGTCGAGGCGGTGCTCGATGCGCGCGTTCGCGAAGCGCGCGGCGAGGGCACGTCGGTAGCCCGGCAGGTCGAGTGCGGGGTCGGTGAGCACCGCGGCCACGGCATCCCAGTACTGCTCGACGTGGGCGCGCACCTCGGCGTCCGCGAAAGCGGCGGCCACGGTGTGGTGGCCGCGCAACCGTGCGGTGGTCGCAAGGAGGGTGTGCGCGCCGTTGAGCATCCAGAGCTTGCGCCGCTCGAAGGCGTCGACGTCCGTGACGAAGCGCGCCCCCGCGTCCTCCCACCGCGGTCGCCCGCCGGGGAAGTCTCCCGCCAGGGTCCACTCGGCGAACGGCTCGGTGACCACCATCGCCCGGTCCTCGTACCCGGCCGTCGCGCGCAACGCTGCGATGTCATCGGGCGTGGTCGCGGGGGTGATGCGGTCGACCACGGTCGACACGAACGACACGTTCTGCGCGATCCACGCGGTGAGGCCGGGGTCGACCGCGTCGGTGAACACCCGCAGCGCGCGCTCGACGACAGCGCCGTTGTCGGGGATGTTGTCGCACGGCACGACGGCCAGTGCCGGCCCGCCCGCGCGACGGCGGCGCTCCAGCCCGTACGCCAGGCGGGCGACGGCCGTCGAGAGCGCGGGCACGGCGTCGCCCGCGCTGCGCCACCGGTCGGCGTCGGCGTGCACGTCGGCATCGATGCGCACGCCCGCCTCGGTCACGGTGAGCGTGACGATCGCCACCTCGGGACGCTCGAGCAGACGACCGAGGGCGTCGAGGTCGGCGCCGTCGTACGCAGCGACGAGGTGCCCTATGAGGCGTCGATCCTCCCCCTCGTCGGAGCGTTCGACCACCGTGTAGAAGCCGTCCTGCTCGGCGATGGTCTGCGCCGCGCGCGGCGAGCGCCCGGTGAACGACGCCACGCCCCACGCGCCCGCGGGGTCGGCCAGGGCGGTGAACCACACCTGGTGCGAACGATGGAAGGCGCCCAGACCCAGATGCACGATCCGCACGGGCGGACGACGCGTCGTGGCGGCATCGACGGTGGCGGCGACCCGCGCGTCCAAGCGCGCGCCGGCGACGGCGGTCGACGCCGGTGACACGGACCCGCTCACAGGCGGAACGCCCGTCGGGGAATGGCATCCACGAGATCGTCCGCGATGGTCTCGGCCTGTGACATGGTCAGGCGCCCCTCCTCGACGAGACCGGCGAGGTAGCCCGCGTCGACGCGGCGGGCCATGTCGTGGCGAGCCGGGATCGACAGGAACGCGCGCGTGTCGTCGATGAACCCGGAGCCGCGGTAGAACCCGGCGGTCTCCACCGTCGCCGCCCGGAAGCGGCGCGCCGCGTCGGGGGCGTCGAGGAACCACCAGGGTGCGCCGATGTAGACACTGGGGTAGAAGCCCGCCAGGGGCGCGATCTCACGCGAGTACGTGGTCTCGTCGACGGTGAAGAGGACGAGCTGGAACGCCGGCTCGGTGCCGAAACTCTCCAGCAGCGGACGCAGGCCCTCGACGAACGACGTCGGAACCGGGATGTCGTGTCCGCGATCGGCGCCGAACGCGGCGAACGTGGGGCCGTGATGGTTGCGCAGCACGCCCGCGTGCACCGTCATGACCAGGCCGTCCTCGACCGACATGCGCGCGTTCTCGAAGAGCATGTGAGCCAGGAACAGCGCTTTCTCCGCGGAGGTCGCCGTGCCCGCTCGCGCGCGATCGAAGAGACCGGATGCCGTGGACTGGTCGATCTCGACCGTGGTGGGCGAGAGCACGCCGAAGTCCGCCGAGGTCGCCCCTGCCCGCACGAAGCGCAGCCGCTGCGCCCGCAGACCGTCGAGGTAGTGGCGGTAGCCCGTGCCTCCGGTCGCGCTCAGCAGGGCGTCGACGTTCTCGCGCCACCGGTCGTTCTCGGGGTCGATGTAGGCGTCGGGGCGGAAGGTGGGACGCACGAGCGTCGGGATGCCGGCATCCTGAGCGATCGCGCGGTGCGCGTCGAGCGGGTCGAGCGGATCGTCGGTGGTGGCGAGGACCTCGACGCCGAACTCCCGCAGAAGGGTGCGGGGGCGCAGGGCGGGCTCGGTCAAGCGGGACGAGATCGCGTCGTACAGTTCGTCGGCGTGGTCTCGGTCGATCGGGATGTCGATGCCGAAGACATCGTCCAACGTCGCGCGCAGCCAGTACCCCGACGCGGTCCCGGCGAACAGGTGTCCGCGCCGGCAGAAGGTCTGCCAGACCGATCGGGTGTCGACGTTCTCCCAGGGCTGCCCCAGGCCCAGGTCGGCGAGGACGACGCCGTCGGCGTGGAGCAGACGCGTGATGTAGTGATCGTCGCGGATGAACAGGGCGACGGGGTCGGGGAACGGGGCGTCCTCGAGGAACAGCCGGGGGTCGACGTGCCCGTGCGGCGAGAGGATCGGGCGTGCTGCGACGCGTTCGTAGAGCGCCCGCGCCCGCGCGCGCGTTCGCGGTTCGAGGGGGAGGAGGCGATCGGCGCGGTCCGTGCCGGTGTCGGTGAGGGTCGACATCAGGCGTTGCTGTTCTTCCGCGCCGCGTCCGTCCAGCGCGCGCGCAGGAGGTGCGCGGCCTCTTTGGGGCGACGATCGCGCGTGAACACGCCCTTGCGGTTGCCGTCGACGCGGATGATCCCGGCGGAGGTCTGGAAGTCGGCGAAGTTCCACACGTGCTCGCCGATCACCTCGTCGACGCGATCGAACACACGGTGGTACATGTCGAGGAGGTCGCGCTGGAACTCCTCGCTCCACGGCTGCGTCAGGACCGCGTGCAGGCCCGCCATGGTGTCCGAGCCGTACTCGGTGATGATGATCGGCTTGCCGAAGGTGCGTCCCCAGCCGCGCAGTTCGTCCTCGAGTTTCTTCTCCGCGATCCGCAGATCGCCGGTGTCGATGTACCAGCCGTAGTAGCGGTTCAGGCAGATCACGTCGAAGAGGTCCGCGAGACGGTCGTTGTGGAAGGTCCCGCGGTACTCGTTGGCGTAGGTGAGCGGGCGCGTCGGATCGAGTTCGCGAGCGAGCTCGACCAGGGGCACGAAGTACTCCCGGGCGCCCTCTTCGACCGACTCGGGCTCGTTCGCGATCGACCACATGACCACCGACGCGTGGTTCTTGTCGCGCGCGATCAGCTCGCGCACGCCCTGCGCGTGCGCGGCCTGCGTCCGGTCGTTGAACATCGTCGGCGAGAACGCGGGCTCGGTGACGCGTCCGTGCACGCCCCCGCCGAGGCCGAGGTTCAGCCCGACGGCGGCGGTCTCGTCGATCACGACGATGCCGTGACGGTCGGCGTAGTCGAGGAACTCCTCGGCGTAGGGGTAGTGCGAGGTGCGGAACGAGTTCGCCCCGGTCCAGGCCATGAGCGCGAAGTCGTGCACCATCAGCGCGGCGTCGAAGCCCCGCCCGCGGATCGCGCTGTCTTCGTGCTTGCCGAAGCCGCGGAAGGCGAACGGCTCGCCGTTGATGAGGAACTCCGCCCCGCGCACCTCGACGGTGCGGATGCCGACGTCGAGCACGTACTCGTCGACGAGCGCGTCCGCGTCGAACAGGCGCACTTCGAGGGCGTAGAGGTTGCCCGCGCCCGGAGCCCACAGGCGCGCGCCGCGGATCGTGAGGGTGCCGTCGGCACCGGATCCGGATGCCACGACCGAGCCGTCCGTGTCGCGCGCGGCGACCCGCACCTCCCCCGTGCCCACGGTCTCGACGTCGTAGTGGATGACGCCGTCGGCACCGTCGATGTCGGTGCGCACGGTGATGTCGGCGACGAACGCCGCGGGCGTGGCGTACAGGCGCACCGAACGGGCGAGACCGGCGTAGTTGTAGAAGTCGTGCCGGTAGCCCTGCTTGCGGCGACCGAGGTCGTCGACCGTGATCATGCCCGGGGGGATGGTCTCGTTCGTCAGCTCGTTGTTGACGCCGATGGTGATCCGCACCTCGGCGCCCGGGCGTACGCGGGTGGTGATGTCGGCCTCGAACGGGGTGTACCCGCCCGCGTGGCGCACCACCTCGGCGTCGTCGACGTAGACGACCCCCTCGTGGGTGGCCGCATCGACGCGCAGGACGATGCGCTGCCCGTCCCACCCGCGCGGGACGCGCACGACGCGCTGGTACCAGACCCAGCCCACGTGGTCGTGGATCCGCTGGTCGGCGAAGACGTCGTTGTAGCTGGCGGGGACGGGGGCCTCGAGGGGCGTGTCGAGACGGTCCTTCCAGGGCTCGGGGGTGTTCTCGTCGTCGAGCGCGAAGAGCCACAGCCCGTCGAGGGTGACCTGCTCGCGGGTGGCGGTCGGGATCGGTTTCAGCACGGGGTCTCCTGTCGGTGGAACCGGGGGATGGGGATGTCAGACGGCACTGTGGGCGAGGGCGAGCCTCTGCGCCCGGCGTTCGCGCTGCAGGACGGGATCGGGAACGGGCGCCGCCAGCAGCAGACGCTGCGTGTACGGATGCTGCGGTTCACGGGTGACGCGCGCCGCGGGGCCGTTCTCGACGATCTCGCCGCGGTACAGCACCGCGACGTCGTGACTGATGTGGTGGACGACGTCGAGATCGTGCGAGATGAAGAGGTACGCGACCCCGGTGTCGCGCTGGATCTCCAGCAACAGGTCGAGCACGCGCGCCTGCGTCGTGAGATCGAGGGCGCTGACCGGCTCGTCGCACACGATGAGCTTCGGGCTCAGGGCGAGAGCGCGAGCGATCGCGACGCGCTGACGCTGACCGCCGGAGAACTCGTTCGGGAGGCGGTGCCGCGCGTCGGCGGGCAGACCCACGCGGTCCAGGAGGTGGGCGATGCGCTTGTGGGCGTCGGCTCGACCGATGCCCTGCGCGGAGAGGGGCTCGGCGAGGATCTCGCCGATCGGCATCGCGGGGTTCAGCGACGTGTACGGATCCTGGAAGATCACCTGGATGTCGCGGCTGAGCGTGCGGCGCTCGCGCCGCCGCGCGTGCGAGATGTCGCGACGGTCGAAGCGGATGGCGCCGGCGGTCACGGGCGCCAATCCCAGCACGGCGCGACCGATGGTGGTCTTGCCCGACCCGGACTCCCCGACCAGACCGAGCGTCTTGTTCGGCGTGACCGAGAGGGAGACCTCGTGCAGCACGCGGTGCGGCGGGCGGAACAGGCCCTTCGAGCGGTACTCGACGACCAGGCGGTCGACCTCCAGCAGTGGCGATGACATCAGATTTCCTCCCTCAGGGCGGTCTCGGCGGCATCCGACAGCGGCTCTTCGCGGTCGCTGTCGGCGACGGCCAACGCCAGAGCGCGGTCGGCACGGTTCAGGACGGGTTCGGGTGCGTCGACGGGACCGATGCCGAGCGGCGTCAGCGGCTCGCGGCCGACGAGCATGCTGCCCAGCAACGCTTGCGTATAGGGGTGGGCGGGAGCCGCGAGGATCTGGTCGACGGTCCCCGTCTCGACGATCTCGCCCTGCCGCATCACGGCGACGCGGTCGGCGATGTCGGCGATGACGCCCATGTTGTGCGTGACGAGCAGCACCGCGACGCCGGTGCGCTCCTGCATCGAGCGCAGCACGTCGAGAACCTCGCCCTGGACGGTCACGTCGAGGGCCGTGGTGGGCTCGTCGGCGATGATCAGGTCGGGGTCGCAGCTCAGTGCGCCCGCGATCAACACGCGCTGAGCCATACCGCCCGAGATCTCGTGCGGATACGACCCGAGCACGCGGTCCGGGTCGGGAATGCCGACGCTGGCCAGGAGCGCGTGGGCCTGGGCGCGCGCCTGCTTCTTCGAGAGCCCGAGGAGCTTGACCATCGGGCGGGTCAGCTGCGCGCCGATCTTGAAGGCCGGGTCGAGGTTCGACATCGGTTCCTGCGGGATGTAGGCGATCCGTCGCCCCCGCAGGCCCTTCATCAGCGCGGCGTCACGAATCCCCCCGCGTACGAGGGCGTCGCCGCGGAAGAAGATCGTCCCCGAGAGGATGCGGGCGCTAGAGGGCAGCAGCCCGAGGATCGAGAACGCCGTCTGCGACTTCCCCGAACCGGACTCGCCGACCAGACCGAGCACCTCTCCCTCCCGGATCGTCAGCGAGACCCCGCGGACGACCGGGGTGTGACCGCCGTCCGCCGACGGGTACCCGACGCTGAGGTTCGACACCTGCAGCAGCACGTCGGCGGCATCCGGGATCTCCTCCGCCGCGGGCTCGACGACCGTGCGAGCGGCGCGGGTGCGAGGAGCGCTCACGACACGCTTGTCTTCGAGCGCGTCACGGATCGCGTTGCCGAGCAGCACGAGCGACCCGATCGTGAGACCGATCGCGAGCACCGGCCACAGCATGAGCAGGGGCTGGATGTAGATGTTCTGGAAGCCGTCGCCCAGCATCTCGCCCCACGACGCCTCGGAGGGGTCGCCGAGTCCGAGGAACTGCAGACCGCTCTGCACGGCGATCGCGACCCCGAAGATGAGCGCCGTCTGGATGATGAGGGGCGCGCGCACCACCGACAGGATGTGTCGGGCGATGATACGGGCGTCGCTCAGCCCGACCACCCGGGCCGCATCGACGTACAGCTCGTTGCGAACGGCCTGCACCGCGGTGCGCGTGAGGCGGAAGTAACCCGGGCTGAGCAGGATGCCGAACGCCACCATCGAGATCCACACCGACGGTCCGAGCGCGGCGCGCACCGAGAGCAGCACGATGATGCCGGGGAGACTGATGATGAGGTTGGTGACCCAGCTGGAGGCGCTGTCGAAGGGGCCACCGTAGAAGCCGGCGATGAGTCCGGCGGGCAGACCGAGCCCGATCGCGACGACCGCGCACAGCAGAGCCGACAGGAGCGTCAGCTGCGCGCCGTACAGCAGGCGCGTGAACACGTCGCGGCCGGCGCTGTCGGTGCCCAGAAGGTTGGCTCCGCCGGGGTCGGCGAGCGTGTGGCCGATGTCGGCGAAGTTCGGATCGAACGGCGCGATGACCGGCGCCAGCGCGGCGAGGGCGACGATGACGCCGAGGACGGCGAGGGAGATGACGGCGAGCGGATTGCGCAGGAACCGGCGCACCTGGCCGCGGGGGACGCGCGTGGTGAGAGTGGGGGTCCGGATGACGTCGGTCATGAGAGACGAACCTTCGGGTTGAGGGCACCGTTGGCGAGGTCGACCAGCAGGTTCACGACGATCACGATCAGGACGGTGAGGATGACGACGCCCATCACGATCGGGATGTCGCCGCGGACCGTCGCCCCCACCGCCAGAGCGCCGAGACCGGGGATGGCGAAGACTCGCTCGAGGATGACGACACCGCCGAGCAGACCGATGAACTGCAGGCTGAGGACGGTCAGTCCCGCGGGAGCGGCACTGCGCAGCACGTGCTTGAGGACGATCTCGCCCTCACCGATCCCCCGGCTGCGAAGGGTGCGGACGTAGTCCTGTTCGAGCTGCTTGATGACGGCGCTGCGGATCTGCTGAGCGCTGGAGGTGACGTAGTTCAGCACGATCGCGATGACCGGCAGCGTGAGCGAGCCGATCCAGGCCGCCGCTCCCGCACCGGGCTGGATGGTGGAGACCGCGGGGAAGATCGCGAGTTGGACCGCGAAGACCGCGACGAGGATGATGGCCAGGACGAAGCCCGGGATCGCGTCTCCCACGACCGCACCGACCTGGACGACCCGGTCGACCCAGCCGCGCCGCACGGCGGCGAGGACGCCGAGGGCCGTGGCCACGATCGCGACGAGCACGATCGACACGAGCATGAGCGTCAGGGTCACGGGCGTACGGTTGACCAGCGCGTCGGTGACGGATTCGCCGTTGAACCAGGAGCGGCCGAAGTCGCCGCGCACGGCGGCCTGCGCCCACGCGAAGAACCGGACCGGAAGCGGCTGGTCGAGGCCGAGCTCGGCCTCCTTGAGCGCGATCTGATCCTGCGTCGCCTGCTCGCCCAGGATGTTGCGGGCGATGCTCGAGCTGGAGAAGAACAGCAGGGTGTACGTCAGCGCCGTGATCGCGATGAGGAGCACGACGCCCGCGCCCAGGCGGCGCAGCGTGAACATGAGCATGGGAACTCCGACCGTTTCCCCGGGGCCCGACGGCGGTGGCCGCCGGGCCCCGGGAGGTGTGGGTGAGGACCTACTTCGCCGGGGCGAAGTTGTAGATCGACGGGATGGCCATCTGCACCTGCGCCTGGACGGTCAGGGCGGTGGGGTCGTAGGCGGCGATCTGGTCGATGCGGTAGAGCGGCAGGAACCACGCGTTGTCGGTGACGTAGCGGTTGACGTCCTGCGCCGCGGCGTCGGCATCCGCACCGCCGGCCTGCACCTTCGCCAGCAGCGCCTCCAGTTCGGGCGAGGTGGTGTCGAACGGATTGAAGGTCGCCGTGGGCGAGACGAGCTGGTTGATCGCGACCCAGGTCTCGGTCTGGGCGAGGTTGAAGTTGAACGCGGGGTAGCGGCCCTGGACGATGTTGGCGACGTAGTCCGGCCCCGGCACCGTCTCTTGGGTGACACGGATGCCGACGTCGCCCAGCTGCTGTGCGATCGCCGTCACCTGGGTCGAGAACGCGGAGATGACGGGGAGTGTGAGGTCGAAGCCGTCGGCGTAGCCGGCCTCGGCGAGGAGCTGCTTGGCCTTCGCCGGGTCGTAGGGATAGCGGTCCTCGAGGTCGGGCACGTAGGCCGAGCTGTCCGGGCCGAACACCTGGCTGGTCGCCGTGCCGTAGCCGAGCTGGAGCTCCTGGAGCAGCGTCTCACGGTCGACGGCGTAGTTCATCGCCTGCCGCACGCGCACGTCGGCGAGCGCGGGGACGATCTGTCCGCCGCGGTCGAGGATCGAGGTGCCCGTCCAGTCGACCTGGTAGTCGGGGATGAGCGCGAGCTTCGCCCTCTCGGCCTGTGCGGCCGACTTCGCGTCGAGGGTGGTGAAGTCGACCTGCCCCGAGAGGATCGCGTTGACGCGGGCCGACAGCTCTTCGAGGTTGCGCAGCTCGACACCGGAGAACTTCTGCAGGTCGGGGCTCCAGTACCCCTCGCGAGCGGTGAAGACCGCCTGAGAGTCGCGTACCGAGTTGGCGGTGTCGAAGACATACGGTCCAGATCCCACCGGGGTGGTCTCGAGCGAGCCGTCCGCGATGGCCGCGGGACTCGCCATGAGACCGGCGGCCTGGCTGAGGTAGTACTCCATCGCGGGGTCGGGCTGGGCGAGCGTGATCTGCACGGTGTCGTCGTCGACCACGGTGGTCGACTGGTACTGCGTGAGCTGGACGGCCTGACGACCGTTCGCGCCCTTGAAGTGATCGAGATTGACCTTGACGGCTTCGGCGTTGAAGGGCGTCCCGTCGCTGAAGGTGACGTCGTCGCGGAGGTCGACGGTCAGCACCGTGCGGGAGTCGTCGTACGCCCAGTCGGTGGCGAGCATGGGCACGAGGGTTCCGTCCGGCTCGCGACGCAGCAGGCTGTCGTAGACGACCTGGTACGGCATCAGGGCGTGACCGACGTGCGCTTGGGCCGGGTCCCAGGACGAGACATCGCCGATCTGACCGATCTTGAGGATCTCGGTCGACCCGCCTCCGTTGCCCGACCCGTTCGATCCGCCCGCCGTGCAGCCCGCGAGCAGAAGAAGACCGACGGAGAGCGCCGCGACCTTGAGAGAGGTTGACTTCATTGTTCAGCCTTTGTGTCTGAGGGACGTGGAGTGGTGGGGCCACTCCCTCATCATGGAATCGCCACTGCCATACATGGTCAAGAAATTGCCACAAGTTGCCATGCTGAGTTCCCACGAGTTCTGACCTTGGTGCGTCACAGAGCGCTTCCGACGATCGATGGTTGGCAACGGATGTAGTGTCTTGCCAAAAGTTGTTCGGACGGACGGAGCAGGACGATGGCGAAGGTCACCGCTCGCGATGTGGCCCTGCGCGCGGGTGTCGCGACGTCCACGGTGTCGAGAGCGCTCAACAAGCCCGATCGCATCAACATCCATACGAGAGAGCGGATCCTCGACGCGGCGCGAGAACTCGGCTACGTCGCGGCCCGGCCCACCAGACGCGGGCTGGTCGCCCTCCTCGTCCCGGACGTGACGAACCCGTTCTACTTCGACATCATCCGCTCCACCCAAGAGCAGTTACGCGCGGCAGGCTTTCTGCAGCTGCTCGTCGACACCGGCGAGTCGGGGCGCACCGAGTCCGACACGCTCGCGCAGTTGAGCGGGCTCGTCGACGGCGCGATTCTTTCGGCGACCCGGCTCGACTCCGCCGCGCTCGTGGAGGCCGCCGGGCACCTGCCCCTCGCCGTCATCAATCGCCAGCACGACCAGATCCCGGGAGTGCTGATCGACATCCGGGTCGGCCTGCGACAGGCCATCGACCATCTCAAAGCCCTCGGTCACGAGACCGTCGCCTTCGTCTCCGGCCCGCCCGACTCCTGGCAGAACCGATGGCGTTGGCACGAGTTCGAGGAGCAGGTCCAGGAACAGGGCATGACAGCGGTCCTCGTCGGCCCGCACCCACCCACGCGGGAGGGCGGCGCTGCCGCGGCGGATGCGCTTCTCGTCACACGGGCGACGGCCTGCGTCGCCTTCAACGACCTGCTCGCGATCGGGATGCTCCAACGCCTGAGCCGACGAGGCGTCGCGGTGCCGGGCGACCTCAGCATCGTCGGCTGCGACGACATCTTCGGCGCCGATTTCTGCGATCCGCCGCTCACGACGATCGCCGGCGACACCGAGCAGGCCGGACGCATCGCGGCGAGCCGCCTGGTGACCGTCCTCAACGCCGAGCAGCTGCCGGCCACCCGCACCACGCTGATCCCGACGCACTTGCTCGTACGCGAGTCCACCGGACCCGCCCCGAGAACCGCGCGCGCCTGACCTCGCGCGCGTCAGCGCGGCAGCTTGTCGATCCCGCCCACGTGGCGGATCGTGCGCCCTCGCTCGACCGCGATCGCGATCCCGCCGACGAGCCACAGCGGAACCTGCATGAGGAACGCCCAGCGGAAGGCATCCAGGGAGTAGGTGGCGGGCGTGCCCGCGCCCTGCACGTCCATCGCGATACCGATGAAGAGGATCGCGAGGAGAGCTGCCAGGAACCCACCGCCGTTCACGATTCCCGTCGCCGTGCTGAGACGGTGGCTCGGCGTGAACGTCCGGGCGTGGTCGAACGCGATCATCGAGGCGGGTCCGCCGGTCGACAGCGCGAACATCAGCACGATCAGCAGCCAGACGGGCGCGGGCCCCGGCCAGACGATGACGACGATCCACACCGCGGCCTGGAACACCACCGTCGGAAGGACCAGCCAGCGCGAACGCCGCGTCGGATGCCGACTCGACAGCGCCCCGATCACCGGCCCGCACACGATGCCGAAGAACACGAGCGTCGTCATGATGAGCGACGCGGTGGCCGGAGCCAGCCCCTCGCCCGCGGTGAGGAACGGGAAGCCCCACAGCAGCATGAACGCGGTGCCCGCGAACGGCGTGGCGAAGTGCGACCAGAAGCCGAGACGCGTACCGGGGTGCGCCCACGACTCGCGGAAGCCCTGCCGGAGGTCGGCGGAGGACTTCACGACCCGGATCGCACCCGTCTGCGTGTCGACCGAGGTGTCGACGGGATCGGCGCGACGTTCGGGAGGTCGGTTTCGGATGATCAGGTACGTGAGCACGCCGAAGAGCACCCCGAGACCGGCGACGCTGCCGAACGCGACGCTCCAGCTCGTGGCGTGCAGCAGGGCGGCCAGCGGCACGACGGCGATGATCTGCCCGAACTGGCCGATGATCCCGGTCAGCTGCACGAGCAGAGGCGCCCTCTGGGCCGGGAACCACGTGGCGATCACGCGCAGGACGCTCGGGAAGATCGCGGCGTCACCCGCTCCGATGAGCACGCGGGCCAGGATGCCGATCCCCACCGCGTCGGCGAACGCCATGACGAGCTGGCCCGCCGCCATCAGCAGCATGCCGATCGCGATGACCGGGCGCGCACCGAACCGGTCGAGGAGGAGGCCCACGGGGATCTGCATGGCGCCGTAGACGAAGAGCTGGATGACGGCGAACATCGACAGCGCCGAGGCGTCGGCGTGGAAGCGGGTCGCCGCGTCGACGCCCACGGCGGAGAGCGAGGTGCGGTTCACGATCGACACGACGTACGCGAGGAGACCGATCCCCCACAGCAGCCAGGTGCGCCACCCGGGGCGGTCGAGGCGCAGGGTTTCGGTCACGGTTCCAGGCTATCCGCGCGCGCTGACATCGGTCGCGAGGCCTTCCGCGCGTGGGGCGCGTGGCGGGCGCGCGTGCGGGCGGATGGCCGCCGCGCGCAGGCCGCGCGGCGATGGGGTCACCGTGAGACGACGGGTGCCGGGCGATGCTGCCGCATCGCTCACGACGGGATGTCGCCGAGCAGGTCGGACATGCGCTGGCGGACCTCGTCGAGATGGCGGGTCAACGGCATGCGGTCCTCGTCCGCGAGCCAGCGCTCGAGGGCGATCTGCAGCAGGTCGACGGTGAGACCCGCCACGACTCGCGACGTGAGCGGATCGCCGCCGCGCGCGGCGCACCCCGCACGGATCGCCTCGCGCAGGTCGGCCTGCTTCTGCAGGTCGCGTTCTCGGAGAGACGGCTCGGCCTCGATGATGCTGCGCGATGCCGCCATCTGATCCCGCCGCGGTTCGAACCTCTCCGCGGCGAGCGTCCGCAGTCCTGCCCACGCGACCGGGAACACGGCGGCGTCGGCCGGGGCGGCGGCGAGCATGGCCGTCGCACGGGCCGGGATCTCGTCGTCGCCGAAGAAGACCTCCCGCTTGTCGCTGAAGTGGCGGAAGAACGTCCGCCGTGTCACGCCGGCGCGTTCGACGATGTCGGGCACGGTCGTCGCGCTGAAACCCCGCTCTTCGAAGAGCTCCAGCGCGGCGACGCGGAGTCGCTCTCTCGTGTCCGGAGCCCATCTCGCCATGCCCTCGAGCATAGGTGATGTCACAGAGTGACATCAGGTCTATAGTGAAGACACCTCGTGTCATCACTGCGGAAAGGCTCCGATGTCCTCCCACGCCGCGGCGATCATGCCCGCACCCCGCGCCCGCCTGACCGCCACCACCCTGCCCACCCCGACGCCTGACGCCGACGAGGTCCTCGTCCGCGTGCGGGTCGTCGCGGTCAATCCCGTCGACTGGGTGATCCAGGGCACGAGCCGGATCACGTATCGGTGGCTCCGCTCCCCCGCCGTCCTCGGCTCCGACGTCGCGGGAGAGGTCCTCGCGATCGGCGCGAACGTCACGCGCTTCCGCGTCGGCCAGAGGGTCTTCGGTCTCGCGACCGGCACCGATCGCGGGCGCGATCCGCTCCGCGAGGGCGCGTTCCAGGATGCCACCGTGCTCAGCGAGCGGCTCACGGCGGCGATTCCCGCGTCCCTCACCGACGAGGAGGCCGCGGTCCTGCCTCTCGGCCTGTCGACCGCCGCCTGCGCGTTGTTCCAACCCGCCCACCTGGCGCTTCCCTTTCCCTCCCCCGGAGCCGCGGAATCGGCTGGGGGCGCGGAACCCGCCGAAGGTGCGGGAGGCCGCGCCGGCGTGGTCGTCATCTGGGGTGGGTCGACCAGCGTCGGCATGAACGCCATCCAGCTCGCGCGCGCGGCCGGCTACGACGTCGTCAGCACCGCTTCGCCGCGCAACGCCGAGCTCGTGCGCTCGCTCGGAGCCGATGCCGTCGCCGACCACACGTCCCCGTCGGCCGTCGATGAGCTCGTCGCCGCCATCGGCTCGCGTCCCGTCGCCGGCGCCGTCGCGCTCGGTGCGGGGTCGGCGGATACGTGCATCGAGATCCTCGCGCGCACCGGAGGTACGCGACTGGCGCTCGCCAGCACCCCGTACTCCCTCGCCGATCTGGCCGGCGGCCGCCGCCTGTTCCCTACCATGATCCCGGTCTTCTCGCGCATCGGTCTCGCGACGGCGCGATCGATGCTGCGCGCCCGACGCCGTGGCATCCACGCCGCTTTCGTCTGGGGGAGCAGCCTGCGCGACGACGTTCTCGGGCCCCGGCTCTGGGGCGAGGTCGTGCCCCGACTCCTGACCGAGGGACGCCTGCGCGCACTCCCCGAGCCGATGGTCGTCGGTACGGGACTCGCGGCGATCCAGAGCGCCCTCGACCGGCAACGGGCGGGCGTCTCGGCGCGAAAGGTCGTGGTCCGGCTCTGAACGCCGCCGCACCGGCGCGAGGGGCGGAGGTCGTGGACCCGGGGCCGCAGGCGAGGCCCCGACCGACGCGAGGCGTGGTCGGCAAGCCCGCGCGCGCACGGCAGAATGGTCCGATGGTCTCCGCGAGCCCCCACCTGCAGCCCGATCACGCGTGCCTCATCGTCCACGGCAGCGACACCCCCGGCATCATCGCCGCGGTGTCGGCGCTCATCGCTCGCCAGGGCGGCAACATCGTCGCCTTCGACCAGTACTCCGACGACCCGCGCGGGGGCGCGTACTTCCAGCGCGTCGTGTTCTTCCGCCCCGACCTGGCCGCGGCCCTCCCCGAGATCGAGGCCGACCTCGCCAAGACCCTCGGCGACGGCTTCGAGCTGGAGTGGACGCTCACCGACCTCTCCACGCCCAAGCGCATGGCGATCCTCGCGTCCAAGCAGGATCACTGCCTCCTCGACCTGCTGTGGCGTCACCGGCGCGGCGATCTGCCCGTCAGCATCCCGATGGTCGTGTCGAATCACACCACCGCGGCCGAGGACGTGCGCTCCTTCGGCGTGCCCTTCTTCCACGTGCCGTCCACGCCCGGCCCCGACAAGTCGGCATCCGAGGCCCGCATCCTCGAGCTGCTCGTCGGCAACGTCGACTTCGTCGTGCTCGCGCGGTACATGCAGATCCTCTCGGCCGACTTCCTCGAGAAGATCGGGGTCCCGGTGATCAACATCCACCACTCGTTCCTCCCGGCCTTCATCGGCGCCGAGCCGTACAAGAAGGCCAAGGAGCGCGGGGTCAAGCTCATCGGCGCGACCTCGCATTACGTCACGAGCGACCTCGACGAGGGCCCGATCATCGAGCAGGACACGGTGCGTGTCACCCACGCCGACTCCGCCGCCGAACTCGCCCGCCGCGGTGCCGACGTCGAGCGTCAGGTGCTCTCCCGCGCGGTGCTGTGGCACGCCGAGGACCGCGTCATCCGCCACGGCAACCACACGATCGTCTTCTGAATCCCGGATGCCGTGGGCTCAGTCGCCCCGAACCACGCGAGACGGCATCTCGCTGACATCTCCGTTGCCGGCTGCAACGGTTCTGTCAGCGAGATGCCGTCTCGGCGGCCGAAGCGCGGCCGGGACGCTCAGTCCGGATCCGTCGCGCGGCTGAGCGGGCCCGTACCGCCGCGCGGGGGCTGCTTGCGCTGGTCCGACAGCTCGCCGCCGACGCGTCCCCCGTACGGACGGCCGTGATCGGCGAACTCCGCGCGGAAGTACGCCAGACGCCAGTCTCCGAGCTCGATCCGCGCGCCGGTGCGCAGGATGCGGCCTCCCCCGTCCCGACCGCCGCCCTGATCGCGGGCGCCGCCGCCCCCGACCACGTCGAAGCCGTACAGGACGTACTCGTCATCGCCCTCGTGCCGGATCTCGGCGTGCACGGGCGCCAGTCCGGGCAGTCGCAGGTCGGCCCCGTCGCCGGAGCCGATCACCGTGCGCTCGGGCAGCAGGTCGAACTCCCGCGGCGGCTTGCCGTCCCACGTCGCCGACCCGACGGCGAAGATGAGGCGAGGTCGGCCCGACCCCGGCGTGTAGTGCGTCGTCGTGACACGACGGCGCACGGTGCGGTTGACGGTGGGCACGAGCGGCATCGGCGTCCCCGGCGGCACCGGCACCAGCGGCCCCCGGTCGCCGCCGCGCCGAACCAGCAGCGGCGCGACCGCCGCGACGGAGCCGAGCCGGATGTGGGCCGAGCCGGTGACCACGCGCTGGAGGACGCTGCTGCGCACATCCCCGAGGTGCAGGATCGGCCCGTCCGGTCCCTCGACCCGCACCGAGATCCCGCGCGCGGCGAGCGCGTCGGCCACCGTCGCCAGCTCCGCGAGGGTGCGTCGCCCGTTGCCGGGCAACCGCGACGGATCGTTGATCACGACCCGCACCTCCGACCCCGCCGCGGTGATCGTCCCTTCGAACGGAGGGATGCCGGCATCCGCCCCTCCGTCCTGTTCGGCGAAAGCGAGGTCGATGTCGAGGCGCACCATGTCGGCGCCGCCTCTCAGTTGCCGCGGTACGGGTCGGAGCCCGCCGCGGTGTCATCGCTGGTCGTGACGCGGAGGGTGCCGTTGAGCTTCCACGTCGCGCGCGGAGCGTCGGGGCCGATGTCGCGCGGGACCTCGATCGTCATGTCGACGAACGAGTAGTTCACGGCGGCGCCGCGGCCGGTCAGGTACGACCACATCTCGCGGCCCAGGTCGGTCCAGTCGGTGATCGAGTGTCCGGACGGCCCCGCGGGGTCGGCGAACGGGTCGGTGGGGGCGGTGGAATCGGACATGACGGCATCCCTTCGGTCGATGAAGGGCACCAGGCTCCCACCGGGGCCGGATGGCGGAGAAGGGATTGCGCTTCGCGTCCCGCCGAGGCAGAGGACGTCAGGGGCTGAGGTGATGCGCACCGTCGGGCAGACGCCGGCGGCGCCACGACCCGAGGATGTGCTCCTCCATCGCCACCCGCGCGGCCGCCGCATCGCCGGCCTCGATCGCCTCGAACACCCGCTCGTGCTCGGCGAGGGTGCGGGGTACCGCATCGACGGGGTTGTTGCCGTCCCACCGGGCGCTCTGTCGCGGACGCACGAAGAACGAGCGCGCGATGGTCGCCGCGATCTGGTTCTTGGATGCCGCCATGACCGACAGGTGGAACTGCATGTCGGCCTCGAGGAAGGCGGGATTGTCGTCCTGCAGGCGTCGCATGTCGTGGAGGTGGCCCTGGATCTGCGCCCGCGATTCGGAGCTCCCCGTGGCCGCCACCTCGCCGGCCATGACGCCTTCGAGCGCCGCGCGCACCACGCTGACCTCGTCGAGCACACCCAGGGACTCGTCGTGGCGCACGAGGGAGTCGAAGACCAGCGGATCGAGCACGTTCCAGTCGTTGAAGGGTCGCACGCGTGTGCCGCGGCCCTGGGAGACCTCGACCAGACCCTTCTCCTGGATGCGCTTGACGCACTCGCGGATGACCGTGCGGCTGACGCCGAACTCGTCGCACAGGGCCTGCTCCGGCGGGAGGTACTCACCGACAGCGACGCCACCCGTGACGATCAGCTCGACGAGCTCCTCGAGGACCCGCGCCCCGATGCGATCGATCTGCCCGCGCTTCGGCGCCCCGGCGCGAGGCTCGGCGGCGGGAAGCATGGAGAGCACTCTACTCCGCCTGCCGCTCCACGCTCCGGCGGACACCGAGTTCCAACCCGGTCCTGCTGTCGCGCACGTGGGGGCCTCTCTCCCCGCCCCAGACGAAGTCCGCGGCCCCCGCGTGGAGCGCCTCGTCGATCGCGATCCCTCCTCCCGGGCGGTCCCCCAGCACGAGGCCACCGTCGGCCACCTCGTAGTCGACCGTGACCCCGGCCGGCATCTGCGCGGTGGTGACCTCGGTGAGCAGGTGGTTGGGGATCGCGGTCGCGACCGCCATGGTCGACGGGTTCGAGGTCATCCCGATCGGGCTCAGGGGCAGGTCGCGCGCGTGCGCCGCCACGGCCACCCGCAACGAGTGGGTCACCCCCCAGACGGCGGCCGCCTGGACGATGTCGACGGCCTCGGCGTCGAAGAGCTGTCGGTACTGCTCGAGCCCGGTGAGGTTCTCGCCCGTCGCGACGGCCGGGGAGATGGCATCCCGCAGCCGACGCAGGCCGGACGCGTCCCACCGCCGCAGCGGCTCCTCGACCCACGCGATCTCGACGCTGCGCTCGAGGTGCTCGATGTAGCGGACGGCCTGCGGGAGGTTCCACGACTCGTTGGCGTCGAGCATCACGAGCGGTTCGTCGGTCGCTTCGCCGAGCACGTCCCGGACGAGCGCGAGGCGCTCGGCGTCGTGCCGGTAGTTGCGTCCCCCCTTCAGCTTCGCGGCGGTGAACCCGCGATCGCGCATCGACGAGTAGAACGCGGCGAGCCCCGCGGAGTCGAGGGCGATGTCGAGTCCCGACGCGTAGCCCGGGATGAAGCGGTCCCGTCCCCCGAGCAGACGCCACAGCGGTTCGCCGAGGGCTTTCGCCTTGATGTCCCAGAAGGCGCTGTCGAGCGCGCCGATCCCGCCGAAGACGGCACCGCCGTGGCCGTTCTTGAACATGCGGGCGATCATGCGGTCGTACAGCCACGACGTCGCGCGCGGGTCCTCCCCCTCGACGGCTTCGAAGAGCTGAGGGATGCCGTCGTGCATCCCCATCCCGACACCCTCGATGCCCTCATCGGTCTCGACGACGACGAGGGGCAGGGCCGTGACGCCGGAGGCGATGTAGCCGTTGACGTCGCCGACCGGACGCCCCCAGTCGAGCGTGGTGTTGATCAGGCGGTATCCCGTGATCTTCATGAGTGGACCTCTTCTCCCCGGACGACCGGGGTCATTCCTTCGTCCCGCCCGCCGTCATTCCTTCGACGAGGAAGCGCTGCGAGAACAGGAACACGATGAGGATCGGCGCGATGGACACGATCGTGGCGAGCGCCATCACCGGCAGATCGAGGGTGACGGATGCCGAGGAGGTGGGGTTGAACAGCGGCACGTTCGACAACAGCTCGGCCAGACCCACTTGGATGGGCGCTTTGCGGCCGGGCTCCATCACGAAGGGCAGGAAGTAGTTGTTCCAGTTGCCGACGAGGTTGAAGAAGCCGACCAGCGCGATGACGGGCGTCGCGAGCGGCAGCGCCACCGAGCGGAAGACCCGGAGCTCCCCGGCCCCGTCGATCCGTGCGGCGTTCAGGAGGTCCTGCGACACGCTCGTCGTGAAGTAGATGTACGTGAGGTACACCCCGAACGGGAAGAACGAGAACGGCAGGATGACGGCCCACGGGGTGCCGACGAGTTTGAGGGCGCTCATCTCGAGGAACACCGGGAGCACGAGGGCCGTGTTGGGGATGAGCATCACGACGAGCGTGAGGATGAGCAGGGTGCCGCGGAAGCGGAACTTCGTCATCGCCAGGGCGTAGCCGGCGGGGATCGTGACCAGCAGCGTGATGACCAACGCGACGCCCGTGTAGAGCGCGGCGTTGCCGGTCCACTGCCAGATGATGCCGTTCTGGAACTCGCTCAACCGCGCCCAGTTGTCGGCGACGGTGGCGAAGGAGCCGAACGAGAACGGCGGCTGACCGGTCAGCTCGGTGGAGGACTTCGTCGGGGCCAGCAGGAGCCAGACGATCGGCATCCCGAAGACGAAGACGAAGAACAGGATGACGACGGTGACGAGAGCCTTCCCGAGGAAGGCCGCGGGCGTCACCGTGCGCGCGGCGGCGCGGGACTTAGTCGCGTTCAAAGAGTCCTCCTCGGAAGACGAAGAAGGCCGCGAGACCGGCGGCGACGAGCAGCAGCATGAGCGAGATGGCCGCCGAGCCGTTGAAATCGTTCTGGCGGAAGGCGTAGAGGTAGGCGACCTGGTTCAGCGAGTAGTCGAGACCCACGACGCCCTTGCTGGCCTGAGAGAGCACGCGGGGTTCGACGAAGAGCTGCGTACCGGCGGCGAGCGACATCACGGCCATGTACGAGATCCACTTGCGCAGCAGCGGGATCTGGATGTGCCAGGCGGTCGCGATCGGTCCGGCGCCGTCGATGCGGGCGGCCTCCATGACCTCGACGGTGATGTTGTTCAGGGCGCCGTACATGATGACGATCCACCCTCCGGCACCGGCCCAGAACGCGATGACCGTGAAGACGACGGGGAGGTTGCCCTCGTTGCCGACCACGTCGACGAACGTGTTGAAGCCCAGCGCGCGCAGCAGCCCGCTCACCGGGCTGACGGTCGGATCGAGCATGAACAACCACAGCAGCACGCTCGACGCGCCGGCGAGGGCCCCCGGGATGTAGAAGATGAAGCGCGACGCCGACGACAGCCACCGCACCCGGATCGCGTGCACGATCACCGCGAGGATCACGACGATGATCACGAGGCTGGTCAGCCAGATGGCGATGAAAGCGACGACGTGGCCGACGGCGGGGAGGAACCGGTAGTCCTGCACCGTCTTGAGGAAGTTGTCGAAGCCGACGAAGGCTCCGTCCTTGGTGAACGCCAGGTACGCGGCGTAGAGGGTCGGCAGGATGCCGAACGCCAGGAGCAGGACGACGTATCCGCTGACCATCAGGTAGCCGAACGTCGACTGGGCTCGACGCAGAGAGAGCATGCTCACGTCCGTTCTCAGGGGGAAGGGGCTGGCCGCATCCGCGGCGGAATGCGGCCAGCCCGAAGGGTGCGGGTTACTTCTCGACGTCGTAGCCCTGGACCTGCGCCTGGTTGTCCATCTCGGTCTGCCAGGCCTGCGTGGCATCCGAAAGCGGCTTGCCTGCGGAGATGACCGGAAGCGCGGCCTTCGAGAAGGCGGCCTCGACGCTGAAGCTCGGGTAGCCCCAGCCCTGCCAGACCGAACTGGCCGCGGTCGAGACGCTCGACTGCAGCTCGCCGGTGAAGAAGCCCTGCGCGGCCTGCTCCTTCAGCCATGCGTCGGCGGCGGACTGGTAGGCCGGCAGGCCCGAGGCGAGCTTGACGGCATCGTCGGAGCTCGTCACGTACGTCAGGAAGGTCTTCACGGCCTCGAGGTTCTTCGAGTGGCTCGAGGCGTACCAGACGCCGCCGCCGACGTTGCCGGTGACCTTGTCACCGCCCGACCACGACAGCGGGGCACCCGCGCCGATGGTGCCGGCGGTGTAGTTCAGGCTCTTCTCGTTGTCGAAGAGCGCCCCGGCGTACCAGGCGGGACCGGGGATGCCGACGAGCTTGTCCTTGTACTTCGTGACGAAGTCGGCACCGAAGACGCTGTCGGTCACGAGCGTGCCGTTGGCGAGCATGTGGTCGATGAGGTCGGTGGCCTTCTTGGCCTTGGGGTCGGAGAAGTTCGACGTGAAGGTGTTGCCGTCGACCTGGAAGATCGGTGCTTCGGCACCCCAGTAGTACACGTACGGCGCCTGGAACGAGTCGCCGACCGAGCCGAGGATGTAGCCCGGGTGCTCCGCGGCGATCTTGTCGCTGAGCGCCTCGTAGTCCTCCCACGTGGTGGGGACGGAGTAGCCGAACTGGTCGAGCAACGGCTTGTTGTACCAGAACAGCACCGGCGCGAGGTCGTTGCGGAGACCGTAGACGGTGTCGTCGACGGTCATGGGGCCGAGCGCGCCCTTGGTGAAGCCGTCGAGGAAGCTCTGATCGAAGAACCCCTTGTTCAGCGGGGCCGCGAACGCCTGCTGTCCGTTGTTCTCCTTCGACGCCCACGAGGTGTCGTTCTGCTGGGTGGAGAAGACGACGTCGGGCCAGCCTTCGCCCGACTGGTCGAACAGCGCGACCTTCTGCTGGAACGATCCGGATCCCCCGGACCCGCCGTCGTACGTCTCGATGTTGATCTTCACGTCCGGGTTCGCCTTCTCGAACGCCTGGGCGAGCGGCTCGCGCGACGAGTCGACCCAGACGGTGATGGTGCTGGACGGGTCCTGCTCGGCGGCGGTGAAACCGTACTGGTTGTCGGACTCGTTGCCGCCGGGGCCCGTCGACGGGCTGCAGGCGGTGAGGGCGAGGGCGGACGCCACGGCGACTCCGCCCGCGAGGGCGAGGCGACGGCGAGCGCGGGAAACATGCTGCGTCATTGCGGAAGCTCCTGTCTTCTTCGACGAGGTCGGGTGACCGGATGCCAGCATAGGGCATACGTCATATGTTTAATCAAGCTCCGAGACGAATCCGCGACATACACCCCCCGAAGACCGCGTGATTCCGCGAGAAACGCCGGGTTTCCGACAAGGCGACGGAGCGCCCCGACCGTCGCATAACCCCCAAAGAGGCATTTGACGGTTCTGCCGGCACCGGTCACCATGGCACGGTGACCTCGCTCGACGAACTGCGCGCCCTCGCGCACCCGCTCCGCCTGCGGATGCTGTCCCTCCTCACGGCGACGGCCCTCAGCGCCGCGGAGGTGGGGCGCGAGCTCGGGATCTCGCAGGCCTCGGCCAGCTACCACCTCCGCGTCCTCGAACGCGCGAGCCTGATCCGCGTGGTCGAGGTGGAACGCGTGCGAGGCGGTGACGCCAAGCGCTACCGACACGAGGGGTCGTCCGAGCGGTACGACGTCGACGATCCGGCCGTCACGCGCGCACCGGACGCGGAGGCGGAGTACATCGACGCCCTCGCCGACGAACTCCGCCGCCGCGCGCGTCATCGTGCCGACGGTCCGGCCCTCAGCACCGACGCCGAGCTGTGGCTCGACCCCGCCGTCTGGCGCCGGATCGTCCAGCACGTCGGCGAGGCCTCCGCCCTCCTGCACGCCGCGGCGCAGCCTCCGCGCACGCCCGGGACCCGACCCGTGTCGATGACGGCGGCACTGTTCCCCCTGCGGCGCACGCGATGACCGACACCTCACCCGGCCCCCTGGCGTTCGCCCCCTTCCGCTGGCTCCTCGCGGCGCGCACCACCGCCATCGTGGGAAACGCCGTCGCTCCGATCGCCCTCGCCTTCGCGGTGCTCGATCTGACCGGGTCGGCCGCCGATCTCGGGGTCGTGGTCGCCGCCCGCTCCCTCGCCAACGTCGGCATGCTTCTCTTCGGCGGGGTGATCGCGGACCGCCTGCCGCGCAACGTCGTCCTCGTGGGCGCCTCGCTCGCCGCGGCCGCCACCCAGGGCCTTGTCGCCACCCTGGTGCTGACCGGAACCGCCGCCGTGTGGTCGCTGGCTCTGCTCGGAATCGTGAACGGAGCGGTCGCCGCCGTCAGCCTGCCCGCGGCCGCGGCGCTGGTCCCGGACACGGTCCCCGACGCACTGCTGCGTCCGGCCAACGCCTGGCTGCGGCTCGGGCTGAACGCGGGCGGCATCCTGGGCGCCTCGGCGGGAGGGGCCGCGATAGCCCTGATCGGCCCGGGCTGGGGTCTCGCGATCGACGCCGCCGCCTTCGCCGTGGCGGCCGCGCTGTTCTCTCGCCTCCGGCTCCCTCCCGCACCCCCGCCCTCCGCGCCCGGGGTCTCGGTCCTGGCCGATCTCCGTCACGGGTGGCGGGAGTTCTCGAGCCGTCGCTGGATCTGGATCGTCGTCCTCCAGTTCGCCGTCCTGAACGCCGCCTTCACCGGCGCCACCACGGTTCTGGGGCCGCTGGTCGCCGACGAGACGTTCGGGCGGGGCGGCTGGGGGCTCGTGATCGCGGCTCAGACCGGAGGATTCGCCGTGGGAGCGCTCCTCGCCCTGCGCTGGCGACCGCGGCGCGCACTGGGCATCGGCGTCGCCGCCATGGCATCCGCGGCTCTTCCCGTCGCCACGCTCGCCCTCGCGCCGACCCTTCCGGCGCTGATCGCGGCCTTCGCCCTCGGCGGGTTCGCGATCGAGCTCTTCGCGATCGCCTGGGATCAGTCCCTGCAGGCCCACGTTCCGCGCGAGGCCCTCTCGCGCGTGTACTCGTACGACATGGTGGGATCGTTCATCGCCGTGCCCCTCGGGGAGGTCGTCGTGGGGCCGCTCGCGCACGCCGCCGGCACGGTCCCCGTCCTGCTCGGGTGCGCCGCCGTCATCGTCCTCGCGACGGCGCTCGCCGCCGCGTCGCGGAGCGTCTGGAGCATCCGCGCCGGCTGAGGTCAGTACACGTACTCCATGAGCTCGACCCCGAGCACGCGGAACGCGTCGTGCGCACGCAGACGGTGCGAGATGGAGAGATCGTCGAAGTTGACGATGAGCGCGTAGGCCACGCCCGCGCGCGGCCCCCCGAGCACGCCCGCCTCGGCCCGCACCCCCGCGGCGCGACCCGTCTTGTTGACGAAGAGCAGCCCGTGCTGGTCGTTCTCGTGCGCGAACGGATCGAGTCCGGTGGCGGATGCCACGAGGGACAGGTCGTGGTTCAGACTCAGCCACTCCGCCACCTGGGCGCTCACGCCGGGAGACACCACCGACGAGTTCACGAGACCCGCGAACAGCTGCGACATCTCGCGGGCGGTCGACAGCGCCACGTGAGGCGCGTCGTCGGGCCCGCGGTCGTCACGGAACCGGTCGAGCAGGGCCGTCCGACGCAGGCCGAGCTGCTCCGATCGCGCACGCACCGCCTGCAGACCGACCCGCTGGAGCAGGGCGTTCGCCGCCAGGGCGTCGCCGGCGGCGGCGGCGAGCACGGCGACGTCGGCGATCGGAAGCGCCGGCGCCTTCAGGTGCTGCCACATGCCGCCGACGGCCGATCCGTGCACCGTCGAGCGGTCGACGATCTCGAGCGCGTCGATCGTGCCCGCCTCGATGGATGCCGCCACCTCGATGAGGAGCGGGACGACGCCGAGCCCGCCCACGGGCAGCGTGAGGAAGTCGTCGCCGACGAGCACCTCGGCGCCGCCGTCGAGCTCGTCGATGCGCACCGAGACACGCGCACCCGACGCGGCGAGCTCATCGAGAGCCCGCAGCGTCGCGGTGAACGACCGCCGCCCGGCCGCCGCGCGCCGGGGGAGACGCTTCGGGCCCTTCCGCCCCGCCCCTCGGAGAGCGGGCGCATCGCGTCGTGACGACTCGACGGCCCCGCCGAGGGGCTCGGGGGCGGCGGGCTCGGGAACCGGGGGCATGCCCACGAGCGTGGCTCCTTCCGGGTCAGAAGAGCAACAAACTCCGCCTCACCAAATGGTGACGCGCTGGTCGGCGTCGAGCCAGAGAGCGTCGCTCTCGGTGACCCCGAACGCCTCGTAGAACGCATCGATGTTACGCACGATCTGGTTGCAACGGAACTCGTTGGGAGAGTGCGGATCGATGGTGAGAAGCCGGATGGTCTCGGCCTCCCGGCCCTTCTGCTGCCACACCTGCGCCCAGCTCAACAACAGGCGCTGGATGCCGGTGAGGCCGTCGACGATCGGGCCGTCGGGGTCGAGACCCTCGGCCTCGAGCGAGAGCCGGTACGCCGAGATGGCGATGCCGAGTCCGCCGAGGTCGCCGATGTTCTCGCCGATCGTCAGCGCGCCGTTGACGTGGTGCTCCGCCGTCAGCCCCTCGGGCACGAGGGCGTCGTATTGCGCGATGAGCGCCTTCGTCCGCTCCTCGAACGCCGCGCGATCGGCATCCGTCCACCAGTCGCGCAGCGACCCGTCGCCGTCGAAGCGGCTGCCCTGGTCGTCGAAGCCGTGCCCGATCTCGTGACCGATGACCGCGCCGATTCCGCCGAAGTTCGCGGCGGCGTCGCGGTCGGCGTCGAAGAACGGGTACTGCAGGATCGCCGCGGGGAAGACGATCTCGTTCATGAGCGGGTTGTAGTACGCGTTCACGGTCTGCGGGGTCATGTGCCACTCGTCGCGGTCGATCGGCTGGCCGACCTTGGCGAGCTGGCGGTCGTGCTCCCAGACGTTGGCGCGGCGGACGTTACCGATCAGGTCGTCGGCGACGATCTCGAGGTCGCCGTAGTCCTTCCAGCGCACGGGGTAGCCGATCTTGGGGGTGAACGCCTCGAGCTTGGCCAGGGCGCGCTCGCGCGTCTCGGCGGTCATCCACTCCAGCGACGCGATCGAGCGCCGGTAGGCCTCGATGAGGTGGGCCACGAGGCCGTCCATCGCCTCCTTCGCGGCCGGCGGGAAGTGCCGCTCGACGTACACCTTGCCGATGGCCTCGCCCAGGGCGGCCTCGGCGAGGCTCACCCCGCGCTTCCAGCGCTCGCGGTTCACGGGGACCCCGGTGAGCTGCGTGCCGTAGAACGAGAAGTTCTCGGCGACGAAGTCATCGGGCAGGAACGCGGCCGAGGCGTGCACGATCTTGAAGCGCAGCCACGCCTTCCAATCGTCGAGGCGCTCCGGCGTGAGCACGGAGCCGAGAGACTCCACGAAGCTCGGCTGGTAGACCACGACCTCGGCGAGGGCGTCCTCGTGCCCGGGCGCGACGCCGGCACGCCACGACGCGAGGTCGACACCGGCGAGCGCGACCGTGTCGTCCCACGACTTCAGGTTGTAGGTCTTGACGGCGTCACGGCTGTCTTCGCGCGACCAGTGGTGCGTCGCGATCTCGGTCTCGAGGGCGAACACCCGCGCGGCGGCGTCCGCGGCCTCGGGAACGCCCGCGAGGTCGAGGATCCGCTCGATGTGCGCGCGGTAGGCGTCGCGGGTCTCGGCGAAGTTGTCGAGACGGTAGTAGCTCTCGTCGGGCATCGAGATGCCGCCTTGGTAGAGCACGGGGACATAGCGCGTCGGGTCGCCCGGGTCGGGCTCGACGAAGAGGGCGATCAGGCCGCTCATGCCTTCGCGCTCGAGTTCGCCGGTGAGGCGGAGGAGATCCGCGACCTCGTGGACGTCGTCGACACGGCGCAGCTGGTCGTCGATCGGGGTGCGACCGAGGTCGTCGATGCGCGCGGTGTCCATGAAGCTCGCGAACAGGTCGCCGATCTTGCGGGCCTCGGTGCCCGGTTCGGCCTGCTGCGATTCCTCGACGATCGTGCGGACGTCCTTCTCGGCCTGCTCGGCGATCAGGTGGAACGCGCCCCAGCGCGCCTTGTCTTCGGGGATCTCGGTGCGCTCGAGCCAACGGCCGTTCACGTGTCGGAACAGGTCGTCCTGCGGGCGGATCTCGTCGCTCAGCTCGTCGAGCGCGAGACCGGAACGGGGGGTCTCGGTCATTCAGCCAGGATAAATGCCCCATGTTCGGTACGGGCTGGGGATGCCGACATTGCGTGCTCCGCGACGTCTCCCCCGCAGTGTCGGCGGGTCGTCCTAGGCTCGACGCGTGACCACACGACCGTCCGAGACGCTGAATCGGTCGATCCTCCGGTTGGCCGTCCCCGCGCTCGGCGCCCTCATCGCCGAGCCGCTGTTCCTCATCGTCGACGGCGCCATGGTCGGGCATCTGGGCGTCGCTCCACTCGCGGGACTCGGGATCGCGGGCGCGGTCCTGCACACCGTCGTGGGGCTCATGGTGTTCCTCGCCTACTCCACCACCCCCGCGGTCGCGCGCCGCTTCGGCGCGGGCGAGATCGGCCGCGCCGTCTCCGTCGGCATCGACGGGATGTGGCTCGCGCTGACCCTCGGAGCCGTCCTCGCCGTGGTCGGGGTGTGGGCGACCCCCGCGGTGGTCGAGGCGTTCGGCGCGGCCCCCGAGGTCGCCGAGAACGCCCGCGTCTACCTGTCGATCTCGATGTGGGGCCTGCCGGCCATGCTCATCGTCTTCGCCGCGACCGGTCTGCTCCGCGGCCTGCAGAACACGGTGACGCCGCTGTGGATCGCGGGCGTCGGGTTCGCGGCCAACGCCGCCCTCAACGCGGTCTTCATCTACGGGTTCGGGTGGGGGATCGCGGGGTCGGCGGCCGGCACCGTCGTCGCGCAATGGGCGATGGTCGGAGCCTACGTGGTGGTGGTCGGACGACTCGCGCGGCGGCACACGGCATCCCTTCGTCCCGAACGCGCGGGGCTCGGTGGCACCGCCCGGTCGGGCGGATGGCTGTTCCTGCGCACCCTGAGCCTGCGCGCGGCCTTCCTCGCCACGGTCGCCGTGGCCACCCAGCTCGGGTCGGCCGAGCTCGCGGGATGGCAGATCGCCTTCACGATCTTCTCGACGGCGGCTTTCGCCCTCGACGCCCTGGCCATCGCCGCCCAGGCGCTGATCGGCGCGGGGCTCGGCGCGGGCGACCTCGCCACCGTCCGCCGGGTCCTGCAGCGCACGGTGGCCTGGGGGCTCTGGTTCGGCATCGGCGTCGGAGCCGTCATCGCCGCGGCGTCCGGCGTGGTCGGACTGCTCTTCACGGGAGACCCCGCGGTCGCGGCCCTGATCCAGCCGGCCCTGCTCGTCCTCGCCGTCGCGCAGCCGCTCGCCGCGGTCGTGTTCGTGCTCGACGGCGTGCTCATCGGCGCCGGAGACGTGCGCTACCTCGCGCTCGCGGGCGTTCTCAACCTCGTGCCGTACGGGCCGGCCCTGGTGGCTGTCGCCGTGTGGGCGGGCCGGGGTGCGGGAGGGTTGGCCTGGCTCTCCGCCGCGTTCTTCGGCGTCTACCTGCTCGCCCGCGTCGTCACCCTCGGCCTCCGCGTCCGCGGGCGGGCGTGGACGATGACGGGCGGTTGAGGCTGCACGCCGCTCGCACGCGGGGAGGCGTCAGCTTCCGGGCTGGTTGACCGAGCTCTTCTTGCGGCCGCGCTGATCGGGCGAGTTGAGATCGGTCGGCCAATACCCGATCTGCGAGCTCGTGCCGGCCGTCGGGTTCCCTCCGGTGCCGGCGCTGTACGAGAGGGTGAAGGCGACCTTGCCGCCCGCGGCCACCGCCGAGGAGAAGGTCAGGAGCACCGACCGGCGGCCCCCGGAGACGGTGTTCTGCGAAACGGTCAGCAGTTTCGACACGGCCTTGCCGTTCAGGGTGACGCTCTTCGGCTGGACGCCGCCGCCGACCGCCGCGTCGAACGACACGAGGATCCCGTCTCCCGCCTTGATCGGCTTCGGACCGATCGAGGTGACGGTCGCGGAGGTGGGGCGGTAGGCCGATCCGTTGCCCGAGGTCACCTTCGCGTACTTCGCCGTCACCACCGCGCCGAAGGGCGAGGCGCTGACGGGCTTGCCCGCCGTTCCCTTCCGCACGTTGTCGGACGTGTTCGCGTCATCGTCGGGGGTCTTGAGCCGCCAGGTGTAGGCGGTGTCCGCGGGGGCGAATTTGTCGTTGGGGTAGTCGCCGAGGAAGGTGGCCTTCGGTTGCACGAGCACACCGGTGAACGGATCGGTCTTGGCCGCGATCGTCGCCGTGAACGTCGCCGTGTAGGTCGCGCGGTTGCCCGACATCGTGGGCCCGCTGAACTTCGCCGCCGCGGAACCGGCCGACGTGCGCGTGTCGTAGGTGAAACCCGTCACCTTCCAGAGGCGGCTGTCCACCTCGAGCGTGAGCACGATCGTGCCCTTGTACGCGGTCGTGCCGGTGTTGGCGATGACGACCCCGGCCGGCTCGTCGGCGTCGAAACGCTGCGTGAGCGCCGGGGTGAACAGGGGGATGCTGCTGCCGAACTGGGGGCCCTGCAGCGCGAGGTTCACCGTCTTCGGCGTCGCCGCCCACGCGGGCGTCGCCGTCGCAGCGGTCGCCGCGGCCATCGCGGGAACGACCCATGCCCCGACTTTCAGGAACGAGCGGCGGTCGAAACCGGGGGACGTGGGCGACGAGGAGATCATGGAAGGTCCGATCCGTTCGGGGGGCGAGGAAAACGGCGTACCCGTCGATTATTCGCACGGACCAGGAGTTCTCAATGGCTTGACGGTGAGAAACCTCTCATCCCCAGCGTCGACACCACTCGTACATGACGACCGCGGCGGCCGACGCCGCGTTGATCGAGCGCGTGGAGCCGTACTGCGTGATCTCGACGACGGCCGACGCCGCGGCGAGCGCCTCGGGCGACAACCCCGGCCCCTCCTGCCCGAAGAGCAGCACGCACGCCTCGGGGAGTTCGGCACGGTTCACCGGGACCGAGCCGTCGACGTTGTCGATCGCGATGACCGGGAGCCCGGCGCCTCGCGCCCACGCGGTGAACGTCTCGACGTCCTCGTGGTGCCGCACGTGCTGGTAGCGGTCGGTCACCATCGCTCCCCGGCGGTTCCAGCGCCGCTTGCCGATGATGTGGACCTCGGCCGCGAGGAAGGCGTTCGCGCTGCGCACGATCGACCCGATGT
>Ga0308159_1001506_pt1 | contig 33041 bp, 34 predicted proteins | sample PhyCR1_FD_201040 | JGI IMG/M metagenome (GOLD analysis project Ga0308159, IMG submission 201040) | Phyllosphere microbial communities from UC Gill Tract Community Farm, Albany, California, United States - DLSLC.R1 | ecosystem: Host-associated > Plants > Phyllosphere > Unclassified | place: USA... | reverse complement strand
TCGACCCTGTCGCTCCTCAACGCCGGTGTGCCGCTCAAGGCCCCGGTCGCGGGCATCGCGATGGGCCTCGTCTCCGACACCGTCGACGGTCAGACCCGCTACGCGGCGCTGACCGACATCCTCGGTGCCGAGGACGCACTCGGTGACATGGACTTCAAGGTCGCCGGTACCTCCGAGTTCGTCACCGCGATCCAGCTCGACACCAAGCTCGACGGCATCCCGTCGTCCGTGCTCGACGCCGCGCTGAAGCAGGCCAAGGAAGCCCGTTCGGCCATCCTCGGTGTCCTCAACGAGGCCATCGACGGACCCGACGAGATGGCCGACACCGCCCCGCGCGTGATCTCGGTCAACATCCCGGTCGACAAGATCGGTGAGCTGATCGGCCCGAAGGGCAAGACGATCAACGGCATCCAGGACACCACGGGCGCCGACATCTCGATCGAGGACGACGGCACGGTCTACATCGGTGCCGTCGACGGTCCGTCCGCCGAGGCCGCGCGTGCGCAGGTCAACGCGATCGCGAACCCGACGAACCCGGAGATCGGGGACCAGTTCCTCGGCACGGTCGTCAAGATCGCGACGTTCGGTGCCTTCGTGTCGCTGATGCCGGGTCGTGACGGTCTGTTGCACGTCTCCGAGGTCCGCAAGCTCGCCGGTGGCAAGCGTGTGGAGAACGTCGAGGACGTCCTGGGCGTCGGCCAGAAGATCCTGGTCGAGGTCACCAAGGTGGACGACCGCGGCAAGCTCTCGCTCGCCCCGGTCGTGGCCGACGAGGTCGACACCGAGGGTCGCGACGACCACGGCACCCACACCGAGGTCCCCGCCGAAGGCTGATCCCTGATCACCTGAAGCCCACAACGGCCGCCGTCCTGCTGGACGGCGGCCGTTGTCGTGCGGGTCAGGAGGCGGGCGTCTCCTGGATGCCGACGAGCTGCGCGCGACCGAGCAGGTGGTCGCGGAACATGAAGCCCACGACGGCCGGGGTCGCTTCGGTCGGGACCTCGAGCGTCGGGACGTCCAGCGCGCTCAGCGTGAAGACGTAGCGGTGCGGGCCGTGGCCGGCGGGCGGAGCAGCACCGAGGAAGGTGTCGGTGCCGAACTCGTTGCGGCGACGCGTGGCGCCGTCGGGCAGCAGGGCGTCGTCGGTGCCGGCGCCCTGCGGCAGCGAGCTGACCGAGGCGGGGATGTCCGACAGCGCCCAGTGCCAGAAGCCGGAGCCGGTCGGGGCGTCAGGGTCGTACACGGTGAGGACGAAGCTCTGGGTGCCCTCGGGGGCGCCGGACCAGGTCAGTTCGGGGGAGCGGTCCGCGCCGCCGGCGTCGGCGCCACGGGCTTCCTGCGGCAGCGTGCCGCCGTCGGTGAACTCGGGGCTGGTGAGGTCGAAGGTCGGGACGTCCGGCAGGTTCCAGTTGGGGTCGTTGGTCATGCTCCGAGCCAACACCCACCGGCCCGACGGAACCGGGGAACGACCCGGGGGAGTGCTCAGGCAGCTGCGGTCAGGCGGCTGCGGTCAGGCGGCGAGCACGCGCTCGGCCACGCGACCGAGTGCTGCCGTCGCGGCGATCGCGTCGCCCGCGTAGGCACCGCTCATCGCCCCGTCGCGCGCGAGCATGAGCTCGTCGGCGCCGTCGCCCGGCAGCGGGTGACCGGAGTCCTGCAGCAGGTCGCCGAGGCGTTCGGTGTACCAGTCGCGGTGCATGGCGACGACCTGACGGACCGGGTCGCGGGGGTCGTGGTACTCGGCGGCGGCGTTGAGGAACGCGCAGCCGCGGAACTCGGCCTGGTTGACCTCGGCGGCGAGGGCGTCGACCCAGGCGCGGACCGCTGACTCCGGGGCGTCCGCGCCGGCGACGATCCGGTCCATGCGGGCCTGCACACGAGCGTGCTGCTCGTGCATGTAGGCGAGGATCAGGTTGTCCTTCGAGCCGTAGTGCTTGTAGAACGTCGCCTTCGTGACGCTCGCCTCGGAGATGAGGCGGTCGACGCCGACGCCGTGGATGCCCTCTTCGTAGAACAGCCGGAGGGCCGTCTCGAGGATCCGGACCTTCGCGCCGCCGGTACGGGGAGCCGGGGGGACGCTCGACCCGTCCGGCGACGGAAGGTTCTGGGTGCTCGGGGCCGGTCCTTGCAGACGCTGACCCAGGAGACGCTGGACGGTCGGTTGGGGGGAATCGACCGTCACAGCGTGGCTCTCCTTGGGTCATCGGCTCCGCGGCGGAGTGGGGGGACTCGTTGCCGCGCAGGACTGATGTCCCGAGCCACCGGGTCGAGATCTAGGGGGGCTCTCGACCCGGTGACCTCACTGTAGCACGAGGAGGACAGACAGACGAGTCGGTCTGTCCACAATTCTTGTACCCCACTTCGAGTGGCGTGCCCCGCCAGCCCGTCAAACTGGGCGACGGGTGTCCGCGCTTCAGTAGAGTCATGACGATGAACCGCCCAGTGCCGCTGCCGCTCGAGGCTCCGGAAACGTCCTTCGTGACGTCCGGTGGAGCCCTCGTCCGGCGCACCGTTCTCGCCTCGGGCGTCCGTGTGCTCACCGAAGCCGTCCCGTCCGTCCACTCCACGAGCATCGGGTACTGGGTCGGTGTCGGGTCACGTGACGAACGAGCCGGACAGTTCGGCTCGACGCACTTCCTCGAGCACCTCCTCTTCAAGGGCACGACCGAGCGCAGTGCCCTCGACATCGCCGTCGCCTTCGACTCCGTCGGCGGCGAGCACAACGCCGCGACCGCCAAGGAGTACACCTGCTACTACGCCCGGGTCCGGGACACCGACGTCCCGATGGCCGTGGGCGTGATCGGTGACATGGTGACGAACTCGACGCTCGAGGACTCGGCATTCGACATCGAGCGCGGGGTCATCCTCGAAGAGCTCGCGATGGCCGCGGACGACCCGGCCGACGTCGCGGGCGAGGCCTTCTTCGCCGCCACCTTCGACGGGCACGCCCTGGGACGCCCGATCGGCGGCACCCCGGACAGCATCCGCGAGGTCCAGCGGGACGAGGTGATGGCGCACTACGCCGAGCACTACGAGCCGAACGGCATCGTCGTGACCGCCGCCGGCGCCGTCGACCACGACGACTTCTGCGCCCTGGTCGAGGCCGTCTTCGCAGACGCATCCCCCGCCGTGCCCCTCGCCCGTCGCCAGGCGCGTCCCGCCGCCGACCCAGTCGAGTCGTCGCTGGCGGTCGTGCACCGGCCGACGGAGCAGGTCAGCATGCTGCGCGGGTCGCAGGGCCTGGACCTCCGCGACGACCGCCGCCCGGTGCTCAGCGTGCTCAACGCCGTGCTCGGTGGCGGCATGAGCTCCCGGCTCTTCCAGGAGGTGCGCGAGCGCCGCGGGCTGGCGTACGCGGTGTCGTCCTTCGCTCCGGCCTACCTCGACAACGGTGCGTTCGGCGTCTACGCGGGCTGTGCTCCGGACAACGTCGCCGGGGTCATCGACATCATCGACGGCGAGTTCCGTCGGATGGCCGACGACGGCATCACCGACGAGGAACTCCGACGTGCGAAGGGGCAGATCGAAGGCGCGCTGACGCTCTCGCTCGAGGACTCCGACGCGCGGATGACCCGCCTCGGTCGCGCCGAGCTCGGCACGGGGGAGTTCACCGACCTCGCGACCGCCCTCGAGCGGGTGGACCGCGTGACCGCCGCCGACGTGCTCGACCTGTCCCGCGACCTCCTGACCCGACCGACGGTGACCGCCGTCGTCGGGGACGTCCAGCGCGAGCGTCTGGCAGTGGCGCTCGGGATCGACGGTTGACCTCCACGATGTCGCACTACCTCTACCTCGTCCGCCACGGCGAACACCAGGACGCCGAGCACGGCCTCCGTGACGGCAAGCTCTCGGAACGCGGCAAGCGCCAGGCCATGCTGATCGCCGACCGCCTGGGTGGTGTGCCCTTCGACGGCGTCTGGCACTCCCCGCTCGAGGCGCCGAGCGAGACCGCGTCCTTCCTACAGCAGCGTCTGCCGGCGATCCAGCCCGAGCCGTCCACCCTGCTGTTCGACTGCATCCCGTCCGGCCCGACGCCCGACATGCCGCACGCCTACAAGGGTTGGTACGGCGGGATCACCGACGAGGAGATCGTCGCCGGTCAGGCGCAGATGGGCGACGCCGTCGCGGAGTGGTTCACCCCCGCGATGGAGGACCGGCACGACCTGCTCATCACCCACAACGCCGTCATCGGCTGGTTCGTCCGCGAGGTCTTCCAGGCCCCCGAGTGGCGCTGGATGGGCACCAACGTGGCCCACAGCTCGCTGACGATCATCCGGATCCGCTCGGCGAAGCCCGCCGAACTCGTCACGCTCAACGACCTCGCGCACCTGCCGGTCGAGCTCCGCACCGGCCTGCCGGTGCCGCAGCCGCTCTAGGGCCGTTCCGGTCTGCGGGTCGCGACCGGCGGGTCGGCCCGGCACCGTTCCTCCCGGGAGGCCCGTGATGCGTCAGCGGACCGGCTTGCGGTACCAGGCGGTCGCGTTCGGGTTGTCGTTGAAGGCCGGCACCCGGTCGTAGCCGCGACTGCGGTACATCGCGCCGGCCGCGACCAGCGCGTCGTTGGTGTCGAGGACGATGCTCGTCGCGCCGAGGTCCACCGCGGCCTGCTCGAGCACGTCCATCACGGCGGTCGCGACCCCACGGCCGCGCCCCTCGGGCAGGACGAAGACGTGCTTCACCTCGAAGCGGACGTCGTCGCCGTCGTCGGTGATGCGCCGGAGCCCGCCGCAGCCGAGCGGCGTGTCCCCGTCGTACGCGACCACGAAGGTGCCGTTCGGCTGGGTGAGTTCCGGCGTCGGGGTGCGTTTGCGGGTGTACGTGCCCTGCGTGCTCGGGAAGGTCGCCTCGCGCTCGTCGAGGTACCGGTCGAGCAGGACGTCGACCTCCGGAGCGCCGGCGCTGACGGTGCGGACGGTGACCTGGCTGCGATCCTCGGGCATGCCCCGATCCTAGGATGGAGGCATGGTCACTCCCGTCGCCGTCGTCGGCGCCTCCGGTCGGCTCGGTGCCCTCGTGGCGGCCGTCGTCGAGGAACTGCCCGACTTCGCGCTCGTCGCCCGGCTGTCGTCCGCCGACCGTGCACACGAGGCCGACGGCGCGGTGTTCGCCGGGGCGCGGATCGTCGTCGACGTGACGGTCCCGGCACTCAGCCCGGCGATCGTCGAGAACGCGCTGTCGACCGGGGCGAACGTGCTCGTCGGCACGTCCGGGTGGTCGGGGCAGCGGCTCGGCACGCTGCGGACGGCGCTCGAGGCACGCCCCGAGCAGGGTGCCTTCGTCGTCCCGAACTTCTCGATCGGTTCCGTCGTCGGCACGCACCTGGCCACGATCGCGGCTCCGTGGTTCCCCTCGGTCGAGATCGTCGAGAGCCACCACGCCGGCAAGATCGACTCACCGTCCGGCACCGCGGTCCGGACGGCCGAACTCATCGCCGACGCCCGTCGTGACGTCGGTCCGGTCGACGCGCCGCACGTGGACCAGCGGGCCCGCGGCCAGCAGGTCGCGAGCGTGCCGATCCACTCGCTCCGACTGCCCGGCGTGAAGGCCGTGCAGGACGTCGTGCTGAGCGGCCCCGGCGAGACGCTGACGATCCGGCACGACACCGGCGACGACACCGCGTACCTGCCCGGCATCCGCGCGGCGCTGCAGGCCGTCGGGTCGATGCGCGGCCTGACGGTCGGGCTCGGCTCCGTCCTCGGCATCGGCTAGGGGCGGTCGTGCGAGGCCTCCGTTCACCGCTCTGGGGCGTGCTGCTGATGACCGTCCTGCTCGTCGTCTACATCGTGCTCGTCGGACAGCGGGCGGTCGCGTTCCTGTCGACGGGGATCCCGGTCGGCATCGGGATCGGCGTCGCGCTCATCGTCATCGCCGTCATCGGTGCGCTGCTCCTCGTGCTCGAACTCCGCTTCGGGCTGCGGATCACCCGGCTCGGCACCCGACTCGAGCGTGAGGGCGGTGCGCCGGACGACGTGGTGGACGTCCGGCCCTCCGGACGCCCCGCGCGCGCGGCGGCCGACGAGCTGTTCCCCGAGTACCGGGCAGCGGTCGAGGCGGCACCCGACGACTGGCGCGCCTGGTACCGCCTCGGGGTGGTCTACGACGCCGCGGGGGACCGGAAGCGGGCCCGGGCCGCGATGCGGACGGCGCTGACCCAGGCGCGGTGACCCGGCCCCGGCCCCGGGCCCGGCCCCTTGGTCGACTCTCAGAGTCGCCGACGCTCAGAACGCCGCGTCGACGGCGTCCTCGGCCCGGGTGTACCGGAACGTGTAGCCGGACTCGAGCAGCTTCGTCGGCTCCATCCGCTGGTTCGACAGCAGCATCTCGTCGGCTGCGTCCTTGAGGACCGCACGGAGCGCGAACGCCGGCACCCGGAACAGGTACGGGCGGTGCAGGTCCTCGGCGACGCGCCTGGTGATCCGCTCGGCCACGGCGGGCTCGGGGCCGGCCAGGTTCACCGGACCGGAGACATCGTCGGCGGTGGCGAGGTGCACGATCGCGCCGACCTCGTCCTCCAGGGCGATCCACGGCCAGTACTGGCCACCGGTGCCCAGCCGGCTGCCGACGCCGGCCTTCGTCAGGGGGACCAGCGGCGCGAGCGCGCCACCGCCCTGGCCGACGACGATGCCGGTGCGGAGCAGGACGACACGGACGCCCTCCGGTGCCCGCTCGGCCGCCGCCTCCCAGGCGCGGCAGACGTCGGCGAGGAACCCGGTGCCGACGGCCGCGTCGTCACCGAGCACGTCGACGGGACGGTCGCCGTAGACGCCGGACGCCGAGCCGGACAGGAAGACCCGCGGCGGGGTGCTCGCGGCGCGCATCGCCTCGACGAGGGTCGTCGTCGAGTCGATCCGGGAGGACCGGATCGCACGACGGTACGAGGCCGTCCAGGGCAGCTTGCCGAGGCTCGCCCCGGCCAGGTTGACGACGACGTCCGCGCCGTCCAGGACGGCCGGGTCGAGCGGCCGCTCGCCCGGGGCCCAGCGGAACTCGGTCGGGGTGCGCGGTTCCCGGCGGACCAGCGTCGAGACGTGGTGGCCGGCGTCACGGAAGGCACGGACCAGGGGCGTCCCGATGAAGCCGGATGCGCCGGCGACCAGGATCGAGAGCGGCTGTTGGGTCATGCCGCCACGGTACCCAGTCAGCTGACCGTGAGCCCGGGACCGTGTCGCTTAGGCTCGACGTCGTGACCGAGAACCCCACGCCGTACGAAGACCTGCTGCGCCGAGTGCTCGAGGAGGGCTCGCCGAAGGGCGACCGCACCGGCACCGGGACCCGCAGCCTGTTCGGTGCCCAGCTGCGCTACGACCTGTCGCAGGGTTTCCCGCTCATCACCACCAAGCGCGTGCACATGAAGTCGATCGCGTACGAGCTGCTCTGGTTCCTCCGCGGCGACTCGAACGTCGGCTGGCTGCAGGAGCACGGTGTCCGGATCTGGAACGAGTGGGCGGGGGAGGACGGCGACCTCGGACCGGTCTACGGCGTGCAGTGGCGCTCGTGGCCGACCCCGTCCGGCGAGCACGTCGACCAGATCGCCCAGGTGATCGAGCAGATCCGGAGCAACCCGGACTCCCGCCGGCTCATCGTCTCGGCCTGGAACGTGGCGGACATCCCGAACATGGCGCTGGCCCCGTGCCACGCGTTCTTCCAGTTCTACGTCAACGACGGCAAGCTCTCGTGCCAGCTGTACCAGCGGAGCGCGGACATGTTCCTCGGCGTCCCGTTCAACATCGCCTCGTACGCCCTGCTCACCCACATGGTCGCCGCGCAGACCGGGCTCGAGGTCGGCGACTTCATCTGGACCGGTGGCGACTGCCACGTCTACGACAACCACGTCGAGCAGGTCCGGGAGCAGCTGTCACGCACGGCGTTCCCCCTGCCGACGCTCGAGCTCGCCCCGCGCGACTCGATCGACGACTACGAGTACGAGGACATCACCGTCGTCGGCTACGAGCACCACCCGGCGATCTCGGGCAAGGTCGCGGTCTGATGGCGGACGGGGCTGGTGGTCCGGGCTCCGTCGGTCTGGTGTGGGCCCGCTCCACGGACGGCGTCATCGGCGCCGACGGCGGGATCCCGTGGCACGTCCCGGAGGACCTCGCCCACTTCCGCACCGTGACCGGCACCGGCACCGTGCTGATGGGCCGGCGGACGTGGCAGTCCCTGCCGGAGCGGTTCCGCCCGCTACCCGGTCGCCGCAACCTCGTGCTCACCCGCGACCCGGCGTTCCACGCCGAGGGCGCCGAGGTCGTCCACGACCTCGATGCGGCGATCGGACAGGCGCAGTCGGCCGGTGGACCGGTCTGGGTGATCGGCGGTGGTGCCGTCTACCAGGACGCCCTGGCGCGTGCCGACCGCATCGCCGAGACGATCGTCGACGTCGTGGTCGCCGGTGACACCCGCGCGCCGACCATCGACGACGCGTGGGAGCTCGTCGAGGACGGCCCCTGGCAGGAGTCCCGGACCGGCACCCGCTACCGCTTCCTGGAGTGGCGCCGCCGCTGACCGTCCGGGTGGACGGACGCCGTGCGCGCTCGGCCCGGTACGCTGGTCTCCGTGTCCACGCGTGAGAATCCCTTCGGCCAGGTCCTCGTCGCGCTCGTGACCCCGTTCACCGCCGACGGCGAGGTGGACTGGCCGGGCGTCGAGCAGCACATCGACGACTGCATCACTGCGGGCGCCGACGGCATCGTGGTCACCGGCACCACCGGCGAGACCTCCACCCTCACCGACCCGGAGAAGCTCCGGCTGGTCGAGGTCGGCAAGTCCGTCGCCGCGGGCCGCGCGAAGATCATCACCGGCGGTGGCTCGAACGAGACCGCCCACGCGATCCACCTCTACAAGCAGAGCGAGCGCGCCGGCGCCGACGGCGTCATGATCGTCACGCCGTACTACAACAAGCCGACCCAGGCCGGTGTCCTCACGCACTTCCGGATGATCGCCGACGCGACCGACCTGCCGGTCATCCTGTACGACATCCCCGGCCGCACCGGCATCCCGATCACGTACGACACGATCCTCCGTGCGTCGAAGCACCCGAACATCCTCGCCGTGAAGGACGCCAAGGGCGACTTCGCCGAGGTGTCCCGCGTGCTCAACAACACCGACCTCATGTACTTCTCCGGCGACGACACGAACGTGCTCCCGCACCTGTCGATCGGCGCCACCGGGCTCATCGGCGTGACCGCGAACATCACGAGTGCCCCGTACCGCACCATCGTCGACGCCGTGAACCGCGGCGACCTGGCGACCGCGACCGCCGAGCACAAGCGCCTCGAGCCGCTCGTCCGCGCGGTCATGACCCACGTGCCCGGCACCGTGGCGGCGAAGTACGTGCTGCACGGCCTCGGGCGCATCGGCAGCCCGCGCGTCCGGCTGCCCCTCGTCGGCCCGGAGGACTCCGAGGCGTACGCCATCGAGACCTCGCTCGAAGCCGTCGTCGACGTCCCGGGCGCCGACTTCTCCAACTTCCGCCCCGACCGCAACGCAGCGGCCGGCGGTGCACTACCGAAGGTGCCAGGCACCACCCGTTGACGAACCGTGGCGCGCTCACCGCGCGTCGCCCGAATCCGTAGGACCGAATGCCCACACAGATCTCGACTCCCCAGCCGCTCGAACCCGGAACCCTCCGAGTCATCCCCGTCGGGGGACTCGGCGAGATCGGTCGCAACATGACCGTGTACGAGTTCGAGGGCAAGATCCTCATCGTCGACGCCGGCGTGCTCTTCCCCGAGGAGCACCAGCCCGGTGTGGACCTGATCCTGCCGGACTTCGCGCCGATCCGGGACCGCCTCGACGACGTCCTCGGTGTCGTGCTCACGCACGGTCACGAGGACCACATCGGCGCCGTCCCGTACCTGCTGAAGCTCCGCGGTGACATCCCGCTGATCGGCTCCACGCTGACCCTCGCGCTCGTCGAGGCGAAGCTCAAGGAACACCGGATCAAGCCCTACACGCTGAACGTGGCCGAGGACCAGACCGAGCAGATCGGTCCGTTCCACCTCGAGTTCGTCGCCGTGAACCACTCGATCCCGGACGCCCTCGCCGTCGCCATCACCACCCCGGCCGGCCGCGTGCTGCACACCGGTGACTTCAAGATGGACCAGCTCCCGCTGGACGACCGGATCACGGACCTCCGTGCCTTCGCGCGCCTCGGTGAGCTCGGCGTCGACCTGTTCCTGCCGGACTCGACGAACGCCGACGTGCCGGGCTTCACCGCACCGGAGCGCGACATCGGCCCGGTGCTCGAGAGCATCATCACGAAGGCCCGCAAGAAGGTCGTCGTGGCGAGCTTCTCGTCCCACGTGCACCGCGTGCAGCAGGTCCTCGACGCCGCCGCGGCCGCGAACCGCAAGGTCGCGTTCATGGGGCGCTCGATGATCCGCAACATGACGATCGCCGCCGAGCTCGGGTACCTCCGCGTGCCGGAGAACGTGCTCATCGACACGAAGAAGGCGAAGAACGTCCCCGACGACCAGATCGTCTACATGTCGACCGGGTCCCAGGGCGAGCCGATGGCCGTCCTGGCGCGGATGGCGAACCTCGAGCACCAGATCGAGATCGGCGAGGGCGACACCGTCATCCTCGCCTCGTCGCTGATCCCGGGCAACGAGAACGCCGTCTACCGCGTCATCGACGGTCTGACGAAGCTCGGCGCGAAGGTCGTGCACAAGGGCAACGCCAAGGTGCACGTCTCCGGACACGCCTCCGCCGGCGAGCTGCTCTACTGCTACAACATCCTGCGTCCGCGCAACGTGATGCCGGTGCACGGCGAGCACCGCCACCTGTTCGCGAACGCCGACCTGGCGATCCAGACGGGTGTCCCGCCGCGCAACGTCATCCTGGGCGAGGACGGCACCGTCGTCGACCTCAAGGACGGCCAGGTCACGGTCGCCGGGCAGCTCGACATCGCGTACGTGTACGTCGACGGCTCCACGGTCGGCGAGATCACCGACGCCGACCTCAAGGACCGCCGCGTCCTCGCCGAAGAGGGCTTCATCACCGTTTTCTGCGCGGTCGACTTCACGACCGGCCAGTGCGTCATCGGCCCGGAGATCCAGTCGCGCGGGTTCGCCGAGGACGACTCGGTGTTCGACGACGTGCGTCCGCAGATCGCGAAGGCCCTGGCCGACGCCGCGGGCAACGGCACGCGGGACGCGCACGCGTTCAGCCAGGTGGTCCGCCGCACGGTCGGTCGCTGGGTGAACACCAAGCACCGTCGTCGTCCGATGATCGTGCCGGTGGTCATCGAGGCGTGACGCCTCGCAGATCCGACTGACGGGAGGCCCGTCGCACGTCCGCCACGGACGCTGCGGCGGGCCTCTCGTCCTTCGTCGTCGGCTGGCGTTAGGGTCGTCCCCATGGCCGGAGGCACCAAGTCGACCACGCGCACGCGCGCGTCGTCATCGTCGACCCGTGGAGGCGGGTCGCGCGGGACGTCGCGTACCCAGGCCACGACGAAGAAACTGCCGCAGGCGGCGCCGACACCGGTGTTCCGCGAGCAGAACCCGCTCGTGACTGCGTGGCTCGGCATGGCGCACGGCGTCGGTGCCGGCTTCCGGTTGCTCGGCAAGGAGTCCCTCGAGAAGGACCAGCGCCGCGACGGGTTCCCGTTCCTGCTGTTCGTCCTGGCCATCGCCGGCGGGGTCGTCGAGTGGTTGAACCCGACGAACGCCGTGTCGATCGCCCTCGACGCGTACACGTTCGGCGGGCTGTTCGGTCGGCTGGCGTTCGCGCTGCCCGTGATCATGGTCGTGTTCGCCGGCTGGCTCTTCCGGCACCCGGCGTCCGTGCACGACAACACCCGGATCGGCATCGGCCTGGGGCTGATGCTCGTGTCGATCGCGTCGCTGTGTCACGTGTTCGGTGGGCAGCCGAGCGCGGTGGACGGCATGCCCGCCCTCGCCGCGGCCGGTGGGGTGCTCGGTTGGGTCGTCATCGGCTGGCTCGTCGCGGTCGCCACGGCCTGGGTCGCCGTCCCGGTCGCGGTCGTGCTGCTCGCACTCTCGCTCTTCATCATCACCAAGACGCCGCCGAACCAGCTCGGTCGGCGTCTGCACGAGCTCTACGCCTACCTGTTCGGGGCTCCCGGCCCGGCGGCGGAGACGGACGAGACCCCGAGTGCTGCCGAGACCGGGGCGGTCGCGACGAAGCCGACCCGGAAGCGTGGCGCGAAGGGGCAGTCCCAGGACTTCCCGCTGTTCGAGGACCTCGGGTTCGACGAGGACGGCGCTCCGATCGACCCGGGCGCGGACGAGAACCTGCCCTGGTGGCGGCGCAACAAGTCCGGGCGCGAAGAGGACCCGGCGTTCGACAGCCCGGTCATCCCGCCGGCCGGTGCGGCTGCGGCCGGTGCCGGTCCGCGCGGTGCGGGTGCTGCCGGTGCTGCCGCCGGGCTCCGCGACTTGACGCCGGCCGAGCCCGAATCGGTCAACCTGAACGACTCCCTCGAGCAGGACGTCGCCGACGACCTCGACCGTGCGGAGCAGGCGCTCCGCGACTTCGGGTCGCCCGCGGCCGCGGCCGCACCGACCGAGGCGTTCCGTCCGGACCGCGACGTCGCGGCGGCCGTGGCCACGGGCCTCCCGTCCAGCGCTGCCGCCGTTGCAGCGCCGGCCGTCGCGCCGGTCCCGTCTGTGCCCGTCGTGTCGGGTGCGTCCGACCTCGGCGAGGTCGGGGTCGAGGACGAGCCGGAGGGCCTGCCGGTCGCCGGCACCGACGACCCGGCCCACCCGTACCGCCTGCCCGCCGCGTCCACGCTGACTCCGGGCACACCCTCGGTCGCGCGCAGCCAGGCGAACGACGAGATCGTCGCGGCGATCACCGGTGTGCTCACCGAGTTCAAGGTCGACGCGCGGGTCACCGGGTTCTCCCGTGGGCCGACGGTCACGCGGTACGAGATCGAGCTCGGCCCGGGCGTCAAGGTCGAACGCGTCACCGCCCTGTCGAAGAACCTGTCGTACGCGGTGGCCTCGAACGAGGTCCGCATCCTCTCGCCGATCCCCGGCAAGAGCGCGATCGGCGTCGAGATCCCGAACAGCGACCGCGAGATCGTGTCCCTGGGTGACGTCCTCCGCTCGAGCGCAGCCACCAAGTCCAAGCACCCGATGACGATCGGCGTCGGCAAGGACGTCGAGGGCGGCTTCGTCGTCGCGAACCTGGCGAAGATGCCGCACCTGCTCGTCGCGGGCTCCACCGGCTCCGGCAAGTCGGTGTTCATCAACTCGATGATCACCTCGCTGCTCATGCGCGCGAAGCCGTCCGAGGTCCGCATGGTCCTGGTCGACCCGAAGCGCGTCGAGCTGTCGATCTACGCCGGGGTCCCGCACCTCATCACGCCCATCATCACGAACCCGAAGAAGGCGGCCGAAGCGCTGCAGTGGGTCGTGAAGGAGATGGACATGCGGTACGACGACCTGGCGTCCTTCGGGTTCCGCCACGTCGACGACTTCAACAAGGCCGTCCAGAACGAGGAGATCGTCCTGCCGGCGGGCAGCGAGCGGAAGCTCAAGCCGTACCCGTACCTGCTCGTCGTCGTCGACGAGCTCGCGGACCTCATGCTCGTCGCCCCGCGCGACGTCGAGGAGTCGATCGTCCGGATCACCCAGCTCGCCCGCGCCGCCGGCATCCACCTCGTGCTCGCCACGCAGCGTCCGTCGGTCGACGTCATCACCGGCCTCATCAAGGCGAACGTGCCGTCCAGGATCGCGTTCGCCGTGACGAGCGTCACCGACTCCCGCGTCATCCTCGACCAGCCGGGCGCCGACAAGCTCATCGGCCAGGGCGACGCGCTCTTCCTGCCGATGGGTTCCTCGAAGGCCGTCCGCGTGCAGGGCGCCTGGGTGCAGGAGAGCGAGGTCGCCGAGGTCGTCCAGCACGTCACCCGGCAGGCACAGCCCGAGTACCGCCAGGACGTCGCGGCCGTGGTCGAGCGCAAGGAGATCGACGCCGACATCGGCGACGACCTCGAGCTGCTGCTCGCGGCGGTCGAGCAGGTCGTCTCGACGCAGTTCGGGTCGACGTCGATGCTGCAGCGGAAGCTCCGTGTCGGCTTCGCGAAGGCGGGGCGTCTCATGGACCTGATGGAGTCCCGCGACATCGTCGGTCCGTCCGAGGGGTCGAAGGCGCGCGACGTCCTCGTCACCGGGGACCAGCTGCCGTCGGTGCTCGCGAAGCTCCGCGGTGAGGAGCCGCCGGCACCTGCCGCGGCAGCACCGACCGCCGCCCTGCCGTCGTCGTCCGCCGCGGTGCCGACCTCGGCCACGGAGTCCGACGACCGGTACGGCAACGACCCGGTCGCCGGCATGACGCGTGGGTACGATGAGGTGACAGGCGATGACGACGACGAAGACGCCTGGGGCCTGACGGGCAGGGAGTGAGACCATGACCGCCTCTGACGGCAACACGAACCGGTTCCCGTGGCGTGGCCGGATCCTCCGCAAGGGTCCCGGCCCCGCGTCCACCGCGAACGTCGCCAACATCATCACCGTGGTGCGCATCCTCATGGCGCCGCTGTTCTTCGTCCTGCTGCTGGCCGACGCCGGTGCGGACGGCCCGGTGCGCATCTGGGCCGCGGTGCTCTTCGTCGTGGCGATCGTCACCGACAGCGCGGACGGCATCATCGCCCGCCGTCAGGACCTGGTGACCGACTTCGGCAAGCTCGTCGACCCGATCGCCGACAAGGTGCTGATCGGCGGCGCGCTCGTCGCCCTGTCGATCCTCGACGAACTGCCCTGGTACGTGACCGTGCTGATCATGGTGCGCGAGATCGGCATCACGGTCTTCCGGTTCGCGGTGCTGTCCGACCGGGTGATCCCGGCCAGCCGCGGCGGCAAGATCAAGACGGTGCTGCAGGCCGTCGCGCTCACGCTCGCGCTGTTCCCGTGGTGGAACCTCGTCGGCGACCTGGCGCACTGGGTCAACGGCATCTTCATGACCGCAGCGGTCGTCGCGACGGTCGCCAGCGGGGTGGACTACCTCGTGCAGGCGTGGCGGCACAACCGGACCGCAGCGTGACCCTCCCGGCCTCCGCTGCGGTCACTGACCTCGCTCGTGCGCTCGTCGCGGAGCTGACCGCTCGCGGTGAGACCGTCGCGGTGGCGGAGTCGCTGACCGGCGGACTCGTCGTGGCGGAGCTGGTCGGCGTCCCCGGAGCCAGTGCGGTCGTGCGTGGGGGAGTCGTGGCCTACGCGACCCCGGTGAAGGCGACCGTGCTCGGCGTCGATGCCGAGCTGCTCGCCGAACACGGTGCGGTCGATCCGGGGGTCGCGCGCCAGATGGCCGCGGGTGTCCGGATCGCGCTGGCGGTCGACGACGTCCCGGCGACCTGGGGAATCAGCACGACGGGTGTCGCCGGACCGGATCCCCAGGACGGTCAGCCGGTCGGGACCGTGTTCGTCGGAATCGCCAGCGCGGCCGGTGCGGAAGCGGTCGAACTGCACCTGGACGGGGACCGCGGAGCAATCCGTCGGGCCGTCGTCTCCGAACTCCTGGCACGACTGCGATCCAGACTGCAGGGCGTGGAATAGGCGGCGTGACCGTCAGGTTACATCTCACGCAATCTCCAGCAGGACGGCAGCCGCACTGGCTAACATGCTGCAACCGGCAACCTCATCGTTGCCGAACCCGAGCTCGGTCATCCCGACCGAGCGGGCGCGGAGATGACAGGAAGGAGGAGTTCTCATGGTTCTCGTTCGTCAGGAAATCGGCGATGTGCTGCGGGACTTCCGCTTGCAGAAGGGCCGGACCCTCCGTCAGGTCGCGTCCAAGGCCAGCGTTGCCCTCGGGTACCTCAGCGAGGTCGAGCGTGGTCAGAAAGAAGCCAGCTCGGAGATCCTCGCCTCGGTTGCGGATGCTCTCGACACCCCCATCTCGACGATCATGCGCGAAGTGGGCGACCGCCTCGCGGTGGTCGAAGGACTCACCCGGGTCCCGGACACGCTTCCCGATGAACTCGTCGCCGAGTTCGACAACGACCTCGCGGTGCGCTGACGCCCATCGCACGAACGAACGCCCTCGCCGGTCCGCCGGCGGGGGCGTTCCCCGTTGTTAGGGTGGTCCGATGCGCGTGAGTGAGTTCTGGCGAGCCGTCGACCAGGTGTTCGGGGATGCCTACGGGGCCGTCGTCGCGCGGGACGTCGTGCTGGAGCAGCTCGGCGGTCGCTCCGCAGCGGACGCCCTGGCCGCGGGCATCGACGCCCGCAGGGTCTGGGAAGCGCTGTGCGACTCGCAGGACGTCCCGGAAGCGCGTCGGCACGGGCGCGGCCTGCAGGACCCGCGGGACTGACGAACGGGTCCGTCCGGCTGTCCCGGATGGGAACACCTGTTCGGCGTGTCGCTCGAACACGTGTTCGGTCGGTGCTACGTTCCTGCACAGCGACGTTGACCGGATGCTCCATCCACAACCGACGCTGGCCACGGCAGTGATGTCGGTGGGCGGCCGTAGGTTCATGGACATCGGAACACGTCCGAAGCCTTGTCGCAGAACGAGTGGCCTTGCACCATCGGCCGGTCCGGACGCGACAGCCTACAGGCGGCCGTCACCAGCACGAAGGAGCATCCCATGCCATCAGCAGTAGACCGCGAGAAGGCCCTCGAGACCGCACTCGCCCAGATCGACCGTCAGTTCGGCAAGGGTGCCGTGATGCGCCTCGGTACCGACGAGCGCGCTCCGGTCGCCGTCATCCCCACCGGCTCCGTCGCGCTGGACGTCGCGCTCGGCATCGGCGGACTTCCCCGTGGCCGCATCATCGAGATCTACGGCCCGGAGTCCTCCGGCAAGACGACGCTGACGATCCACGCCATCGCCAACGCCCAGCGTAACGGTGGCATCGCAGCGTTCATCGACGCCGAGCACGCGCTCGACCCGGAGTACGCCAAGAAGCTCGGCGTCGACATCGACGCACTGCTGGTGTCGCAGCCGGACACTGCCGAGCAGGCGCTCGAGATCGCAGACATGCTCGTCCGTTCGGGCTCCATCGACCTCATCGTCATCGACTCCGTCGCAGCACTCGTGCCGCGCGCCGAGATCGAGGGCGAGATGGGTGACTCGCACGTCGGTCTGCAGGCCCGCCTGATGTCGCAGGCCCTCCGCAAGCTCGCCGGTGGGCTGAACCAGACGCAGACCACGATGATCTTCATCAACCAGCTGCGCGAGAAGATCGGTGTGTTCTTCGGTTCGCCGGAGACCACGTCCGGCGGTAAGGCGCTGAAGTTCTACGCCTCCGTCCGCCTCGACATCCGCCGCATCGAGACCCTGAAGACCGGTACCGAAGCCGTCGGCAACCGGACCCGCGTCAAGGTCGTCAAGAACAAGATGGCGCCGCCCTTCAAGCAGGCCGAGTTCGACATCCTGTACGGCGTCGGCATCTCCCGCGAAGGTTCGCTGCTCGACTTCGGTGTCGACCACAACATCGTCAAGAAGTCCGGTGCCTGGTACACGTACGACGGCGACCAGCTGGGGCAGGGCAAGGAGAACTCCCGCGCCTTCCTGATCCAGAACCCCGAGATCGCCGCTGAGATCGAGGGCAAGATCCTCGCGAAGCTCGGCGTCGGCGGGGCCAAGGAAGCTGCACCGGTCGAGTCCATCGCGCCGAAGGTCGCGAAGGGCGCGTGACGGCCGGAAACGACGACGCGGATCTCGCGCCGGTCACCGACCTGTTCGGTGCGCGGTCCCGTCGCGGTTCGTCCGCTGCCGGGTCCCGCGCCGCAGGCCCGGAGCCGACCGGTCCCGCAGACGCGTCTCCGGGTTCCGACAGCACCGTTGGTGCTGACGTCGGTGCTGGCGCTGACCCCGGCGCTGGCGCGGAAGTCAACAGCGCCGACGCGGACACCCCGGTGCCGCTGCCTATCCGCGGGGCACAGTCCGAGTGGCTGTCTCCCGTGGTCGGCGACGGTTCGGGGCGGACGGCTCGTGCCGAGCAGAGCGGGTACGACGGTGAGGAAGCCGACGCTCCGACCGCCTCGGTCTTCTCGATCACCGGCGGGGAGATCGACCCCGCCGACGCCCCGCGGCCGCTGGACGAACAGCGTGCGGACGCTGAGCGCATCAGCATGCGAGCCCTGAGTCGTCGCGGGGTCAGCACCTCCGAGCTCCGGACGATGCTCGTCAAGCAGGACGAGTTCGATGCCGACGTGATCGAGCACGAGATCGAACGGCTGACGCGGGTCGGGCTCCTCGACGACGTGGCACTGGCGACCGACCTGGTCGACCGGATGCACGCGCGGAAGGGCCTGGGCCGGCAAGCGATCGTCGCCGACCTCCGGCGCCGGGGGATCGACCAGACGGCGATCGACGCCGCGCTCGAAGCCGCCGCTGACGACGAGGACGACGAGTTCGTCCGCGCGCTCGACCTGGCTGCCAAGCGTGCCGGGCAGATGCGTGGCCTGGACCGGGCGACCGCCGAACGTCGGCTGTCCGGGTTCCTGATGCGCAAGGGCTACAACGGGGGCGTCGTCCGCGTCGCCGTCGAGCGAGCCCTGGACGGACCGCGACGTCCGACGACCGGGGGTGGGACCGTCCGCTTCGAGTGAAGCGCGGCGATCGAGCTCGACGAACCAGGAAGGCCGGAGCGGACGCGCTCCGGCCTTCTTCGTGCCGGGCCGGGCCGGCCTGGCTTGATCGGGCCCGCAGTGCCTCCGGGAGCGGACCGGTCCGGACCTACACTGGACGATCATGGACACCGTCGCCTCGCGCCCGCGTACCTACGAGGTGCACACGTACGGGTGCCAGATGAACGTGCACGACTCCGAGCGTCTGAGTGGCTCCCTCCGCGCTGCCGGCTACGTGGCCGCCGGCTCCGGTGCGGCCGGCGACACGGACGAGCAGGCCGACGTCGTCGTCATCAACACCTGCGCGGTCCGCGAGAACGCCGACAAGCGCCTCTACGGCAACCTCGGCCGCCTGGCGTCGATCAAGCGCGACCACCCGGGCATGCAGATCGCCGTCGGGGGATGTCCGGCGCAGAAGGACAAGGACGTCATCCTCGAGAAGGCGCCCTGGGTCGACGTCGTCTTCGGTACGCACAACATGGGGTCGCTGCCGACCCTCCTCGAGCGTGCCCGGCACAACGGCGAGGCACAGCTCGAGATCCTCGAGTCGCTCGAGGTCTTCCCGTCGACGCTGCCCACCAAGCGGGAGTCGACCTCCAGCGGCTGGGTGTCGATCTCCGTCGGCTGCAACAACACCTGCACGTTCTGCATCGTGCCCTCCCTGCGCGGCAAGGAGAAGGACCGCCGCCCGGGTGACGTCCTGGCCGAGATCCAGGCACTCGTCGACGACGGCGCGATCGAGGTCACCCTGCTCGGACAGAACGTGAACTCCTACGGCGTCGAGTTCGGCGACCGCCAGGCGTTCGGCAAACTCCTCCGCGCCACCGGGCGGATCGCCGGTCTCGAGCGTGTGCGCTTCACCAGCCCGCACCCCGCCGCGTTCACCGACGACGTCATCGCCGCGATGGCGGAGACCCCGAACGTGATGCCGCAGCTGCACATGCCGCTGCAGTCCGGGTCCGACCGGGTGCTCAAGGCGATGCGCCGCAGCTACCGCAGCGAGCGGTTCCTCGGCATCCTCGACCGGGTGCGGGCGGCCATCCCGCACGCCGCGATCTCGACCGACATCATCGTCGGCTTCCCCGGCGAGACCGAAGCCGACTTCCAGGACACCCTCCGGGTCGTCGAGCAGGCCCGCTTCGCGACGGCGTTCACGTTCCAGTACTCGATCCGCCCCGGCACCCCGGCGGCGACGATGGACGAGCGCCTGCCGAAGCAGGTCGTGCAGGAACGGTACGAGCGACTCATCGCCCTGCAAGAGCGCATCACCGCCGAGGAGAACTCGCGGCAGGTCGGCCGGACGGTCGAGGTCCTGGTCGCCACGGGTGAGGGCAAGAAGGACGACACCACGCACCGGCTGTCCGGCCGCGCCGAGGACTCCCGACTGGTGCACTTCGCGGTCCCGGCCGGGTCCGACGTCCCGCGGCCCGGCGACGTCGTCTCGGTCGAGATCACCCGAGCGGCGCCGCACTTCCTCCTCGCGGACTCGGATGCCCCGCTCCGCATCCGGCGCACTCGGGCCGGTGACGCCTGGGACACCGCGCAGGCCGAGTCCTGCGGCGTCCCGACCCCGACCGTCGCCGGCGAGGGGCCCCGCCCGGTGTCGCTCGGCCTCCCCACGCTCCGTGTCGGCCGCTGACCTGATCGGCGACGGACCGGGCGTCCCCGTCGACCCCGGCGCCCCCCTCGTCGCGGTCGCGCCCCTCGTCGCGGTCGTCGGGGCGACCGGTACCGGCAAGTCCGAGCTCGCCCTCGACATCGCCGAACGGTACCGAGCGCAGGGACGACGGGCGGAGATCGTCAACGCCGACGCCATGCAGCTCTACCGCGGCATGGACATCGGGACGGCGAAGGTCCCCGAGTCCGAGCGACGGGGCATCCCGCACCACATGCTCGACGTCCTCCGGGTCACCGACGAGGCCAGCGTCGCCGCCTACCAACGCGACGCCCGCGCCGTCATCGCCGACATCACGGAGGACGGCGGGGTCGCGGTCCTCGTCGGTGGCAGCGGGCTGTACGTCTCGTCGGTGCTGTTCGACCTCGCGTTCCCGGGCACCGACCCCGTCCTCCGCGAAGAACTCGAACGTGAGCACCGCGAGCGTGGGCCGAACGTCCTCCTCGAGCGGCTCCGAGCCCTCGACCCGGAGGCCGCCGCCGTCATCGACGCGCGGAACCCACGCCGTCTGATCCGCGCCGTGGAGATCGCGAGCCGGTCCGACCGCGTCACCCCGAGCCTCCCGTCCGCCCCGCGGTCCTGGCGGCCGGCCCACGTCCTGCACCTGCGCCGCGACCGTGAGCAGCTCGTCGACGCGCTGCGCGTGCGGGCCGAGCGGATGTTCGCCGACGGACTGGTCGACGAGGTCGCCGCACTCCGCGACGAGGGGCTCGAGCAGGGCCCCACGGCCCGCGCCGCGATCGGCTACGCGCAGGCGCTGCAGGTCCTCCCCGGCGAGGCGAGCGTCGCACAGGCCATCGAGGCGACCAGCATCGCCACCCGCAAGTACGCCCGTCGGCAGGTGTCCTGGTTCAAGCGCTACGTCGACGGCGACACCACCCACGTCGAGACGCTCGACGTCACCGGCGCCGGCACGGCGGAGCTGTCCGAGCTGGCCCGTAGGATCGTCCCGTGACCGAGCTGCACTTCACCAAGGGCCACGGGACCGGCAACGACTTCGTCCTGTTCGCCGACCCCGACGCCACGGTCGACCTGACCCCTGACCGGATCCGCGCCATCGCCGACCGTCGGTTCGGAGTCGGGGCCGACGGCGTCATCCGTGCTGTGCGGTCCGACGCGATCCCCGAGGGCCGGGCGATCCTCGCCGAGGACCCCGACGCGACCTGGTTCATGGACTACCACAACGCCGACGGCTCGGTGGCGGAGATGTGCGGCAACGGCATCCGCGTCTTCGCCCGCTACCTGACCGAAGCGGGGCTCGTCGACCTCGAGCCGGGGCGGACGCTGACGGTCGGCAGCCGGAAGGGCGTCGTCGACATCCAGCGCTCCACGAACGCGTTCGCCGCGGACCTCGGACGCTGGGGCCTCGGCATCGAGGGTGGGGGATCGGACGACGTCCTGGTCCGGGCCAAGGCCCTGCCGAACGCACGACCCGGCCTGGGCATCGACGTCGGCAACCCGCACGTCGTCGTCGCGGTCGCCAGCGAGGACGAACTCGCCGGCATCGACCTCACCTACATACCGGTCCTCGACCCGGCACCGGCCGCGGGGGCGAACGTCGAGTTCGTCCTGCCCGGCGACCCGCTGGTCACGGACGGAGTCGGCGAGATCACCATGCGCGTGCACGAGCGCGGCAGCGGGGAGACGCTGTCCTGCGGTACCGGCGCGGTGGCCGCGGCGCTCGCCACGCGGTACTGGGCCGGAGCGTCGGCGCCGAACACGTGGCGGGTCCGCGTGCCGGGTGGCGTGCTCACGGTGCGCATGACGGCGACGGAGGACGGCGAGCACGTGTCGCTCGCCGGGCCGGCCGAGCTGGTGTTCTCGGGGGACCTGACGGTCTGAGTCCCGTCCCGCCCAGAGCAACAGCCCACGGCGCGGCCGTCTCAACGTCGGGTGGCGGCGCCGCCGTGCTGACGTCGGGTGGCGGTGACGCCGGACGGGAGGCCCGGATCACCCTGGCCGACGTCGCTGCGGTGATCCGCGCCTCCAGGGCGTGACCGCGTGACCACGCGACCGCGTGCGCGCATGACCGCGTGACGCCCCGTCAGGCCGTGCGGTGCACCTGGATGACGCGGAAGCCCTTGTCGGTCGTCGCCCGCGTGACCGTGAAGCCGTCGCCCAGCATCTGCTGCAACCAGCGCTGCAACGAGTCCCCACCGAGGTCCTTCGAGACGACCAGCCAGGCGTCGCCGCCCACCGCCAGGCGGGGGATCCAGGTGCGGAGGATGTCGTGCAGTTCGTCCTTGCCGACCCGGATCGGCGGGTTCGACCAGATCGTGGCGAAGGTCCGGTCCGCCGGGATCTCCGTCGGCAGCCCGACGGTGACGTTGTCCGCACCGGCGGCGGCCGCGTTCGTCCGCGCCAGGTCGAGGACGCGCTCGTTGACGTCGACGCCCCAGACGTGGGCGTCCGGCGACTGCAGCGCCATCGTGATCGCCAGCGGACCCCAGCCGCAGCCGACGTCGAGCAGGTCGCCCTCGACGGCCGGAGTGGGCACGTTCTGCAGCAGCACGCTCGTGCCGCGGTCGATGCCGTCGGGGCTGAAGACGCCCGCCGCGGTGGTGAGTTCGAGGGTCCGACCGGCGAGGGTCACCCGGATCTGCCGCGGTCGTGCCGCGCTCTCCGGGGTGGCCGAGAAGTAGTGGTCGTTCGCCATGGAAGAACCGTACCGGGAACCCCGTGTGTCCCGAGGCCTCCGGAGGTACCCTGTGGACAGCATGACGGATACCCATCAGCAGGACGAACAGACCATCCACGACGACAGCGCCGACGGTGTCGTCGAACGAGTGCTGCGCAACGCCGACCAGCGCGCCGCCTCCTCCATCTTCGCGCCGGCACAGGCGATCCAGACCCGCTCGATCGACGAGCAGGGCTGGGACGGCGACGGCGAACAGTACGACCGCGAGGACCGCGCGGCGCTGCGCCGGGTCGGCGGCCTCTCCACCGAGCTCGAGGACGTCACCGAGGTCGAGTACCGGCAGCTCCGGCTCGAGCGGGTCGTCCTGATCGGCGTGTACCCCCAGGGCGACGCCACGGACGCCGAGAACTCCCTCCGCGAACTGTCGGCCCTCGCCGAGACCGCCGGTGCCGTGGTGCTCGACGGGCTGCTGCAGCGCCGTCCGAACCCGGACCCGGCGACCTACCTCGGCAAGGGCAAGGCCCAGGAGCTCGCGATGGTCGTCAAGGCCACCGGAGCCGACACGGTCATCGCCGACACCGAGCTCGCACCCTCGCAGCGCCGTGCGCTCGAGGACGTCGTGAAGGTCAAGGTTATCGACCGCACGGCCGTCATCCTCGACATCTTCAGCCAGCACGCCTCAACCAGAGAGGGCAAGGCGCAGGTCGAGCTCGCGCAGCTCCAGTACCTGCTGCCGCGTCTGCGTGGTTGGGGTGAGTCGATGTCCCGACAGGCCGGTGGTCAGGTCTCCGGCGGTGCAGGTATGGGCTCCCGTGGCCCCGGTGAGACCAAGATGGAGCTCGACCGCCGCAAGATCCACACGCGGATGGCGAAGCTCCGACGACAGATCGCCGGCTTCACCCCCGCGCGTGAAGCCAAGCGTGCGGAGCGCAACCGCAACGAGGTCCCCAGCGTCGCGATCGCCGGCTACACCAACGCCGGCAAGTCCTCGCTGCTCAACCGCCTGACGAGCGCGGGCGTGCTCGTCCAGAACCAGCTGTTCGCGACGCTGGACTCGACGGTCCGCCGCACGAACACCGCGAAGGGCCGCGAGTTCACGTTCACCGACACCGTCGGGTTCGTCCGCAACCTGCCGCACCAGCTGGTCGAGGCGTTCCGCTCCACCCTCGAAGAGGTCGGCGACGCGGACGTCATCGTGCACGTGGTCGACGGCTCGCACCCGGACCCGGCAGCACAGCTCGCCACGGTGCGCGAGGTCATCGGCGACGTCGGTGCCCGGGACGTCCCCGAGGTCGTCGTCTTCAACAAGGCCGACCTGGTCGACGACACCCAGCGGATGCTGCTGCTCGGGCTCGCGCCGGACGCCGTGTTCGTCTCCGCCCGCACGGGCGAGGGGATCCCGGACCTGCTCGAGGCGATCGAGGCACGTCTGCCCGAGCCGGACGTCGAGCTCACGGTCGTGGTGCCGTTCTCGCGCGGCGACCTCGTGTCGCACCTGCACGACTCCGGCGCGGTCGAGTCGCTCGACTACGTGGAGGAGGGCACGCGCCTCCGGGTGCGCGTCTTCCAGCGGGAGGTCGCGGAGCTCGACCCGTACGTGGTCGCGCCGGTCGCCTCCGCCTGACGGCGGGCCTGACTGACGGGAGGCGCGGTGCCAGCTGGCACCGCGCCTCCCGTCGTCTCGCTGGTTCCCGCCGTCGTTGCGTCTTGCGGGGTCAGAGGGAGCGGAGGACCGCCACCACCTTGCCGAGGACGGTCGCCGCGTCGCCGAGGATCGGCTCGAACGCAGTGTTGCGGGGGAGCAGCCACGTGTGGCCGTCGCGCTGGCGGAAGACCTTGACGGTCGCTTCCTCGTCGAGCATCGCAGCGACGACGTCACCGTTCTCCGCCGTCTGCTGCGACCGGACGACGACCCAGTCACCGTCGCAGATCGCGGCGTCGATCATCGACTCACCGACGACCTTGAGCATGAAGAGGTCACCCGTCCCGACCAGCTGACGGGGGAGCGGGATGATCTCGTCGACGTGCTGCTCGGCGGTGATCGGGACACCGGCGGCGATGCGGCCGACCAGGGGCACGAGCGTCGTGGCGTCGACGTCGGGGCCGTCGGAGTCGGGCGTGGGCTCGTCGACCAGCACCTCGAGCGCACGGGGGCGGTTCGGGTCGCGGCGGATCCAACCACCGAGCTCGAGCTGGCCGAGCTGGTGGGACACGCTCGACAGGGACGAGAGGCCGGCCGCGTCGCCGATCTCGCGCATGCTCGGCGGGTAACCCCGGCTCGCGATCGACGCTCGGATCGCGTCGAGGATCGACTGCTGCTTCGCCGTCAACGGTTTCTGTCCGCGCAGTTCGTCCACCACGTCTCGCCCTTCGTCCGGAGTGGAACCGAGCCCCGCGGGAATGTCAGTGGTCCCGATGAGACTTGCTCCAGTCGATCGAAACAGTATCCGACCGTGACATGTCGGACAAACACCTGTTCGAGCGTGTCGCAAGAAAACTCCCCACAAATCCCCTCCTGGGGGTTGTGCATCCTCCGAGTCGAACGTATGTTCGGTACACGGCTTCGGACGACCGACACGGTCGGACCGGCACCAACGCAAGCAGGAAGGCAACGACATGAGCACCAACGCCATCGCGGACATGCAGCACACCGCAGCACCCGCAGCGCGCACGCGCCTCCGTCTCACCCGTCGCGGGCGAGTGGTCTTCACCACCCTCGCGGCCGTGCCCGTCCTGCTCTGCGTCGGCATCGCGATGCTGAACGGCGGCCAGGCCTCGGCCGGTGACCGTGCGGCGACCGTGCACTTCGACACCGTGACGATCCAGCCGGGCGAGACCCTGTGGCAGGTCGCCGAGGACACCGCGCCGAACACCGACCCCCGTGACTTCATCCAGGACGTCGTGAGCCTCAACGCGCTGAACGGTTCCGCGGTGCAGGCCGGGCAAGAGATCTCGATCCCCACGCAGTACGAGCACTGACCTGCTCCTGACGGATCGGGCAGGTCGGCGTTCGCCCCTGGCGTGACCGTCCGGACGGCCGGTCCCCACGCGGGCAGCGCGGCCTACGATGGATCGGTGGCAACCACGCTCGAAGACCTCCCCATCCGCGACGACCTGCGCGGGCAGAGCCCCTACGGCGCCCCGCAGAAGCACGTCCGCGTGCAGCTCAACGTCAACGAGAACACCCATCCGGTGCCGGAGGACGTGGCCGAGGACATCGTCGCCTCGATCCGCCAGGCGCTGACGACCGTGAACCGGTACCCGGACCGCGAGTTCACCGAGTTGCGGCAGTCCCTCGCCGGGTACCTGGGCCACGGCCTGGGTGCCGAGTCGATCTGGGCGGCGAACGGCTCGAACGAGGTCATCCAGCAGCTGCTGCAGGCGTTCGGGGGCCCGGGTCGCAGCGTGCTCGGCTTTCCGCCCACGTACTCGATGCACTCGATCATCGCGTCGAGCACCGGCAGCCGGTGGATCGCCGCCGACCGCGACCCCGAGTTCCGCATCTCGCCGGAGACCGCCGTCGCCGCCGTGCGCGCGCACCAGCCCGACCTGGTGTTCCTCTGCGGCCCGAACAACCCGACGGGGACGCCGCTCGACCTCGCCACGATCGAGGCCGTGTACGACGCCACCGACGGCATCGTGATGGTGGACGAGGCCTACGCCGAGTTCATGCCCGCCGGTCAGCCGACGGCGCTGACCCTGCTGCCGGGTCGCCCGCGTCTGGTCGTGTCCCGCACGATGAGCAAGGCCTTCGCGTTCGCCGGCGCCCGCGTCGGCTACCTCGCCGCCGATCCGGCGGTGATCGACGCCCTGCGTCTGGTCCGCCTGCCGTACCACCTGTCCGCGCTCACCCAGGCGGCGGCGGTCGCGGCACTCCGACACGCCCCGGAGATGCTGCGCATGGTCGACGACATCCGCGGCCAGCGGGACCGGATGGTGACCGAGCTGCGGGCGATGGGGTACCAGCCGCACGAGACGTGGTCGAACTTCGTCCTGTTCGGTGGCGTCGCCGACCCGCGTGCGGCGTTCGAGTCGTTGCTCGAGCGCGACGTGATCGTCCGCGACCTGGGCATCCCGAACCACCTCCGGGTCAGCGCCGGCACGACCGAGGAGACCACCGCGTTCCTCGACGCCATGCGTGCGGTCGCCGCCGAGCAGCCGCCCGTTAGGGTTGCAGCATGACCGCGCGCACCGCCGAGATCACCCGCTCGACGAGTGAGTCGACCGTCTCCCTGTCGCTCGACCTCGACGGCACCGGGACGTCCGAGATCTCGACCAGCGTGCCGTTCTTCGACCACATGTTGACCGCGTTCAGCAAGCACTCGCTGATCGACCTGCGCGTGCAGAGCTCGGGCGACACGGACATCGACGTGCACCACACGGTGGAGGACACCGGCATCGTCCTGGGGCAGGCGCTCCGCCAGGCACTCGGCGACCGTGCCGGCATCGGCCGCTACGGCGACGCCCTGGTCCCGCTCGACGAGGCTCTGGCACAGGCGGTCGTAGACGTCTCCGGCCGGCCCTACCTCGTGCACACCGGGGAGCCCGCAGGCTTCGAGTTCCACCGGATCGGTGGGCACTTCACCGGCTCGATGGTGCGTCACGTGTTCGAGGCGATCACGATGAACGCCGGCATCACCGTCCACCTCCGCGTCCTCGACGGACGCGACCCCCACCACATCGCGGAGGCTGAGTTCAAGGCCTTCGCCCGCGCGATGCGCCGTGCCGTCGAACTCGACCCGCGCGTCGACGGCATCCCGTCCACGAAGGGCACGTTGTGAGCTCCACCCGCCCGAACGTCGTCGTCCTCGACTACGGCTCCGGCAACGTCCACTCGGCGGCGAAGGCGTTGGAACGCGCCGGCGCCGACGTCACGCTCTCGAACGACAAGCAGACGGCCCTCGCCGCCGACGGACTCCTGGTCCCCGGCGTCGGCGCGTTCGCGGCCGTCGTCGACCAGCTCGAGGGGGTGCGCGGCGGCGAGATCGTCGACCACCGTCTGGCCGGTGGGCGCCCGGTGCTCGGCATCTGCGTCGGCATGCAGGTCCTCTTCGCCCGTGGTGTCGAGCGCGGCGCCGACGTCGAGGGCCTCGGGCAGTGGCCGGGCGTCGTCGAGCCGATCAAGGCCGACGTGCTGCCGCACATGGGGTGGAACACGATCGACGCCCCCCAGGACTCGGTGCTCTTCGACGGCCTCCGCGACGAGCGGTTCTACTTCGTGCATTCCTACGGGGTCACCGACTTCCCGCTCGACGCCTACGGTCCGTTCCGCGCGCCGAAGCTGACATGGGCCGAGCACGGGGAACGCTTCATCGCCGCCGTCGAGAACGGCCCGCTGAGCGCGACGCAGTTCCACCCGGAGAAGTCCGGCGAGCCCGGCATCCGCCTCCTCCGCAACTGGGTCTCGTCGCTGTGACCCCCGATCCCGACGGGACCATGACCGAGCTCTCCACCACCCAGCCCCTCGTCCTCCTGCCCGCGGTCGACGTCGTCGACGGCCAGGCGGTGCGCCTCACCCAGGGCGAAGCTGGCAGCGAGACGGGGTACGGCGACCCGGTCGCCGCCGCCCGCACCTGGCGTGACCAGGGCGCCGAGTGGATCCACCTCGTCGACCTCGACGCCGCCTTCGGTCGCGGTGACAACCGTCGCGTCATCGCGCACGCCATCCGGGAGGTCGAGGGGGTCTCCGTCGAACTCTCCGGTGGCATCCGCGACGACGCCTCGCTCGAGGCCGCGCTGGCGACCGGTGCCGCCCGGGTCAACCTCGGCACCGCTGCGCTCGAGAACCCCGAGTGGGCGGCCCGCGTGATCGGGCAGTACGGCGAGCAGATCGCCGTGGGCCTCGACGTCCGCGGCACCACCCTGGCTGCCCGCGGGTGGACCGAGGACGGCGGGGACCTCTGGGAGGTCCTCGACCGGCTCGAGGACGCCGGATGTGCCCGGTACGTGGTCACCGACGTCACGAAGGACGGCACGCTGCAGGGCCCGAACGTCGACCTGCTGCGCCAGGTCTGCGACCGCACCGACCAGCCCGTGGTGGCCTCGGGCGGCATCTCGACGCTCGACGACCTCCGTGCGCTCCGCGAACTCGTGCCGCACGGGCTCGAGGGCGCGATCATCGGCAAGGCCCTGTACACGGGGGCGTTCACGCTGCCGGCCGCACTCGACATCGCGTCGGAGTAGCCGCGTGGCGGGCATCTCGAACGGCCGGGGTGCCGGCCCGGACCCCGACGAGCAGGCAGCGCCTGCCCACGACCACGCGGCCGACTCCGCCGGCAACCCGTGGGCCGGCCGCACGTTCGACGCGCACGACACGACCTTCACGGAGGACGACGGCCTGGCCGATCCCGCCGTCGTCGCCGCGATCACCGCGGTCGCGTCCGGAGGCCCGCACGCCGCGGTCGTCGACGCCCTCCGCACCGTCCGCCTGCTCATCCCGCTCGTCGCCGAGGCCGGCGACGTCGGGGAGACCCCCGACGGCCGGATCGTCGACAAGACCCAGGAACTCTCGATCGTCACGGTCGCCGGTCCCGACGGTCGTGCGGTGATGCCCGCCTTCACCTCGGTCGAGGCGATGCGCTCCTGGGACGCGGACGCCCGCCCGATCCCGGTCGAGTCCCGCCGTGTCGCGATGGCCGCCGCGAGCGAGGACACGCAGCTCGTCGTGCTCGACCCGACGGCAGCGACCGAGTTCGTCCTCCGCCGTCCCGCGGTGTGGGCGCTCGGCCAGGACCTGCCGTGGACGCCGTGCTCCGAGGACCCGGAGGTCGCGCGGGCCTTCGCCGGCACGATCGAGACCGAGCCCGCCGTGGTCCGGATCGAGCTGTCCCCGGGCGACCCGCTGTCGCGGTTCGCCGGGCCCGAGCTGACCGTCGGCCTCCGACTCATCGCCGGCCTCGACCGCGAGCAGATCGCCGAGCTGGTCGGCCGCCTGCAGCAGCGGTGGGCGAGCGACCCGGTCATCGCGGAACGGGTCGACAGCATGCGCGTCGCCCTCCGCGCCGCCTGAACGGCACCGGGACCGGAACCGGGCGCGGTCGGACACAGCCGGGAGGCGCGCCCTCCGTCCGCCCCGACCCGCACCCCGCGCGGCGGTGCGGCCCGACCCCGTGCGAGCGCGCCGGTACGATGGCCCGGTGAGCAGCATCCCGACGACAGCCTCCGGCACCGGCGACATCGTCACGGGTCCGACCGGTCGGCCCGTGCGGGCGTTCCCCGTGCCGGAAGAGCTGGACGGCCACGGTCCCGCACGCATCATCTCCCTGTGCAACCAGAAGGGCGGGGTCGGCAAGACCACCACCGCCATCAACCTCGGCGCCACGCTCGCCGAGTACGGCCGCCGGGTGCTGGCCGTCGACTTCGACCCGCAGGGTGCACTGTCCGCCGGCCTCGGTGTCCGGACGCACGACATCCCCACGGTCTACGACCTGCTGATGGGCGCCGTGAAGGACCCGAACCAGGTCATCCAGCCGACGAACGTGCCGCTGCTCGACGTCATCCCCGCCAACATCGACCTGTCCGCGGCCGAGGTGCACCTGGTCAACGAGGTCGCTCGCGAGCAGATCCTGGCGAGCGTGCTGCGGAAGGTGTCGAACGACTACGACGTCATCCTCATCGACTGCCAGCCGTCGCTCGGCCTGCTCACCGTGAACGCCCTCACCGCGGCGCACGGCGTGCTCATCCCGCTCGAGTGCGAGTTCTTCGCCCTGCGCGGTGTCGCCCTGCTCATCGAGACGATCGACAAGGTGCGGGACCGGCTGAACCCGGCACTGCTGCTCGACGGCATCCTGCCGACCATGTACGACTCGCGCACCCTGCACTCGCGGGAGGTCATGGAGCGCGTCGTCGAGACCTTCGGCGACCGGGTCCTCGACACCGTCATCGGGCGCACCGTGAAGTTCCCGGACGCGACCGTCTCGGCGCGACCGATCACGCAGACGGCTCCGGACCACGCTGCGGCCCATGCCTACCGGCAGCTGGCCCGAGAGCTCGTCCAGCGTGGCGCCGTCGCCTGAGGACCCGGCCACGAGCCTCCCGTCCGTACCGGCCGGACACGCCGACAGTGCGACCGACGCGCCGGTCGGCACCACGACGGCACCCGGGTTCCGGGTCCGTCTCAGCAACTTCGACGGACCGTTCGACCTGCTGCTGTCGCTCATCGCGAAGCACGAGCTGGACATCACCAAGGTCGCCCTCAGCGTCGTCACCGGCGAGTTCATCGCGTACGTGCGGCAGGCCTCGTCGAGTGAGGAACTCGACGAGGCGAGCGAGTTCCTGGTCGTCGCCGCGACCCTGCTCGACCTGAAGATCGTCGGTCTGCTGCCGCAGGGTGAACTCGTCGACGCCGAGGACGTGGCCCTGCTCGAGGCCCGCGACCTGCTGTTCGCCCGACTGCTGCAGTACCGGGCGTTCAAGCAGGCGGCGGACTGGTTCGGCGACCGCTGGGGTGCCGAGTCGCGACGCCACGTGCGGAGCGTCCGGCTCGAGGAGCGGTTCCGCGCCCGGACGCCCGAACTCGTCTGGACGCTGTCCGTGCAGGACTTCGCGGCGATGGCGGCGCTGGCCTTCGCACCGAGAGAGATCCCGACCGTCGGACTCGACCACCTGCACGCCCCCGCGGTCAGCATCCGGGAGCAGGCGGCCATCGTGGTGTCGGTCCTCCGCACCCGCGCCGACGAGGGCACGCCGGACGTCACGTTCCGGGAACTCATCGCCGGGGTCGACCAGGCGGGTATCGTGGTGGCTCGTTTCCTCGCGATCCTGGAGCTGTACCGGAACGCCTCCATCTCGTTCGAACAACTCGAACCGCTCGGGGAACTGGTCCTCCGGTGGACCGCGCTCGACTGGACGGACGAGAGCCTCGCGAACCTGGGAGCCGACTATGACGGATGACGTGCACGCGCACGGCGCTCGGTCGCGCGCCGGGGGATCCGCCGAGCCGGGCGGGGCGGACGAGATCGAGGACGCCCGTGCGATCGAGGTCGATCTGCGCGGCGCCGCAGCCGCCCCGGCCGCAGCCGCCGCGGACGCGCTCGCAGACCGGCCCGCCGACGTTCCCGTCGACCGGCAGCTCGAAGCGATCCTGATGATCGCCGACCAGCCGCAGTCCCTCGTCGCCCTCGCCGCCGCCGTCGGTGCACCGGTCCCGGTCGTCCGGCAGGCCGTCGACCGCCTGGTCGCCGACTTCGACGGCGTCGACGGCACCGTTCGCCGCGGCTTCGAACTCCGCGAGGTCGGCGGCGGTTGGCGCTTCTACGTCCGTGCCGAACTCGACGCCGTCGTCGAGCAGTTCGTCGAGGCGGAACGTCCCGCGCGCCTGTCGCAGGCGGCCCTCGAGACCCTCGCCGTGGTCGCCTACAAGCAGCCGATCACCCGCTCCCAGATCGCCGCGATCCGGGCCGTCAACGTCGACGGCGTGGTCCGCACGCTCGTCGCGCGCGGCCTCATCGAGGAGTCGTTCACCGACTCCGAGACCGGCGCGATCAACTACGTCACCTCCGAGTTGCTGCTCCAGCAGCTCGGCATCAACTCGCTCGACGAGCTTCCGCTCATCTCGCCCCTCCTGGAGGACGGCGCGGACGGTTTCGGGCAGACCGGAAGGATCCCCGATGGCCGGGTTTGACCAGAACGACCGTGCACGACGAGACGACGACCGCCGCGGCGGGTCCGGACGTCCGGGCGGTGACCGGCCGGGAGGCGCGGGTCGCCGCGACGACGCACCCCGCGGACGCGACGGGGCCGGCTCCGGCGGGTACCGCGGACGCGACGACCGTGGCGCCGGTGGCGGCGACCGTGGTGGGTACCGCGGGGGAGACGACCGTTCCTCCGGCGGGTACCGCGGGCGCGACGACCGGGCCGGTGGCGGCGAGCGTGGTGGGTACCGCGGGCGTGACGAGCGTGGCGGTGACCGTCCCACGGGTGGGTTCCGTGGGCGCGATGACCGTGGTGGGGACCGTCCGGCCGGTGGGTTCCGCGGGCGTGACGAGCGTGGTGGTGACCGTCCGACCGGTGGGTACCGCGGGCGCGACGAGCGCAGCGGCGGTGACCGTCCGACCGGTGGGTACCGTGGCGGTGACGACCGCAGCAGTGGTGGGTACCGCGGTCGCGACGACCGTTCCTCCGGTGGGTTCCGTGGCCGCGATGACCGTGGTGGGGACCGTCCGACCGGTGGGTTCCGCGGGC
>Ga0308159_1001505_pt1 | contig 33081 bp, 29 predicted proteins | sample PhyCR1_FD_201040 | JGI IMG/M metagenome (GOLD analysis project Ga0308159, IMG submission 201040) | Phyllosphere microbial communities from UC Gill Tract Community Farm, Albany, California, United States - DLSLC.R1 | ecosystem: Host-associated > Plants > Phyllosphere > Unclassified | place: USA... | reverse complement strand
ATGGCCTCTATGGTGCCCCCACCGCCGCCCTGGTATTCCGCCTGGGCACTCTGCTGGCCACATCCCGCCAGCAGCAATATGCCGCACAGCACGCTGGATATTCTTAATCTCATTACGCTCTTCCTTTAATTATGGCTTCCGTTTTAGTGTTCAAAATCATTGAAGTGTGGATAGCTTACGAGACTTGCAAAGCAAGATATATGACGCAAATATGGTGAAAAATTGTCATGTGAAATGGCCTTAAAACTTGGCTAAAAGTGGGGGAAACCTGCATTTAGTTTCATATGCCCAAAGAGCAATATATAGCAGCTAGCTGGGGGCAAGCAACATCATAGATAACCATTAGATTATGATTTATATAAGAATTTTCTTGTTATTTAACCTAAGAATCTGAAATGGGTGACAAAAATGACAGACAAATTCTTGGAAAAGAAGCGTTGTAGAGCATGCGCTAATCATTAGCCATTTATCCGGCGCTTACACTATTCAGAATTAGTGGTGGATGTAATTTTTTTGCTAATGGAATACACACGCCTAACAGTACCGCCAATATCAGGATACGGTACTCTTATGCCGATCCGCGCTCAATCAGCAGCGGCGGCAGGATGATATGCTGCACCGCACTGGACGGGTCGGCCATCTTCTGCAGCAGCCGCTGTGCCGCGCTACGGCCAATTTCCCGTGCCGAGCTGGAGACGAAGCTCAGCGGCGGATCGGTCAGCTGCGCTTCCGGCACGTCACCAAATCCTACCAGCGCCATCTGCTGGCCGTAATAGCTGTTGACCCCGCCGCTGCCAATGGTGCGCCCGCTACGCTGGATACCGAAATAGCAGCCGAGCGCCACCGAGGCGTTATGGCAGAGAATCGCGCTGACGGTGGGATACTGGTGGATCAGCTGTTCGGTCAGCGCGGCAACATCACGCTGCTGCGCGCCGCACTCGATAATCCATTCGCTGCGAAACGGCAGGCCGTACTGCATCAGCGTCGAGCAGTAGCCGCCGATCCGTTCGGCGCGAGTTAAGGAGGAGCCGGAACCACCAAGCCAGGCAATGCAGCGGTGGCCGCGCTTGATCAGATAGTCGGTGGCGATTTTGGCCGCCTGCTGATTATCCGGGCGCACGGAGTCGATGTGATCGAGGTTGCTGGCGCGCGAAGCGCAGATCAGCGTGATATTCAGCTCCTGCGCTTTCTGCAGTAGCCCGGCCACATTCTCAATGCCGCCGCCCAATACAATCCCCTCCACGCCCTGCTCCACCAGCGAGTCGAAGCAGCGCTCAACGTGCTGCCCCTGTGCGCCGCTCTGGGTGAGGAACAGCACTTTGCCCTGCTGCTCCAGCGCTTCGCTCAGTCCGCCGGTCATCTCAGCATAAAACGGCTGGCAGATATCGCGCACGATCAGCCCGACCACGCCACTGCTGCCGCCGCGCAGCATTGTCGCCGAGCGGTTGCGCACAAAGCCCAGCGTTTCCGAAGCCTGATTGACGCGCTCAATCGTCGCGGACGAAATGCGACCTTTCCCTGACAGCACCAGCGATACCGTGGTGACCGACACCCCGGCCTCGGCGGCGACATCATGAATGGTAATTTTTTTCTGCGACATAGCGTTCCTGACTGCCGGGTTTGCACCCCGTTGAAAAATCACGATAAAGCATAGGTTAAACGTTACACCCGGATTGTCGCAGAGAAAACCACACTGAGCGAGAACTGTGTGATCGGCGACGCATTAATATTAGGTAAAACGTTTTATCTTATTTTACCTCAGCAGCGGCTGAGTCCGAATTCGCCAGGAGAGCGCATGTCGTCCGTTAAACAAAAAATTACTCTGTGGGAGTTTTTCCAGAGTCTGGGAAAAACCTTTATGCTGCCCGTCGCCCTGCTGTCATTCTGCGGGATCATGCTGGGGATAGGTAGCTCGTTAAGCAGTCATGACGTGATCACCCTGATCCCGTTCCTCGGCAACCCCCTGCTGCAGCTGGTGTTCACCTGGATGAGCAAGGTGGGATCGTTCGCCTTCAGCTTCCTGCCGGTGATGTTCGCCATCGCCATCCCGCTGGGCATGGCGCGTGAGAATAAAGGCGTGGCGGCCTTCTCCGGCTTTGTCGGCTTCGCGGTCATGAACCTGGCGGTAAACTTCTGGCTGACCGCCAAAGGGATTCTGCCGACCAGCGATGCAGCCGTGCTGAAAGCCAATAATATCCAGAGCATTCTCGGCATTCAGTCGATCGATACCGGTATCCTCGGGGCGGTGATCGTCGGGATTATCGTGTTTTATCTGCATGAACGCTTCCATACCATCCGCCTGCCGGATGCGCTGGCATTTTTCGGCGGCACGCGCTTTGTCCCGATTATCACCACGCTGGTGATGGGGCTGGCCGGGCTGGCGATCCCGCTGATCTGGCCGTGGTTCGCTAAAGCAATTGCCGGGCTGGGCTGGGTGATCAACAGCGCCGGTGACTTTGGACCGATGATATTTGGTACCGGGGAGCGCCTGCTGCTGCCGTTCGGCCTGCAGCACATCCTGGTGGCGATTATTCGCTTTACCGATGCGGGCGGCACCATGGACGTCTGCGGTCACAGCGTCAGCGGCGCGCTGACCATCTTCCAGGCGCAGCTCTCCTGCCCGACTTCCGGCGGCTTCTCCGAAAGCGCCACCCGCTTCCTGTCGCAGGGCAAAATGCCGGCATTCCTTGGCGGCCTGCCTGGCGCTGCGCTGGCGATGTACCACTGCGCCCGCCCGGAAAATCGTCACAAAATTAAAGGCCTGCTGATCTCCGGCGTGGTGGCCTGCGTGGTGGGCGGCACCACCGAACCGCTGGAGTTCCTGTTCCTGTTCGTCGCGCCTTTCCTCTATCTGATCCACGCCGTGCTGACCGGGCTGGGCTTCACCATGATGGCGGTGCTGGGCGTCACCATCGGTAATACCGACGGCAACGTGATCGACTTTGTGGTGTTCGGCATTCTGCACGGGCTGTCGACCAAATGGTACTGGGTGCCGGTGGTGGCAGCGGTCTGGTTCGCGGGCTACTACCTGATCTTCCGCTTCGCCATTACCCGCTTCAATATCAAGACCCCGGGCCGTGAGATCGACACCACACTCGGCGAGAAAATGAGCCGCGGTCCGGTGGGCAAATCGGGCTACAACACCCCGGCCATTCTTGCCGCGCTGGGGGGCATCGACAATATCACCTCGCTGGATAACTGCCTGACGCGCCTGCGTCTTTCTGTTAAGGATATGAGCCTGGTGGATGACGCGGCCCTGAAGGCCAACCGGGTCATCGGCGTGGTGCACCTCAATCAGCATAATTTGCAGGTGGTGATAGGCCCGCAGGTACAGTCGGTAAAAGATGAGATCGCCACGCTGATGCCGCAAACCTCAGCCTGACTTGATAACGGGGTGCCTGGCACCCCTCTCTATTTCACCTGGGTTAGTGAGGCCGCTATGTCAGACACGCAACAGTTCAATTTTGATCGGGTAGTCGATCGCCACGGCAGCTGGTGTACCCAGTGGGATTTTGTCGCCGACCGCTTCGGCCGCGACGATTTACTGCCCTTTACCATCTCCGATATGGACATCCCCACCGCTCCGGCAGTGATCGAGGAATTGCAGCGGCGCGTGGCGCACGGCGTGCTCGGCTATAGCCGCTGGCAGCATGACGATTTCCTCAACGCCATCAGCAGCTGGTATCAGCGCCGTTTTGAGGTCAGCGTGGATCGGCAGCAGATTGTTTACGGCCCGTCGGTGATCTACATGGTAGCGCAGATGCTGCGCCGCTGGTCACAGCCCGGTGACGGCGTGGTGATCCATACGCCCGCCTACGATGCCTTTTATAAAGTAATCGAGGGTAACCAGCGCCGGGTGATGGCGCTGCCGCTCAGCCAGCATGACGAGGACTGGCAGTGCGATATGGCGGCGCTGGAACAGATGCTGGCCAATCCGCAGTGCAAAATCCTGCTGCTGTGCAGCCCGCACAATCCCACCGGAAAAGTGTGGCGCCGTGCGGAGCTGCAGCAGATGGCCGCGCTGTGTGAGCGCTATCAGGTGCGCGTTATCAGCGACGAGATCCATATGGATATGGTGATGGATGACAGCCGCCATATTCCCTGGAGCTGCGTCGGCCGCGGACAGTGGGCGCTGTTCACCTCGGCGTCAAAAAGCTTCAATATTCCGGCGTTAACCGGTGCCTATGGTTTTATCAGCGATGAAAAAGATCGCGCAGCGTGGTTTCAGGCATTAAAAAATGCCGATGGCCTCTCTTCCCCCGCTATCCTGGCAGTGGCCGCCCATATCGCCGCCTATCAGCACGGCGCGGCGTGGCTGGATGCGCTGCGCGCCTACCTGCGTGCCAACCTGCAGCATGTTGCCCAGCGTCTCAACGCGGCGTTTCCCACCCTTCTCTGGCAGCCACCGCAGGCAACCTACCTGGCGTGGATTGACCTCAATCCGCTGGGCATTGATGATGGCGAACTGCAGCGCGAGCTGATTGAGCAGCAGAAGGTGGCGATCATGCCGGGCAGTACCTACGGTGAAAGCGGGCGCGGCTGGCTGCGCTTCAACGTTGGCTGCCCGCGTAGCAAGGTCGATGACGGGCTGGATCGCCTGATCGCCGCCCTGCACAACTGCCTGAAACAGCGCGCTTAGCCGCCCTCTTTGCGCAGATAAGCAACGACCAGCAGCGCCGTTGCGCATTTTGCTGGCGTTGTTGCGCAAAGAGTTTTTATAATGCTCTGCACTTTACGATAACAACAGAGAGTGCCGACATGATCGATTCCCAGCTTCCCCTCACCGATATCCATCGCCATCTTGACGGCAATATTCGCGCCCAAACCATTCTCGATTTAGGCCGCGAGTTTAATCTTACTCTCCCTGCCACCACTCTGGAGCTGCTGCGCCCGCACGTGCAGGTGATTGAAGCGGAGCCGGACCTGGTGAGCTTCCTCAACAAGCTCGACTGGGGCGTAAAAGTGCTGGGCTCGCTCGATGCCTGCCGCCGCGTGGCGCTGGAAAACGTCGAGGACGCGGCGCGCGCCGGGATCCACTATGCCGAGCTGCGCTTCTCGCCGGGCTATATGGCGATGACCCACAACCTGCCGGTGGCGGGCGTGGTGGAAGCGGTGATCGACGGCATTAAAGCGGGCTGCGGCAAGCACAACATCGACGTGCGCCTGATTGGCATTATGAGCCGCACTTTCGGTGAAGAAGCCTGCCTGCGCGAGCTTGACGGCCTGCTGGCGCACCGCGACAGCATTACCGCGCTCGACCTGGCGGGTGATGAGCTGGGCTTCCCGGGCAGCCAGTTCCTCAGCCACTTTAACCGCGCGCGTGACGCCGGGCTGCGCATTACCGTGCATGCCGGTGAAGCCGCCGGACCGGAAAGCATCTGGCAGGCGATCCGCGAGCTGGGCGCAGAGCGTATTGGTCACGGAGTAAAAGCGGTGCAGGACCCGGCGCTGATGGAGTTCCTCGCGCAGCACGGGATTGGCATTGAGTCATGCCTGACTTCCAATATCCAGACCAGCACCGTGGCCTCGCTGGCACAGCATCCGCTGAAGGCCTTCCTTGACCACGGCATCCTCGCCACCATCAATACTGACGATCCGGCGGTTCAGGGGATTGAGATCGGTCACGAATACGAAGTTGCCGCCCCGGCAGCGGGTTTAAGCCGTGAGCAGATGCGCGTGGCGCAGGAGAATGGCCTGAAGATTGCGTTCCTCAGCGATGCCGAGAAAGCCGCAGTGCGGGCGCGTGCCGCAGCGTAATGAATCACACGGGTCGACCGGAAAAAATGGTCTTTATCACGGCCTGTGCCAATCCTTAACACGGGTCGACCGGAAAAAATGGTCGACCCCTACAGTAGGGGCCGACCTTCTTTTTCGGTCGGCCCTTTTCATACTATTTCAACGACATCGTCTGGCGCTTCTCGGCGGACTGCAAGCCCAGCTCGATCAGCTCCATCACCTGAATCGCCTCTTCCGCCTGCACCGGGTTTTCACCCACGCCGTTAATCGCATCGCGAATGCCCGCATAGTAAGCCGGATAGTTGCCCGGAATGGTCAGCAGGCTCTTCTCGACCATCGCATCGCCTTCGGCCAGCGTCAGTACGCCGTCGCGCATATCGTAGCCCCAGTCTTCCTGCGGCGGGCGCGCCCCGGCTTTCAGCGCATCCTCCTGCGGATCCAGGCCAAACTTCACAAAGCTGCCTTTGGTACCGTGCACCTGATAGCGCGCCGATTCGGCGGCCACCAGCATGCTGGCGTGCAGCACCACGCGGCGCTGTGGATAGGTCAGCGTGCAGTGGAAGTAGTCGGTAGTTTGCGCACCCGGGCGCAGCTCGGCGGCATCGAGAGTAATCGCCACCGGGGAGCCAAACAGCTGCAGCGCCTGGTCAATCACGTGCGGTCCCAGATCGTACCAGATGCCGCTGCCCGCACCTTTCTGCTCGCGCCAGCGCTGCTGCACGGTCGGGCGGAAGCGGTCAAAGTGGGACTCAAAGTAGCGTACATCGCCCAGCGTGCCCTCGGCCAGCAGCGCTTTCACGGTGAGGAAATCACTGTCCCAGCGGCGGTTATGGAACACGGAAAGCAGCAGCCCTTTGGCTTTTGCCAGCGCATCCAGCTCGCGTGCCTGTGACAGTGTCACGGTAAACGGTTTGTCGACCACCACATGTTTCCCGGCGTTCAGCGCGGCTTTCGCCAGCGGGAAGTGGGTATCGTTTGGGGTGGGAATGACAATCAGCTGCAGGGTTGGGTCGTCGAACAGTGCCTGAGGGTCGGACACCACCTGCACCGACGGCCAGTCCGCATGAACTTTGCCGGCATCGCTGCTGGAAACGGCGGCCAGCTCCATCTCAGCGGTGCCAGAGATTAGGGGTGCATGGAAGGTTTTGCTGGCGAAGCCGTAGCCCACCAGACCAACACGAATTTTATCACTCATTATTATCCCTCTCGTAGTTACCCCGTTGATTTAAGTCGATCGACGGGGCAACCACAAGAAGGAATTGCCCGAAAAGCTATTCATTGGCACGGCGCGGTAAATGCCAGGTCTCCTGGGCTACCAGCGCATCGTGCGCATCCAGACTGCGGCGGCGGAAATCGCTGGGGCTGACGCCCGCCCGCTTGCGGAACACGCGGGAGAAGTAGAGCTGATCGTCATAGCCCACTTCGCGCCCGATGCTGGCGATCGGCTCCTGGGTGGTTTGCAGCAGCAGCTTGGCGCGGATCACCCGCTGGTCTTCACGCCAGCGCAGCAGGTTGACCCCCATCTGCTCGCGGAACAGGTGCGCCAGCCGCGACGGTGACAGGCAGACGTGCTTCGCCACCTCTTCAATTTTCACCTCCGCCGCCAGATTGTTGGTGACGTACTGGCAGGCCTCGACCACACGCGCATCGCGGATCTGCTGATGGCTGCGCGGATCTTCCTGCACCGCCCGCAGCAGCAGGCGCTCCAGCAGATTCATCGCCAGCTCCTCGGCAAAGCGCCGCCCGGAGTTGTGGGTATGCTCGATATTGGCGAACAGCCGGTCAAACTCGCCGCGCAGCGACTCCGGCAGGCGCAGGCGCCCCACGCCCTGCGCTTCATCCTGCCACTCCAGCCAGTCGCTCCAGTAGGCGCGCGGGCGGAAATAGACCCAGCGGTGATACCAGCTGTCACTTTCCGGCGAACGGCCGTAATAGTGTGGGGTTTTCGGCTGGAACAGCAGCAGGTCGCCCGGCTCGCAGTCAAACGCCGCCTCGCCGTCACACACCCGGCCACGCCCTTTTATCGTCAGGTTGAGAATGTAGCCCTTCATGCCGTGCGGGCGATCGATAAAGAAATCGAGCGGCCCGTCGGCGTTGATGGGCGTCAGCCCGGCCACCAGCCAGGCGCTAAACGGATACCCCGGAAGCAGCGGGTTGGATTGCGCCACCGGCGCCAGACGATGATACATAACCCCTCCTGTCAGGCCGCTTTGGCTTTTTGTTTGTAACGGTCAAAAATCACCGCCGCTAACAATATCAGACCGCGCACCACGTACTGTGAGAAAGGCGAGATATTGAGTAAATTCATCGCATTCTCAACCGTTCCGAGGATCAACACCCCGGCAACCACATAGGAGATCTTACCAATCCCCCCCTTCAGCGACACGCCGCCGAGCACGCAGGCAGAAATCACAATCAGCTCATAGCCGAGCGAGGTCATGGGCTGGCCGCTGGTCATGCGCGAGGCGAGGATAATGCCCGCCGCCGCCGACACCAGCCCGGAGAGGATAAAGATGATAATGCGCGTGCGCACCACCGGCACCCCGGCCAGCCTCGCCGCCTCTTCGTTACCGCCAATCGCCAGCGTATTGCGGCCAAAGGTGGTTTTATTCAGCAGGAAACCGAACAGCACCAGAGTGACTATCGTCAGCCACACCGGAGCAGGAATGCCCAGCCAGCTGGCGTAACCGAGCGCGAAGAAGCGCTCATCTTCGATACCGACCGCTTTACCATCGGAGAAGATATACGCCAGCCCGCGCACAATCTGCATGGTCGCCAGCGTGGTGATCAGGGCGTTAATTTTCAGTTTAGCAATCACAAAGCCGTTGATCAGGCCGCAGGCGACGCCGAGCAGCAGTCCCGCCGCCACGCCGATCCACAGGCTTTCGGTCATATTGATCACCACCGCGCACACCACCCCGGCACAGGCGATTACCGAAGCGACCGACAGGTCAAAATCACCGGACGCGAGGCAGAACAGCATGCCGCAGGCCACCATACCGGACATCGACATTGCCAGGCCAAGGCCTTTCATATTGATCAGGCTGCCGAAGTTCGGCACAAACAGCGTACAGGCGATAAACAGCGCAGCAAACACCACCAGCATGCCGAAGTTGTCCCAGATGCGCCAAAGGCTGAAGCGTGATGGGGCGGCTGGCGTCCCGGTTGAGGTTGTCGTAGACATCGGTTTCTCCTGCATTTCAGGCCACCTGGGTGGCAGGTTTAGCGGTTTTTGGCATCGCCAGACTTAAGGTCAGCGCTTCCGTTGCGTCGTTGTGGTCCAGCTCCCCGGCGATTTCGCCTTCGCGCATCACCAGGATCCGGTCGGCCAGCCCCATCACTTCCGGCAGATCGCTGGAGGCAAACAGCACCGCAATCCCCTGCCCGGCCAGCGCGTAAATCAGCTGATAGATCTCATTTTTTGCTCCGACATCAATGCCGCGCGTTGGCTCGTCGAGCAGGATCACTTTCATCTCTTCCGACAGCCAGCGGCCAAGGATGGCCTTCTGCTGATTGCCACCCGACAGGTTCATAATCAGCTGGTCAGCCGACGGGGTTTTGATATTCAGCGAGCGAATATGCGCCCCGGCGTTTTTCGCTTCCCAACCGTTGTTGATCAGGCAGCCGGCGGTGAGGTTATTGCGCCGGGCGCTGATGTTGATGTTGTCGCGCACCGAATGCACCGGAATGATGCCGTCGGCCTTGCGGTCTTCCGGGCACAGCATGATCCCGGCGCGAATGGCCTCAATCGGCTCACGCAGATTAAGCACCTCGCCATCGAGGCGCAGTTCGCCGCTGATTAGACGCGTGGCGCCGAACAGCCCTTTCATCAGTTCGCTGCGCCCGGCGCCGACCAGGCCGAACAGCCCGACGATCTCCCCGGCGCGCACGCTGAACGATACCGCGCTGCGCACGCCTTTGGCCTGCACGTTGTCGAGCTGCAGGCGCACTTCACCGTGCGCACGCGGGCGGTAGCCGTAGATATCACCAATTTCACGCCCGACCATCGCCTGCACCAGCAGGTCGTTGGTGGTGGTTTGCATATCGGTGAAGGTGCGCACGTAGCGGCCATCCTTAAACACGGTGATGGCATCGCTGAGGGCGAAAATCTCCTCCATGCGGTGCGAGACGTACAGCACCACTTTGCCATCGGCGCGCAGCTGGCGGATCACGCGGAACAGCTGGTCGATTTCCCGCGCCGACAGCGAGCTGGTCGGTTCGTCAAAGGCGATCACTTTGGCGTTGCGCGCCAGCGCTTTGGCAATTTCCACCATCTGCCACTGGCCGAGCGACAGGTATTTCAGCGGCAGATCCGGGTCGATGTCCATGCCAAGAGTTTTTAGCTGGCGCGCGGCTTCGGCACGCAGCCTGGCACGGTTGACCAGCCCGCCGCGCTGCGGCAGCTGGCCTAAGAAGATATTTTCTGCCACCGACATTTCCGGCACCAGATGCAGTTCCTGATAGATAATCGCCACCCCGGCATTCAGCGCATCGGTGGTGTGCTGAAAGTTAGCCGGCTGGCCCTGAATGCGGATCTCTCCACTGCTGGCCTGATAGCTGCCGCTGAGGATCTTCAACAGCGTCGATTTGCCCGCGCCGTTCTCGCCCATCAGGGCATGCACTTCCCCGGCATAGCAGTCAAAACTGATATCCTGCAGCGCTTTGACGCCGGGAAAGGTTTTACCGATGCCGTGAAAGCTCAGATAAGCGGGTTGCGTGGTCATAGTGTCTCCTCCTGCACGTTGAGCGTTGGCAGCGGGCGGACCGAAAAAAAGTGTCCGCCCCTACAGCATTGTGATCCCCTGAAGCCGACCTTTGGTTTCGATCGGCCCGCAGTCCGCCCCGTCACCCTGGTTGAACGTAGGGGCCGATCCTTTGTTTCGATCGGCCCGCTGCACAGTTACATCAGCCCTTTCTTCGCCAGTTCGGCTTTGAAGTTATCGCGGGTAATCAGTACCACGTCGGTCACTTCGGTGAACTTGGCGGGCTCGGTGCCGTTAGTCACCCAGTCGTGCAGCATCTTGATACTGCGGTAGCCGTGCACGTCCGGGCTTGGCAGCAGAGAGCCGTAGAAGCCGGTCGCCGCGCCTTTTGACAGCTCGCTCACCGCATCCACGCCGTTAATGCCGATGCCAATTACGTCGGCCGCCTTAAAGCCCTGACCTTCAGTGGCGCGCACGCCGCCCAGCACGGTGTTGTCGTTCATACCAACGATCAGCCAGTGCTTCACCTCCGGATGCTGCACCAGCAGGGAGTTACCGGCATCAAACGCGCCGGGAATATCGTTGGATTTGGTTGGGATCTGATAGATCTGTTTTTCCGGGAATCCCGCGGCCTTCAGCGCATCCATCGACCCGCCGGTGCGGCGACGGGCGGTATCCAGCTCGTTGGCGGTAATCGCCATTACCGCCGTCTCTTTCGCATCCCAGCCGCGTTTCTGCATTTCTTTGTAAAGCTCCTGCCCCTGACGCTCGCCGATTTTGGTCGCGGCCATCATCACCAGCGGCACGCTATCCATCGGTTTACCTTTGGCGGTGACGAACTGGTCATCAACGGCGATCACCTTCAGGTCATAGCTGCGCGCTTTCGCCACAATCGCAGAGCCCAGTTTTGGGTCCGGCGTACAGATAACAAACCCTTTCGCACCGCTGGCGGCCAGGCTGTCGATGGCGTTCAGGGTTTTCTCACCGTCCGGCACGGCGATTTTAATCACCTCAAAGCCCATCTCTTTACCGGCCTTATCGGCGAACTTCCATTCGGTCTGGAACCACGGCTCTTCCGGCTGCTTCACCAGAAAACCGAGTTTCATAGTCTCCGCCATAGCGGATTGTGACATAACGGCGGCGAGGCCAATCGCAGCCAGCGCTTGAGTGAATTTGTGCATGAGGCTCTCCGGCTCAGTGCCCGCTTTAAGCGGGTTTGTGTAAACGGTAACAATCGGATGTTCATAAATTTTAAAGCTGCTATTCAATACCTTACCTGAGCACTGACGGCTGAACAGTGACGGTAGTGCGCTAGTTTTACCCGCATGCAAGGGAAAATTTGTAGAGCGCTATCACACCCTGAAATTACAGTCGTTTTGTCCATCTATTCAGCCAGTTTAACCGTCACGCAACATTTGAAGCCCATCACATAACCCTCTGTGATGGCAGAAAAGTGCATATTTGCAGCCAGCCGCACCTAACCTCATTGCCGCGAGCTTTCCAGGATAGAGGGACATGAAAAAAGCCTGTTCTGAAAATAACGGAGAACAACTATGCATAAGGGTGCGATTACCCTCGGTCTGGATTTTGGCAGCGATTCGGTGCGGGCACTGGCAGTGGAGTGCGCCAGCGGGCGCGAGCTGTTTAAGCAGGTGGTGGCCTACCCACGCTGGAAGGCCGGGCACTACTGTGTGCCAGCGCGCAACCAGTTCCGCCATCATCCACAGGACTATATTGACGCAATGGAGCAGGCCATTCGTGACGTTGTCACGCAGATGACGCCGCAGCAGCGCCTGAATGTGGTGGGCATCGGCGTCGACTCGACCGGCTCCACCCCCGCGCCCATCGACCGCGAAGGCCGGGTGCTGGCGCTGCGCCCGGAGTTTGCCGATAACCCTAACGCGATGTTCGTGCTGTGGAAGGACCACACCGCCATTGAAGAGGCCGAGGCGATTACCCGGCTGTGCCACAGCGGCGAATATCAGGACTATTCACGCTTTATCGGCGGCATTTACTCCTCTGAATGGTTCTGGGCCAAGATCCTGCACGTCAGCCGCAGCGATGCGGCGGTGCGCGAAGCGGCAGTCTCCTGGGTGGAGCTGTGCGACTGGGTCCCGGCGCTGCTGAGCGGCACCACTGCCCCGGCCGATCTCAGGCGCGGGCGCTGCGCCGCCGGGCATAAATCGCTGTGGCACCCGCTGTGGCAGGGTTTACCGGACGCGCAGTTTCTTAACGCGCTCGACCCGCTGCTGACCCGCGATCTCGATCAGCCGCTGTTTCACGATACCTTTACTGCCGAGCTCCCGGTGGGCGCGCTGAGCGCCGAATGGGCCGAACGGCTGGGCCTGCCTGGCAATGTCACTCTCTCCGGCGGCGCGTTTGACTGCCATATGGGCGCGGTCGGCGCCGGGGCGCAGCCGTATACGCTGGTGAAAGTGATCGGCACCTCGACCTGCGACATTCTGATCGCCGATGCTGAGCGCGTCGCCGACCGGGCCATTAAAGGCATCTGCGGCCAGGTCGACGGCAGCGTGGTGCCAGGCATGATCGGGCTGGAGGCCGGGCAGTCGGCGTTTGGCGATATGTATGCCTGGTTCAGCCGCCTGCTGAGCTGGCCGCTGGTGCAGGCGGCTCAGCAACAGCCTGAACTTAAACCGCAGCTGGAAGCGATACAAAACGATCTGCTGCAGCAGCTCACCGCCGCGTGGGCCGCCGACCCGCAGCTTGACCATCTGCCGGTGGTGCTTGACTGGTTTAACGGCCGCCGCACCCCGTTCGCCAACCAGCGCCTGAAAGGGGTGATTACCGACCTGAATCTCGGCAGCGATGCGCCCGCGCTGTTAGGCGGTTTTATCGCCGCCACCGCCTTCGGCGCCCGCGCCATTATGGAGTGCTTCGAACAGCAGGATATCCCGGTGCAGCAGGTGCTGGCGCTGGGCGGCATTGCGCGCAAATCGCCGGTGATTATGCAGGTGTGCTGCGATGTGATGAACCGCCCGCTGGATATCGTCGCCTCCGACGAGTGCTGTGCGCTCGGCGCGGCGATTTTTGCCGCCGTCGCCGCCGGTGTTTATCCCGATATTCCCAGCGCGCAGGCCCAGATGGCCAGCCCGCTGGCGCAGACGCTGCAGCCCGATCCGCAGCGCGTGGCCCGTTTCCAGCAGCTTTATCAGCGTTACCTTCAGTGGTGTGAATGCGCTGAGCCGCAGTTTGCCCCATCAACCTCTTCGTCAGCTAGTTAAGGAACCGTTTTATGACACAGTTAAACGCCCAGAGCGTATGGTTTGTGATTGGTACGCAGCACCTGTACGGTGCGGAAACCCTGCGCCAGGTGGAGCAGCACGGCCAGCAGGTGGTCGAGGGCCTGAATCGTGCCGGGATTCTGCCCTTTACACTCCAGCTCAAGCCGCTGGTAAAAACCCCCGATGAAGCGCTGGCCCTGTGCCGCGAGGCCAATCACGATCTTGGCTGCTTAGGGGTTATCACCTGGCTGCACACCTTCTCCCCGGCCAAGATGTGGATTGGCGGGCTGAGCGTGCTGAACAAGCCACTGCTGCAGCTGCATACCCAGTTCAACGCGGAAATCCCGTGGGACAGCATGGATATGGACTTTATGAATCTGAACCAGACCGCGCACGGCGGCCGCGAGTTCGGCTTTATCGGCGCGCGCATGCGCCTGCCGCATCAGGTGGTGACCGGCCACTGGCAGGATCGGACCACCCAGCAGCGCATCGGCCAGTGGATGCGCGGTGCCGCTGCGATGCAGGCCAGCCAGCAGCTGAAGGTGGCGCGCTTTGGCGACAATATGCGCGAAGTGGCGGTGACCGAAGGCGATAAAGTCGCGGCGCAGATCCAGTTCGGCTATGCGGTGAACGGCTGGGGCGTTGGCGATTTGGTCGAGGTGATCAACCAGGTGAGCGACGGCGACGTCAGCACGCTGGTTGATGAGTATGAAAGCCAGTATGAGTTTTCCGCCGCGGCGGCGATCAACGGCGACAAGCGGCAGAATGTGCTGGATGCGGCGCGTATTGAGCTGGGGATCAAACACTTCCTTGATGCTGAGGGCTGCCGCGCCTTCACCACCAACTTCCAGACCCTGCACGGCATGACGCAGCTGCCGGGGCTGGCGGTGCAGCGCCTGATGCAGCAGGGCTATGGCTTTGCCGGAGAAGGCGACTGGAAAACCGCCGCGCTGCTGCACATCTTTAAAGTGATGGCGGGCAGCCAGCCGGGCGGCACCTCATTCATGGAGGATTACACCTACCACTTCGCGCCGGGTAACGACCTGGTGCTCGGTTCACATATGCTGGAAGTGTGCCCGACCATTGCGCGTGAAGCCAAACCGCTGCTCGACGTGCAGCCGCTGGGCATTGGCGGCAAGGCCGATCCGGCACGCCTGATCTTCTCCGCCCCTGCCGGGCGTGCGGTGAATGCCAGCGTGATCGATATGGGCGACCGCTTCCGCTTGCTGGTCAACGTGGTGGATACCATTGAACAGCCGCAGGCGCTGCCTAAGCTGCCGGTAGCGCGTGCGCTGTGGCGCGCGCAGCCCTCGCTGGCCACCGCGTCAGAGGCGTGGATCCTCGGCGGCGGCGCCCATCACACGGTGTTCAGCCAGGCGCTGACGGTGGAGGATATGCGCCTGTACGCCGAGCTGAACGGCATTGAGGCGCTGGTGATTGACGAAGAGACAACGCTCCACGGCTTCCGCGACGCGCTGCGCTGGAACGAGGCGTATTACCGCCTGAATCAGCGCTAATCCTGCAGGCAGGAAACAACAAGGGCGGCCCCATAAACAGGTGCCGCCCTTTTATTTTGCCCCCTCCGGCTGACCGGAAAAGAGCGTCAGCCGCTACAGGGTCTGTAGGGGTCGACCATTTTTTCCGGTCGACCCGTTTTCCCACCGTCTCAGGATATCAACCGCTTCACCGGCGCATTCTGCTGGCGATCCCACATCACGGTCAGCAGGCGTTGCAGGGCGATAAAGGCGAACAGCAGGATGCCAATGGCGATCTTGGTCCACCACGAGCTGAGCGTACCGTCGAAGTTAATCCAGGTCTGGATCAGCCCCTGAATCAGCACGCCGAACAGCGTCCCCAGCACGGTGCCAACGCCGCCGGAGAGCAGCGTGCCGCCGATCACCACCGAGGCAATGGCATCCAGCTCTACGCCCATCCCCGCCAGCGCATAGCCCGCCGAGGTGTAGATCGAGAAGACGATGCCCGCCAGCGTTGCCAGGCCTGATGACAGCATATAAATACGCACCGTGGTGCTGCGCGTCGAAATGCCCATCAGCTGCGCCGAGGTGGCGTTTCCGCCAATCGCATACACCTGATTACCGAAGCGGCTGCGGTGCGCCAGCAGAATGCCAAAGGCCACCACCACCAGCATGATCACCGCCAGCAGGCTGAGCCGTCCGCCGCCGGGAATTTTCCACGCCATCGACGACAGCGTGGCATACAGCGGATGGTCGATCGGCAGCGAGCTTTCCGCCACCAGATAGCTGCTGCCGCGCAGGAAGAACATCCCCGCCAGGGTGATAATGAAGGCCGGGATTTTCAGCGCGTCGATCAGCCAGCCCATAAAGGCGCCAAACGCCGAGCCCATCACCATTACCAGCGCAAACGCCAGCCACGGATCGAGGTGGAAATCGCCAATCGCACGGGCGAGAAACACTCCGGTAAAGGCAATCACCGCGCCGACCGACAGATCGATACCGCCGGAGAGGATCACAAAGGTCATCCCTACTGCGATAATGCCGAGAAAGGCGTTATCGGTGAGGATATTGGCGATCACCCGCGTTGAGGCGAAGCCGGGAAACTGGCTGAGGCAGAACAGGTAGCCCGCCACGAACACCAGCAGGGTAATCATTAACGGCAGATGACGTTTAATCACGGCGGCGCCCTCGTTTAAACAGTTGAATAAAACGCGGCGACTGCAGCAGCAGCACCACCATCACCACCACCGCTTTGACCACCTGATTCAGCTCCGGCGGGAAGCCAGAGAGCAGAATTCCGGTGTTCATCGCCTGAATAATCAGCGCGCCAATCAGCGACAGCAGCAGGTTAAAGCGGCCGCCCATCAGCGACGCCCCGCCAATCACCACCGCCAGAATCGCATCCAGCTCCAGCCATAGCCCGGCGTTGTTGGCATCGGCACCGCGAATATCCGCCGCGACGATCAGCCCGGCCACGGCCGCGCACAGGCCGCTCAGCAGATAGGTACTCATTACGACCAGCCAGCCGTTCACCCCGGCATTGCGCGCGGCGCGCAGGTTGATGCCGACGGCCTCGATAAACATCCCCAGCGCGGTTTTGCGCGTCAGCAGCCAGACCAGCAGCGCCAGCGCCAGGGTGATCCACATCGGCACCGGGAACAGCAGCAGCGTGCCGCTGCCAAGCTGCGCCAGCGAGTCGCTGTTAAAAGTGACTATCTGCCCCTGGGTGATCAGCTGCGCGATGCCGCGCCCCGCCACCATCAGGATCAGCGTGGCGACAAACGGCTGGATCTTCAGCAGCGCCACCAGCACGCCGTTCCACAGGCCACACAGCAGGCCGCTGCCCAGCGTCACCAGAATAATCACCGGCAGGCTGTGCCCGGCCACGGTCAGCGTCGCCGCCGTGGCTCCGGCTATCGCCATCACCGCCCCGACCGACAGATCTATTCCGCCGGTGGCGATCACCAGCGTCATCCCTATCGCCAGAATCGCCACCGGCGCAGCGCGGTTAAGGATATCTATCGGGCTGCCGAACAGCCGACCATCCTGCACGTGAATAGCAAAGAAGTTATTGGCCACCAGGCTGTCGATCAGCAGCACCAGCAGCAGCGCGCCAATCTGCGGCAGGCCCGGCGGCAGTTTACGTTTCAGCATCGGCGGTTTCCCCGTCAATAAGTGGGAATCAGGCATGTTGCTCCCCTCCCGCTGCAATGGCGTTAACAATGGAGGCAACGGAGAGCTGCTCCAGCGGAATCTCCGCCACCTGCTGGCGATCGCGCAGGATCAGCACGCGGTCGGCGTAGCCCACCAGCTCTTCCAGCTCGGAGGAGATCACCAGCAGCGCCAGGCCGTCGGCACACAGGGTCTCAATCAGGCGGATGATTTCGGCGTGGGCGCCAACGTCAATGCCGCGCGTCGGTTCATCAAGGATCAGGAACTGCGGTTTGGTCACCAGCCAGCGCGACAGCAGTACCTTCTGCTGGTTACCGCCGGAGAGCAGTTCCACCGGTTGATCGGCGTCCGGGGTACGGATGCCGAGACTCTTGATATAGCGGTCGGCCACCTGCTGCTGTTCACGGCGAGGGATCGGCCGCAGCCAGCCGCGCTGCGCCTGCAGGGCCAGAATGATGTTTTCCCGCACCGAAGCGGCACCGATAATGCCGTCGGTTTTGCGGTCTTCCGGGCAGAAGCCCATGCCGAGGCGTGACGCCTGCGCCGGGGAGCGAATGGTTTTGGCTTTACCCTTGATAAAGGCGCTGCCGCTGTCGGCACGCTTAATGCCGAACAGCAGCTCGGCGGTTTCGGTACGCCCCGATCCCAGCAGGCCCGCCAGCCCGACCGCTTCGCCCGGGCGCACGCTCAGGCTGAACGGTTCGATGGTGCCTTTCTTGCCGTAGTTTTTAAATTCCACCACCGGCTGATTGCTTTTCAGCGTGCTGCCCGCGCGCTGCAGCGCGGTTTCCAGCAGCTCACGGCCGAGCATCAGTTTGATCAGCTCAATCTGCGGCAGGGAATGGGTATCGCGCGTGGCAATAAACTGCCCGTTGCGCAGCACCGTAATGCGGTCTGTGACGCGGTAAACCTGGTCGAGAAAGTGGGTGACAAACACCAGGCTCATGCCCTTTGCTTTCAGCTGTTTCATCAGCGTGAACAGCATTTCAACTTCGCTGGCGTCCAGGCTGGCGGTGGGTTCATCGAGGATCAGCACCTGAGCGGAGAGATCCACGGCGCGGCAGATAGCAATGATCTGCTGCATTGCCACCGAGTACTGGCCCAGCGGGCGGGTGACATCCAGCTCGAAGCCGTAGTCGTTGAGTAATTTCACCGCGCGCTGGTTCAGGGTTTTACGGTCTATCAGGCCAAAACGTTTCGGTTCGCGCCCGATAAACAGATTATCGGCAACCGACATATTCGGCAGCAGGTTCACTTCCTGATACACCGTGCCGATGCCCAGCTGCTGTGCCTCGGCGGTATTGCGCGGATTGATCGGGTTGCCGGAGAGGGTAATGGTGCCAGCATCGCGCTGATAAACGCCGGTCAGCACTTTAATCAGGGTCGATTTCCCGGCCCCGTTTTCCCCCAGCAGCGCCATGATTTCACCGGGACGCAGGTCGAAAGAGACATTATCCAGCGCCCGCACGCCGGGAAAGGACTTACTGACGCCGCTAATGGCAAGCAGCGGCGGTGGAGAGGAGTCGATGGTCATACGCGTGCCTCACGCCATGAAAAAAGCCGCCCTCAAGGGCGGCCCGGGGATCAGTAACCCATACCTTTTTTCTTATCCAGCTGGGCCTGGGCATCAGCAGGAAGGAAAAGTTTCGATTCGGTTTTGATGATCTTCGGCGGCATGGTGCCGTCTTTTTTAAGTTTTTCCAGCGCGTCAAAGGCCGGGCCGGCCATATTTGGCGTCAGCTCAACGTTGGCATTGGCTTCACCCGCCAGCATCGCTTTATAAATATCCGGCACCCCATCAATGGAGCCGGTGAGAATATCTTTACCCGGTTTCAGACCGGCCTCTTTAATCGCCTGAATGGCACCGATCGCCATATCATCGTTATGGGCGTAAACCATGCAGATGTTTTTACCGTTGTTCTCTGCCTTGATGAAACTCTCCATCACCTCTTTACCCTTGCTGCGGGTAAAGTCGCCGGACTGCGAACGGATCACTTTAATATTTGGCGTATTGGCAATCGCTTCAGCGAAGCCCTTCTTACGGTCAATCGCCACGCTGGCGCCGACGGTACCCTGTAGCTCAACCACGTTACACGGCTTGCCCGCCTGCTGCTTCACCAGCCAGTCGCCGATGAGCTTACCTTCATAGACGTTGTCGGCGGTGACCACCGCCTGATACAGCGATTTGTCTTTCACCACGATGGCGCGGTCCAGCAGAAATACCGGGATTTTGGCGTCTTTCGCTTCTTCAAGCACCGGCTCCCAGCCGGTCTGGACTACCGGAGCAATAAATATGGCATCCACGCCCTGGGCGATAAACGAACGTACCGCCTTGATCTGGTTCTCCTGTTTTTGCTGCCCGTCGGCGATTTTCAGCGTGATGCCGCGCTTTTGCGCTTCACTTTTCGCCACGCTGGTTTCTGCGGCACGCCAGCCCGATTCCGAGCCAACCTGAGAGAAACCAACCGTCATGGATTCCGCCAGCGCCGGAGCCGCCAGGCTGGCACTGATGAGGGTGGATAAGAGTAAACGCTTCCACATGATCATTTTTCCTCTGATGGGATTTTATCGTATAGGGTTAAGAGCCACTCAAGCCTGGACTATTCACCAAAAAACATTTTCGACAATGCTCACAAAACACAACAAAACAAACAGCTTACGCTAACCAGGGCACCCAGGTCTGAGCAGGTCGATATGGAAAAAACGCGCAGCGGGTGCTAAATGGAGGTTAAATAACTGTAATAAACAGAAGCGTTTGCGCCGCAATCATTTGGAAGCGATTACAATACCGCGTGCAGTTCTGTCGCCGCCGTGCGGTACGGTTCTTAGGCCAGGGAAAGTGTGGAATTGTGAGCTGTTACACAGTTTGCTAAACCAGGGCAAAACGCGGGCCTGCAGCCGGGCGATGTGAGTCGGTGACAGGATGTGGATGGCAGCGCGCAATAAAATGAACCTAAATACCATTAAATCAATAAGCGGTATAAAAATCCCTAGAAAACTCTTAAAAATCTATTCCAGCCCTGAATATCATCATCACTAGTCTGAATTTACCTATTTCATCGCGAACTTTCTGGACTCTTTTTTGCCAAATAATATACTTATCACTCACTATTCCGTTCGCAAATGGCCAATATGACCGCTCAAGACTATTTGTTAAAATTTCGCAAAGTTAATTCCCTGGAAACGCTGGAAAAACTCTTCGACCATCTCAACTATTCCCTTAACGATGATGGTGAAATTATTCAGATGTACCGCGCTGCCGATCACCGTCGCGCAGAGCTGGTTTCCGGCGGTCGCCTGTTTGACCTTGGACGCGTACCAAAAACCGTCTGGCGCTACGTGGTTTAAGGTTCCAGTTCGTTCTGGTTAATGACCTGGCGCATGAAGTTCCGTATAATCCTTTTCTGATATGAGGTGTATCCTGACGGTGCACCTTTTGCCTTGATGGCAGAGTTTGCTGACTGGATAAGGATGAATAAGTGGCTGTTGATACTAAACCGCGCCTGGCAGGCTGGCTGCTGGTGCCGCTGGCATGGCTGATCATGACCTTGCTGACCAGCGCGCTGGTGATGGCAATGTATTTAAGCGCCCTGCTCGACCCGGCGATGCGTAACGCGCTGTTCAGCCATGAAAGCAACGCATTATGGCAGTGGGGAGCCTCGCTGCTGACCTCTACCGTAGTCTGGTGCTACAGTGCCTGGGTGACGTGGATTTTCTGTCAACGCTCGCGTCGGCTGCCGCGCCACTACATTTTGTGGCTGCTACTCACCGTGCTGCTGGCGGTGAAGACTTTTGCCTTCTCTCCGGTGGCCGACGGTGCGGCAATTCGGACTTTACTGATCGCCCTGCTGGCGGCAGCGGTACTGGTGCCTTATTTCAAGCGTTCTCAACGCGTTAAGAACACTTTCATCGAACCGTGATGGTGAAATAAACGTCAAGAATTTAATCCTGAGTGCGCTGGCGTCTGACACCCGCCGCGCAACGGTTGTGATGGCGTAGCCAATATCCGATAATGTGCTGCTTTTGACTTTTCTTCAGGCGTAATAATGACCGAATACCTGCTTCTCTTTATTGGCACAGTGCTGGTGAATAACTTCGTCCTGGTGAAGTTTCTCGGCCTTTGTCCCTTCATGGGCGTTTCCAAAAAACTGGAAACGGCAATTGGCATGGGACTCGCCACCACCTTTGTTATTACCCTGGCCTCTATCTGTGCCTGGCTGGTCAATCACCTGATCCTGCTGCCGCTCGATCTGGTCTATCTGCGTACCATGGCCTATATCCTGGTGATTGCCGTGGTCGTGCAGTTCACCGAAATGGTGGTGCGTAAAACCAGCCCTGACCTCTACCGCCTGCTGGGTATCTTCCTGCCGCTGATCACCACCAACTGTGCGGTGCTCGGCGTGCCGCTGCTCAGCGTCAACCTCAATCACACCTTCCTGCAGGCCGCGCTGTTCGGCTTCAGCGCCTCTATCGGCTTCTCGCTGGTGATGGTGCTGTTCGCCGGGATCCGCGAGCGCCTGGTGCTGGCCGATGTGCCCGCGCCGTTTAAGGGTTCATCTATTGCACTGGTGACCGCTGGCCTGATGGCGCTGGCGTTTATGGGCTTTACCGGACTGGTGAAGTTCTGATGAGTGCGATTTGGATTGCTGTGCTGGTTCTCAGCGCACTTAGCCTGGTGTTGGGCGGTCTGCTGGGCTACGCCTCGCGCCGCTTCGAAGTGGAAGAAGACCCGATTGTCGAACAGATAGACGCTATTTTGCCGCAGAGCCAGTGCGGCCAGTGCGGCTATCCCGGCTGCCGTCCGTATGCCGACGCGGTGGGGAATAACGGCGAACTGATCAACAAATGCGCGCCCGGCGGCGAGCAGACCATGCTGAAACTGGCGGCGCTGCTTAACGTTGATCCGCAGCCGCTGGGCGAAGAAGCCGCGCTTGAGCCGGAACGCAAAGTGGCGTGGATTGATGAAGCCAACTGCATCGGCTGCACCAAGTGCATTCAGGCCTGCCCGGTGGATGCGATTGTCGGCGCCACCCGCGCGATGCACACCGTGCTGAGCGATGTCTGTACCGGCTGCGACCTGTGCGTTGCTCCCTGCCCGACCGACTGCATTGAAATGCGTCCGGTAGCTACCACCACTGCCAACTGGAAATGGGATCTGCAAACCATTCCGGTGCGGGTGATCACTGTAGAAAGTCATGCTTAATCTGCTCAACTACTTTAAAAAAGATCGGCTCTGGGACTTCGAAGGTGGCATTCATCCACCGGAGATGAAGACCCAGTCGAACGGCACGCCGCTGCGCCAGCTGCCGCTGCCCGCCCAGTTTATACTGCCGCTGAAACAGCATATCGGTAACGAAGGCGAGATCTGCGTGCGCCCCGGCGACGCTGTACTGCGCGGCCAGGCGCTGACCTTTGGCAATGGCCGTATGCTGCCGATCCACGCGCCAAGCTCCGGCACCGTGAGCAAAATCGCCCCGCATATGACTGCGCATCCGTCCGCGCTGGCGGAGATGTGCATCTTTATCACCCCGGACGGCGAAGACCGCTGGATTGATAAGCAGACGCTGGGCGACTATCGCAGCCTTGACCCCCAGGAGGTGGTGCGCCGCGTGCATCAGGCTGGCGTTGCCGGGCTGGGCGGCGCGGGCTTCCCCACCGCCACCAAGCTGAAGGGCGGGCTGCGCGGGGTCAATACCCTGATTATCAATGCCGCCGAGTGCGAGCCTTACATCACCGCCGACGATCGCCTGATGCAGGACTGCGCCGCAGAAGTGCTGGAAGGCTGCCGCATTCTGGCGTGGACGCTGCAGGCGGAGCGCACCCTGATCGGCATTGAAGATAACAAACCGGAAGCGATTGCCGCGCTGAAAGCCGCCCTGGGCAGCGCGCGCGATATGGAGATCCGCGTCATCCCCACCAAATATCCGTCCGGCGGTGCCAAACAGCTGACTAAAATTCTCACCGGTAAAGAGGTGCCCCACGGCGGGCGCTCCACCGATATCGGCGTGCTGATGCAGAACGTCGGCACCGCCTATGCCGTTAAGCGCGCAATTATCGACGGCGAACCGCTCACTGAACGCGTTATCACCCTGACCGGTGAATCGGTGCGCCAGCCTGGCAACGTTTGGGGCCGCCTCGGTACGCCGATCAGCCACCTGCTGCATCACGCCGACTTTGCGCCGGGCGCCGGGCAGATGGTGGTGATGGGTGGCCCACTGATGGGCTTTACCCTGCCAACGCTGGATGTGCCGGTGGTGAAAATCACCAACTGCATTCTCGCGCCCGCCGCCTCTGAGATGGGCCACAACGAGCCGGAGCAGGGCTGCATCCGCTGCAGCGCCTGCGCCGACGCCTGCCCGGCCGCCCTGCTGCCGCAGCAGCTTTACTGGTACAGCCGCGGCGGCGATCACGATAAAGCGCGCGAGCATAATATCGCAGACTGCATTGAGTGCGGCGCCTGTGCTTATGTCTGCCCGAGTAATATCCCGCTGGTGCAGTATTACCGCCAGGAGAAGGCCGAGATTCAGGCTATCGATCTGGAAGCCGAGCGTACCGCGCTGGCTAAAGCGCGTTTTGAAGCGCGCCAACAGCGGCTGGAGCGGGAAAAAGCGGCGCGTGAAGCGAAGCACCAGCAGGCCAAACGCAGCGTTGCGACCACCGACGCCGATGCGCTTAACGCCGCGCGCGAACGCGTGAAGGCGAAGCAGGTCGCCGCTGCCGCACCGCTCGATGACGACGCGGCAGCAGCACAGCGCGCAGCACGCCAGGCGGAAGCCCGCGCGCGCCAGGCTGAGCAACAGGCCAGCAGCGAACCGGTGACGCGCCAGGCAGCCGACCCGCGCAAAGCCGCCGTTGAAGCCGCGATTGCCCGCGCTAAGGCGAAGAAAGCCGAAGCCAGCGCGGCCGTCACTGAGCCGCCGGCAACCGCCGATACGCCGCCAGCCGCCGATCCGCGTAAAGCAGCGGTGGAAGCGGCTATCGCCCGCGCCAAAGCGAAGAAAGCCGCGCAGGCCGCTGAGGCTGAACCGCAACCCGCTGCGGCCGAACAACCGGCACCCGCCGCCGACCCGCGCAAGGCGGCCATCGAAGCCGCAATCGCCCGTGCCAAAGCGAAGAAAGCCGCGCAGGCCGCCGTTGCTGAACCGGAACCGGCTGCGGCAGAACAACCGGCACCCGCCGCTGACCCGCGCAAGGCGGCAATAGAGGCCGCTATCGCCCGTGCCAAGGCGAAAAAAGCCGCGCAGGCCGCCGAAGCTCTGCCAGAAGTCACCCCTGAACAACCCGAACCCCGTCAGGAAGAGGCGCCCGCCGCCTCCCCTGAGGATGCACGTAAAGCGGCGGTGGCAGCGGCCATTGCACGCGTGAAAGCGCGTAATTCGCAGCAGCCGTCGACGCAAGAGGATTAAATGGCATTTCGTATTGCAAGCTCGCCCTATACTCATAACCGCCGCAGCACCAGCACCATTATGCTGCTGGTGCTGCTGGCAGCCGTACCCGGCATGGCCGTGCAGTGCTGGTACTTTGGCTGGGGTAACCTGATCCAGGTGCTGATCGCGGCGGCTGCCGCTATCGCGGCTGAAGCGGCAATCCTGCGGTTGCGCAAGCTGCCGCTGGCGGAGACGCTGAAGGATAACTCCGCGCTGCTGACCGCCCTGCTGCTCGGCATCAGCATCCCGCCGCTGGCGCCGTGGTGGCTGATTGTTATCGGCACGCTGTTTGCGGTGGTTATCTCCAAGCATCTTTACGGCGGCCTCGGCCAGAACCCGTTTAACCCGGCGATGGTTGGCTACGTGGTGCTGCTGATCTCCTTCCCGGTGCAGATGACCAGCTGGCTACCGCCGGACGTGCTGCAGGCCATCAGCCCGACCTTTGGCGACACCCTGAGTATGATCTTCCATTTCCATACGCTTGACGGCCACAGCATGCAGCAGCTGCAGGTGGGGATCGACGGCATCAGCCAGGCTACGCCGCTCGACACCTTTAAAACCGGGCTGCGCGCCGGCCATTCGGCAGAAGAAGTGCGCGCCATGCCGATTTACGGCGGCGTGCTGGCCGGCCTGGGCTGGCAGTGGGTCAACGTGGCGTTCCTGGCCGGGGGCATTTTCCTGCTGTGGACGCGCAGCATCCGCTGGCATATCCCGGTCAGTTTTATCGCCTCGCTGGCGTTCTGCGCCACGCTCGGCTGGCTGCTGTCACCGGACAGCCTGGTATCTCCGCTGGTGCATCTGTTCTCCGGGGCCACCATGCTGGGCGCATTCTTTATCGCCACCGACCCGGTGACCGCCTCCACCACCAATAAAGGCCGCCTGCTGTACGGCGTGCTGATTGGCCTGCTGGTGTGGCTGATCCGCAGCTTTGGCGGCTATCCGGACGGCGTGGCGTTTGCCGTGCTGCTGGCGAATATCTGCGTGCCGCTGATTGACTACTACACGCAGCCGCGCGTATACGGACACCGTAAGGGTAAATGATGCTGGACGCGATTCGTAAAAACGGCGTAACGCTGGCGGTATTTGCCGCTATCACCACCGGCCTGACGGCGGTGATCAACGCGGTGACCAAGCCGACCATTGAACATCAGACCGCCGTACAGCAGAAGATCCTGCTGGACCAGGTGGTGCCGCCCGAGCTGTATGATAATAAAATCCAGCAGGAGTGTTACGTTGTCACTAACCCGGCGCTGGGCAACGGCAGCCCGCACCACCTCTATCTGGCGCGCAAGGGTGATAAACCCGTGGCAGCGGCGGTGGAAACCACCGCGCCTGACGGCTACTCTGGCAATATTCAGCTGATTGTCGGCGCCAGCTTTGACGGTACGGTGTACGGCACCCGCGTGGTGGAACATCATGAAACGCCGGGCCTTGGCGATAAAATCGAGCTGCGCATCTCCGACTGGATCATGAGCTTCAACGGCAAAAAAGTGACCGGTGCGGAGGATGCTCATTTCGCGGTGAAGAAAGACGGCGGCGACTTCGATCAGTTTACCGGCGCGACGATCACGCCGCGTGCGGTGGTCAATGCGGTGAAGCGCACAACGTTGTATATTGAAACCTTACCGGGGCAACTGTCCTCGTTGCCATCCTGTGGAGAAGCCAATGAGTGAAGCAAAAACCCTGCTGGTCGGCGGGCTGTGGAAGAATAACTCGGCGCTGGTACAGCTGCTGGGGCTCTGCCCGCTGCTGGCGGTGACCTCCACCGCCACCAATGCCCTCGGCCTCGGCCTGGCAACCACCATGGTGCTGACCTGCACCAATAGCGGCATCTCCCTGTCGCGCCGCTGGGTGCCTTCTGAAATCCGTATTCCGATTTACGTGATGATTATCGCGGCGGTGGTCAGCTGCGTGCAGATGCTGATCAATGCCTATGCCTACGGCCTGTATCAGTCCCTGGGGATCTTCATCCCGCTGATCGTTACCAACTGTATCGTGGTGGGCCGCGCCGAAGCGGTGGCGTCCAAAAGCCATGTCGGGCTGGCGGCGCTGGACGGTATGGCGATTGGCCTCGGCGCCACCAGCGTGATGGTGGTGCTGGGTTCTATCCGTGAAATTATCGGTAACGGCACCATCTTTAACGGTGCCGATCAGCTGCTTGGCCCGTGGGCAAAGGCGATGCGCATTGAAGTGCTGCATTTCGACTCGCCAATGCTGCTGGCGATGCTGCCGCCGGGCGCGTTTATCGGCCTCGGCATGCTGCTGGCGGCAAAATATCTCATCGACAATAAGATGAAGCAGCGCGCCGCGCTGAAAGCAGAACAGGAGAGTGCTGCTATGCCGGAAGGAAAAACTGCGCAGTGAACAAGGATAAGCGTCACGAGATTCTGGTGCGGCTGCGGGACAATAACCCGCACCCCACCACCGAACTGAACTTCACTTCCCCGTTTGAACTACTGATTGCGGTGCTGCTCTCCGCGCAGGCCACCGACGTCAGCGTAAACAAAGCGATGGCCAAACTCTACCCGGTAGCTAATACGCCTGCGGCGATTCTGGCGCTGGGGGTCGACGGGGTGAAGGAGTACATCAAGACCATCGGCCTGTTTAACAGCAAGGCCGAGAACGTGATCAAAACCTGCCGCATTCTGGTCGAGCAGCACGGCGGAGAAGTGCCGGAGAGCCGCGAGGCGCTGGAAGCGCTGCCGGGCGTCGGGCGCAAAACCGCTAACGTGGTGCTGAACACCGCCTTTGGCTGGCCAACCATCGCCGTCGATACCCATATTTTCCGCGTCTGCAACCGCACGCGCTTCGCGCCGGGTAAGAATGTGGAACAGGTGGAAGAGAAGCTGCTGAAGGTGGTACCGAAGGAGTTTAAGGTCGACTGCCACCACTGGTTTATCCTGCACGGTCGCTACACCTGCATTGCGCGTAAACCGCGCTGCGGCTCCTGTCTGATTGAAGATTTGTGTGAGTTTCCCGAGAAAACCGAAGTATAAAAAAAACCCGCCGCTGGCGGGTTTTTTGTTTCTGCTTCACTCCTGCTGCTGCTTCAGCAAAAAATAGCGCTTCTCTAACTGCTCCAGCGCCATCTCGGCCTGGCGGCGCTGAATATCCGACGGGTTAACCGAGTAAAGACGCAGCTGCTCCTCTGCCGGGGTTGAACGGCTGAACGCCTGGGTGGCGTTGTACACCACCGATTTCAGCTCGCTGACGGTAATATATTTGCCGCGCTGCCCGTCGAGGGCGTTCAGCTTCGCCGTCAGCTGCTGCAGCTGCTCCATCCCCTGCTGCCAGCCGCCCATTGCCTGCTCCGGAAGCGCCGTGGCTTTTAGCTGCTGCTGCCACTCGCCGGCCATTTTGCCGACCGCGGCATCCTGCGGACTCAGCGCCCGGGCCTGGCGCACCAGCCGCTGCCCATAAACAAATGACCAGTCCGGTGACAGCGTTGCCAGCCACGCCAGCTGCTGTTCGGTGTGTTCGCGGACCTTTTGCGGGTGATAATTTTGCCGCTTCAGGCCGTCGATCTGCTGCTCGCTGAGCGGCTCAGGCAGCGGTGAAAGCGAGGCTGCAAGATGATCTATCAGCGGGTCAGGCCGCTGCACAAGCTGCCACCCCCCTATTCCCGCAGCACCCACCACCAGCATGGTCACTACTCCGGCGGCAAACGGCTTCCAGCGGCCGGGCGGCGGCGGCGGCGGCGTCATGACCTCAATGTTTGCCTCGGGCTGGGGCTGGGCGATATAGACCCATTTTACGGCCGGGGGAGTCATCTCTATAGCCGCATCGGCTGCGCGCCGGGCGCTGGCGGGCAGCACCACATTTTGCTGCGCTGCGCCGCTGTTTCCCGCCGCCGCCTCGCTGTTCTCCAGCCGCACCGCGCTGCTGTGCATCAGCGCAGCCAGCGCGTCAAACTGGCTGAGATGGCGCAGCTCCAGCCGCTGCAACACCTCGTTCAGCCGGGTGAGCTGCTGCTCGGCGCGGTAAAGCTGGCTGAGATCGCTGTAGCCGATCGGCAGCGTGCGCATCATCTGCTGCACGCGGCGGCTGAGGCCGCTGAGGATCTCCACGCGCGCATGCACCTGCTGCGGCCACAGGTTGCCCCACTGGTGGCTGATTAACGCTTCGAGGATGGCCAGACCTTCGTTCAGGCCAGCAAGGCCGCCCAGCTGGGTGCGCGCGAGGGTGTACCAGGCCGCCGTTTGCAGCTCGACGCCGTTATGTTCAAACAGCGCGAGGCTGAGTTTTTCCACGTAGTGCCAGTTCACGTCCGGGCGCGCCGGGTGGGACAGCTTGCCCAGCTCGTCGCGCAGCGCCGCGTAGTCCGGCAGCGTGCGTGGGTCGCCGCCGGTTTTCAGGTAACGTTCAGATATATTCATAAAAAGTTTCGATAATTATCAGAGAGGGGCGCCGCTGACTACAGCGAGGCGCGGGCGTCGAGGTACTGCTGCTGTTTCATATGGCGGATTAGGACTTTGCCTTCCGGCATAAATTCGGTGCCGTAGCGCACCAGACCGATACCTTTCAGCTCGGCATCAATGGCGTAGCGCAGCTCGCCGGGAATGCTCTGCGGCAGCATATCGACCTTAATAGTGCTGAGGCGCGGCTCGTAGCGCAGCAGCACGCCGGACAGCGTGGTCATCAGCTGGTGCGCGGTGCCGGGCATGCCCTGCAATATTTTGGTCATATCCGGCAGGCCGTAATCGGGCAGATGCGCCAGGGTTCCGGCGCGGCAGTTGAGGATGCGCTGCATGTTGTCGAGCACCGAGAGGATCACCTGGTTCTCTTCACTGACGTTGTGCAGATCCAGCCCGCCGGCAAAGTTGCCGTACAGCATTTCATACAGCGAGGGGGAGTTGTGGGAGTGTGGCATTAGTTGTCCTTAAGCTGTTGCAGGTTGCGTTGTCAGAAACTGCGTACGGCTAACCCATTTTATTCGCATTCCATTCACTCATTTTTTGCGCAATGGCGAGCTGGGCCTGCTGGTGACGCTCCGCGCGGATGCGTGCGCTTTCCCGTGCGGCAACCAGGCCCGGCTCATGACTGGCGGGCAGCATACTGCCCGGCGTGAGCACTTCAACCTGCCCGCTGGCCAGCTCGCGCACCTTTTGCACTTCCGTCACGCTCTCCTTACCGCTGCGCGACTCGACGATAAATAAGAGTGGCGGGTCCAGCTGCGGGGCGCCGACTGCTTTGCCTTCGACATAAATCAGCTGCACCTGCTTGTTGGCTTTGCTGCCGCAGTAGATCATGCGGTAGCGGAAATAGCCGCCCCAGGGTTCGCGCCCGCCCAGCGTGCTTTGCATAAACCAGGCGCGTGAGTCGTGGATCTGTTGGTCAAACAGCGCCAGTAACTGCGCCTCGGGCTCTTTACGGGTGCCGGTGCCGAGCCTGTCGCTGAACAGGCGCGCATAGTGGTAATCACCCTCTTTACGCATCTGCTCATACTCTTTGTTTTCATCATCGCCGTTGAGCCGATAGACCGGGTGCTTCAGCACGCCATCCAGTGCAACCTGAATAACTTTCTCTGCCGGGTTGCCATTGACGTCGCGGAACCAGTTGCGGTAGTCGTGCTCAAACTCGCGTGCGGCTTCACGCAGCTGGTACTGGCCGTTGGTGGGATCATAATCGGGCGGCCCCTGCTCTATGGTGTCCTGCCAGCCGGGGCGATCCTTGCGCACCAAATCCAACTGGTTACGCCACGCTTTGACTTTCTTATCGTACTGGCGCTTTTCCTCTTCCAGCCCGGCGGCATCTTTTTGCGGCGCGTTAAGATAGAACGGCTGGGCCAGCAGGCTGTTGTGGGCATAACGCCCGATGCGCCAGGCGGTCATCCATGCCATCTGCTGTATAACTACGCTCTCCAGCGAGCTGGAAAGCGCTTGCGGCTGATAACCGTTTTGCTCCGCCGCCGGGATATCGGCTTCAAGCGCCACGGCGTCGAGCAGGGTTAGTTTGCGCCAGGCGTTGAAGCGATGGATTAAGATTGGTGCGACAGCAAACTCTGTTGCAGAATCTTGTGACATTTCTCGCGACGGCCGGGCTTGCTGAATCACTGGGGTTATCATATCTGGCCGCACCGCCAGCGGCGCACCAGCTGAAAACGCAGCGGCGTAGAGGTCGTGCAGAACGATCTGCGACAGCACTTCACCCACGCCCCCCGGTGATTTCCCCTGCTCGCCCGGCGGGTAACCACCGCCGATATCGGAGTGCATACCGGGGTAAACCACCTCCTGGGTTTGTGAGGGATAATGGCCTTCCGGGCGGCGTATCGAGTCCAGCGGAAAGCTCAGGCGCTGCTCGTGGGCGGCAATAAAATGGCGGCAGCACTTGATCAGGCCGGGAAAGCGGCCGGCGGGCGGCAGCTGCTGGGTGCCGCTGGCCCAGCCCATATGGCCGTCAAAACCGGGCGCAATGTGCGCAATGCCCACCGAGGGCACGGTATCCAGTACGCCGAGAAATTCAATGCTGAGCGGCAGGCCGAGCAGCTCCAGCCCTACCGCATTACTCTCCGGGTTGACCAGCAGCTCCGACAGCCAGCTGACAAAGGTGCGCGCTTCCGCCGCGCCGCGTGAAAAGCCGTAGATAAACAGCTTGATGGCGATGGGCTGCGGCCGCGCCTGCGTAACTCTGGCACGCAGCGGTGCCAGCAGCCCGTTGAAGGCGCGGCGGCGGTTGGCATCGCCACTCAGCGGCCAGTGGGCGCGCATCGCGGCAATCTGCTCGCGCGCCACGCTGTCGTCCAGCCCCTTTCGCGTGGGCGTAATGGCGATCATCAGGGCATCCACCAGCCGCAGCAGCGCCCAGTTAATGCGGTCTTCACCGCCCGAGGCAAACATCAGGCCAGCGCCGCTGTAGCTAAACTCATTAATTTTCGGGAATGGGGTACCGACACCCGGCATATAGTAACGAAAGTAGCCCTGGCTCTCCGCATCCTGATAGGTGGCATGATAGAGCTTCGCGATATTAGTGGGATGGGGAGGATTGGCGAAATCCGTATCATTTTTCTCATTATTACCGGTGCCATCAAAAAACAGGCTGATATGCAGGCTTTGGCAGCAGGGAGGGAACATGCGCTTTCCCGCCAGCCTAATTAATTTTTCGTGGTGCTGCCTCTCTTCCAGCGTCTGCTTGCGGTAGTTAGCGGTAATCTGTTCCGGGGTCAGGATCAGTCGCCCACCCTCGGGGAACTCAGGAGGGGCAAAGCACGGCAGCGCGAGGCTTATTTTGGACATTGCGCAGGCTCCTTCATCTCCAGAGGTTCTTTAATCGGGTAATTTGGCGTGCCGTAACCATCGCAGATAGTAGTGACTTTGACCTGATTGCACGGTAGAAAATGCACCGTGATACCGCATCGCTCGTGACCGTATGGAGGAATATCCACAACTGCGCTATGCCTCTGGAAACTGGCTTTTACTTCTTTCTCCCATTTCAAATATGCCTCCCAATGCTCATAACCCGGAAACTTTGATGCTGTTTTAGGATCAACCTCCCACTCCACATGAGCTTTTAATCCCGGGATCCATTTTTCCGGCAGCATCACACAACAATACCCTCCCCCTAGACCCGGCGCACGATAGCCATTAACCTTAAACCAGTTGATGCTCTGGCCAGCGACATGGTTTTTTGCCCTTAAATCTCCCGCGGTGTACTCATTATCTCCAGCCCGGGAACAGCCTGAAATCAGCAAAACTAAAAACACAGACAACATCCATTTACGCATAGCTGAGTTCCTTATTTGTAGCGATGCGGAGCATGCCGCAGCGCGAGGCTTATTTTGGACATTGCGCGGGCTCCTTCATCTCCAGAGGTTCTTTAATCGGGTAATTTGGCGTGCCGTAGCCATCGCAGATAGTAGTGACTTTGACCTGTTTGCACGGTAGAAAATGCACCGTGATACCGCATCGCTCTTCACCATATTGTGGAATATCCACTACCGCAGAGTGTTTTTGATAGTTAGCTTTGTGTCTGGCATAGGCTTCTTTTTCATATCCGAAGCCCTCTTTTTCCATCGGTATAGGTTCTTTTGGATTAGGATCCACTTCCCACTCCACATGGGCTTTTAATCCCGGGGTCCATTTTTCCGGCAGCATCACACAACAATATCCTCCCCCTAAACCCGGCGCGCGGTAGCCATTGACCTTAAACCAGTTGATGGTCTGGCCCGCGACATGGTTTTTTGCCCTTAAATCTCCGGCGGTATACTCATTATCTCCAGCCCGGGAACAGCCTGAAACCAGCAAAACTAAAAATACAAACAACATCCATTTATGCATAGCTGAGTTCCTTATTTGTAGCGATGTGGAGCTTGCCGCACAGCGAGGCTTAT
>Ga0308159_1001501_pt1 | contig 33181 bp, 27 predicted proteins | sample PhyCR1_FD_201040 | JGI IMG/M metagenome (GOLD analysis project Ga0308159, IMG submission 201040) | Phyllosphere microbial communities from UC Gill Tract Community Farm, Albany, California, United States - DLSLC.R1 | ecosystem: Host-associated > Plants > Phyllosphere > Unclassified | place: USA... | reverse complement strand
CTGCAAACGGTAACCGGGGATTTTGTCGACGACGATATCTACTACGACCTGCTCGATCCGGCTGACATCGACATGGTCTGCAAGCCGGTGTCCGATGCGGTGTATGTGATTCCGTGGGCAATCGAGCCGACCGCTATCGTTATCCATGACACCTTCGACAAGTTCGGCAACCCGATCGAACTGTCGCCGCGCAACGTGCTGAAGAAAGTCCTGCAGCTGTACACCGACAAAGGCTGGAAGCCGATTGTCGCGCCGGAAATGGAGTTCTACCTGACCCAGCGCTGCGAAGACCCGGACCTGCCGCTCAAGGCACCACTGGGCCGCTCCGGTCGTGCGGAAAGTGGCCGGCAATCGTTTTCCATCGATGCTGCCAACGAATTCGATCCGCTGTTTGAAGACGTCTACGACTGGTGCGAACTGCAAGGTCTGGACCTCGACACGCTGATCCACGAAGACGGCCCGGCGCAAATGGAAATCAACTTCCGCCACGGCGACGCGCTGGACCTGGCCGACCAGATCACAGTGTTTAAACGCACCCTGCGCGAAGCGGCGCTCAAGCACAACGTCACGGCGACGTTCATGGCCAAGCCGATTGGCGACGAGCCGGGCAGCGCCATGCACTTGCACCAGAGCGTGGTCGACATCGCCACCGGCCAGCCGATTTTCGCCAATGCCGACGGCAGCATGAGCGAGCTGTTCCGCCAGCACATCGGTGGTTTGCAGAAGTACATCCCGAAAGTGCTGCCAATGTTCGCGCCCAACGTGAACTCGTTCCGCCGCTTCCTGCCCGACACCTCGGCGCCGGTCAACGTTGAATGGGGTGAAGAAAACCGCACCGTCGGCTTGCGTGTACCGACGTCGGGACCGGAATCGATGCGCGTGGAAAACCGCCTGCCCGGCGCCGATGCCAACCCGTATCTAGCGATTGCCGCGAGCCTGCTCTGCGGATACCTGGGCATGGTCGAGAAGGTCGAACCAAGCGCCGCCGTTGAAGGCCGGGCTTACGAGCGCCGCAACCTGCGCCTGCCGATCACCATCGAAGAAGCCCTGACGCAGATGGAAGAATGCACCACCGTGGCCGAATACCTGGGCGCCAAGTTCGTGCGTGGCTACGTCGCGGTGAAGCGCGCCGAACACGAAAACTTCAAGCGCGTGATCAGCTCGTGGGAGCGCGAGTTCCTGCTGCTGAGCGTCTGATCCAAACCTGCACATATCCCTGTAGGAGCGAGCCTGCCCGCGATGGTGCCGGAACAGTCACTATCGATGTCGCCTGACCCACCGCCTTCGCGAGCAGGCTCGCTCCCACCGGGTTTTGGAGTGTGGTCAGGTCTTATGTACAGCGCCATTCCAATGTGGGAGCGAGCCTGCTCGCGATGTGTCGGCACATCCAACATCAATGTCGCCTGAAACACCGCATTCGCGAGCAGGCTCGCTCCCACATGAATCGTGTAACGCCCAAGAAATCCAACAATTTGAAGAGGTGTCGACATGCGTCTGTTGAAATCCGTACTCCCGGTTGCACTGAGCATTGTGTTCAGCGCCGTGGCGCAAGCCCAATCCCAGGTCAGCGTCTACAACTGGACCGACTACATCGGCGAAACCACCCTCGCCGACTTCCAGAGCCAGACCGGGATCAAAGTCATCTACGACGTGTTCGATTCCAACGAAACTCTTGAGGGCAAGCTGCTTGCCGGGCGTACCGGCTATGACGTGGTGGTGCCGTCCAACCACTTCCTCGCACGCCAGGTGAAGGCCGGCGCTTTCCTCAAGCTCGATCGCTCGCAACTGCCTAACTGGAAAAACCTCGACCCGAAACTGCTCGAGCTGCTGGAGAAAAACGATCCGGGCAACGCGCATTCGGTACCGTACCTGTGGGGCACCAACGGCATCGGCTACAACGTCGACAAGGTCAAGCAAGTGCTCGGTATCGACCACATCGACTCGTGGGCCGTGCTGTTCGAGCCGGAAAACCTGAAGAAACTCAGTGCCTGCGGCGTGTCGATGATGGACTCCGCCGACGAGGTGTTCCCCGCCGTGCTCAACTACATGGGCATGGACCCGCGCAGCGAAAACCCCGAAGACTATAAAAAGGCTGAAGCCAAGCTGCTGAGCATCCGCCCGTACATCACCTATTTCCATTCCTCGAAGTACGTTTCCGACCTGGCCAACGGCGATATCTGCGTGGCGTTCGGTTACTCCGGTGACGTCTTTCAGGCCGCCAACCGCGCCAAGGAAGCCAAGAACGGCGTGAACATCGCTTACGCCATTCCCAAGGAAGGCTCTAACCTGTGGTTCGACCTGCTCGCGATCCCGGCCGACGCCAGCAACGCCAGGGAAGCTCACGCCTTCATCAATTACCTGCTCGATCCGCAAGTGATCGCCAAGGTCAGCGCCGCGGTCGGTTACGCCAACCCGAACCCGGCTGCCAAGCCGTTCATGGACCAGGAATTGGTCAACAACCCCGAGGTTTATCCGCCGCAAGCGGTGCTCGACAAACTCTACATTTCCTCGACGCCACCGCAGGCGATCATGCGGCTGATGACCCGTTCGTGGAGCAAAGTGAAGTCGAACAAATGAATCAGTACAGCCAGGAACACGCGCGCTCCTATTACGCCGCCTCGGCGCGAGCGAGCACTGCCTACCCGGTACTAGATGAAGACCTGAGCGCTGATGTCTGCGTAATCGGCGGCGGCTTTACCGGCGTCAACACCGCGATCGAACTGGCGCAGCGCGGGCTTTCGGTGATTCTGCTCGAGGGCCGGCGAATCGGCTGGGGTGCCAGCGGGCGTAATGGCGGTCAGTTGATTCGCGGCATCGGCCATGACGTTTCGGGCTTCGCCAAGTACGTCGGTGAAGAAGGCGTGACGTATTTGCAGCGCGCGGGCATCGATTCGGTGGAGCTGGTGCGCCAGCGCATCGCTGATCACCAGATTGACTGCGACTTGCGCTGGGGCTTCTGTGAACTGGCCAATACCCGTGCGCAGTTTGCTGCGTTCCAGACGGAACAGGCTGAACTCGGCAAACTCGGCTATGCCCATGACACCCATCTGGTCGGGTCTGAGCAGATCCGTCAGCAAGTGGTCAACGCCGAAGGTTATGCCGGCGGACTGGTCGACATGGGTTCCGGGCATTTGCATCCGCTGGATCTGGTGCAAGGCGAGGCTCGTCTGGCGGCGGCGCTCGGTGTGCGGGTTTTCGAGCAGAGTGCGGTGCTGGAAATCGTCCATGGCCCCACCGTGCAGGTGCGCTGCGCGGGCGGCACGGTGCGCGCCGGCAGTCTGGTGCTCGGCTGCAATGCGCATCTCGATGAGCTGGAGCAGCAGCTCAGCGGCAAGGTGCTGCCGGCGGGCAGTTACATCATCGCCACCGAGCCGTTGTCCGCTGCTCGCGCCGCGCAGCTAATCCCGCGGAACCTGGCGCTGTGCGACCAGAAAGTCGGCCTCGATTACTACCGGCTCTCGGCCGACCGGCGTTTGCTGTTTGGCGGCGCCTGTCACTATTCCGGGCGCGATCCGCTGGATATCGCCGCGTATATGCGACCGAAGCTGCTCAAGGTGTTTCCGCAACTGGCCGATGTGCGCATCGATTATCAGTGGGGCGGCAAGATCGGCATTACCGCCAATCGCTTCCCGCAGGTGGGCCGCCTCCAGCAACAGCCGAACGTGTTTTATGCGCAGGGATATTCCGGGCATGGCCTCAACGTCACGCACTGGTGCGCGAAACTGCTCGGCGAGGCGATCCACGCCGGACACAGCCAAGGCCTCGATGTGTTCAGCCGCGTGCCGCACATGACCTTCCCGGGCGGCCCGGCGCTGCGCTCGCCGCTGCTGGCATTGGGGATGTTCTGGTATCGACTGCGGGAATTGGTGGGCTGAAACCCTGTGGAGCGAGCCTGCTGGCGATTGGTGGGTCAGTTGAATTGTTTGTGGCTGACAGACCGCTATCGCTGGCAAGCCAGCTCCCACAAGGAATGGGGGTGCTGCCTGGGTTTCGAGTCCATCTCAGGGTCTGGGGGAATTGGCTATTTCGGTTTGCTCTATCGCAAGGCACTTCTATATTGATGAAGTGCTTTTGCGTTCCTGACGCTCAGTGCCCAATGAATTGAGGAGGACATGGATGAAGTCGTCAGCCAGCGACGAGCCGCGCGCACCCGGTCAGGCCCCGATCAAGACCCGCCGTTTCGGCGTTTCACTCGTATGGATCGTGCCCATCGTGGCCGTCCTGGTGGGCATCTCGCTGGTGGTACACAACATCCTCCAGGAAGGCCCGACCATCACCGTCACCTTCAAGACCGGTGATGGCCTCACCGCCAACAAGACCGAAGTGCGCTACCGCAACGTGGTGATCGGGCATGTCTCGGATGTCGAACTGGCCGACGATCACAAAAACGTCAACGCCACGATCAAACTCGCCAAACAGGCCGAAAGCTTCACCCGCGAGGACTCGCAGTTCTGGGTGGTGCGTCCACGTATCGGCGCCGGCGGTGTGTCCGGCATCGATACCCTGCTCTCCGGTGACTATATCGGCGCCGACATTGGTCAGGCGAATAACCGCGCCAAGCACTTCACCGGTCTGGAAAACCCGCCGCCGATCACCTATGGCGAGCCGGGCAAACGCTTTACCCTGCACGCGCCCGACCTCGGTTCGCTGGACATCGGCTCGCCGGTCTACTACCGCAAGATTCCCGTCGGCCAAGTGGTGTCGTATTCGCTGGATGCCGATGGCAAAGGCGTCAACATCGAAGTGTTCATCAACTCACCCAACGACGCCTACGTCACCGAGAACACGCGGTTCTGGAACGCCAGCGGGATTGACGTGAATGTCGGCGCCAACGGCTTTGCGGTGAAAACCGAATCGCTGTCGACCCTGCTGGTCGGCGGCATCGCCTTCCGCGCGCCCGACTACAGCCCCAACGATACAACCGCCGCCGAAGATCGCGACTACGAATTGTTCGCCGACCAGACCACCGCCCTCGCCCCGCCCAATGGCAAGGCGCAATACCTGACCTTGCGTTTCGATCAGGCCTTGCGCGGACTCAAGGTTGACGCGCCGGTGGAATTCCTCGGCGTCGAGATAGGTCGAGTGGTCGCGGTGAATCTGGACTTTGATGAAGTCAAACGGACCTTTCCGGTGAACGTCGGCATCGTTATTTATCCGCAACGCCTCGGCCGCGCCCACGCAAAAATCCTCAAGACCTACAAGGGCGACGAAAACGACGAAGCCACCGGCGCGCGCCTGATCGGCACGTTCATCGAAAACGGCCTGCGCGCGCAGGCGCGCAACGGCAACCTGCTCACCGGGCAGTTGTACATCTCGCTGGATTTCTACCCGAAAGCGCCGAAAGTCGCGTTCGACGCCACAGCCCGGCCGATCAGCATCCCGACGGTCCCTGGCAGCCTCGAGCAGTTGCAGGAAAAACTCGAAGCGATGGTCAACAAGATCAACGCACTGCCGGTGGAACGCATCGCCAGCAACCTCGACAGCAATCTGGTCGAGCTGCGCAAAGGCCTGAGCCAGTTCAACGCCAAGACCTTGCCGAGTGTGCAAAGCACCCTTGCCGACGTGAGCAAGACCTTGCAGTCGGCCAATTCGACCCTCGCCGAAGATTCGCCGCAACGCGAGCAACTGGGGCAGACCCTCGACGAACTCGGACGCATGTCGCGCTCCCTGCGTGAGCTGTCGGATTACCTCGGCCGGCATCCGGAATCGCTGATTCGCGGGCGGCCCGACAACGCCGCACCGCTGGACCTCAAAGGACCGCCACGCAATTGAGCACAGGAGCGAAACCCATGGCATCACCGCTGAAAATCAGCGTGCTCGCGGCGATCATGTTGCTGGGCGCCTGCCGCAGCGACCCGATCAGCTTTCACACCCTGACCCCGGTGCATCAAGGCGCCGCGCGCAGTGGTGCGGACATTGCCATCGAGAGCATCAGCGTGCCGCCGCAGGTCGATCGGCCGCAAATCGTCATCCGCGAAGGCAACAGCGGCCTGGCGATTCTCGAAACCGATTGGTGGGGTGCCAGCCTGATCGACGAACTGCGCAGCGCCTTGCTCGATCAATTGAGCAGTGGCGCAGGCCAGCAACGCGCGTCGGTGCGCGTGGAAGTCCAGCGCTTCGATTCGATTCCCGGCCAATATGCGTTGATGGATGTGAAATGGCGCCTGCGTGCGCTCGGTGAGCCAGACGCCGACTTGCTGACCTGTCGCTCGATCCTGCAGACGCCATCGGGGCCGAGCATCGAGGAACTGGTGACCGCGCAGCAGAACAACGTCAAACGACTGGCCGCACAGATCACTCAGGCCGCCAGTAGTTCACGGGGTTGCCCGGCCTCGAACTGACTCGGCTCACAGATCGAAACGATCCACCGCCCGCCGCCGCTCGTTGTCATCGCGCACATCGTAGTTGGCGGTGGTCTGGATGTTGCTGTGATGCGCCAGTTTCTGCGCGATCGACAGGTCGTGCTCTTCAATCACCCGCGTAATGAATGAACGACGGAAATCATGCGGCATGATCTTCACCCCGACCTGCGTGCCACGCTGACGGGCGATGTAGTAGATCGCGTGCTTGGTGATGCGCTCGCGGGTGATGTGGTTGCCCCGGCGAATGCGGTTGAACAGAAACGCATCATCGCTCTCGCCTTCCTTGAGCTGCGAACGGCGCAACTCCAGCCAGGCATTGAGTTTGGCGAACGCCCAGGTCGGCGCGTACTTGATCAGTTGTTTATTGCCTTTGCCGGTGACGGTCAGGCTGCGCTCGCTAAAGTCGACCTGATTCAGATCCAGATCCACCGACTCCGACTTGCGCATGCCGGTCCCATAAAGCAGTGCGATCACCGCGGCGTCGCGCAGCCCTTGCGGACGCGGATCGGCGGCGCAGACTTCCATCAATTCGTGAATCAGCGTGCGCTTGAGGTTGCGCCCCTGAGACAGGCGCGTGCCGGCGATGGCCTTGACCGAACGCATCTTCAAGAGATGGTCCTGACTGATCAGGCTCATGCGCCAGGCTTCATTCATCACCCCGCGCACGGCATTCACGTACAGCGAAGAAGTGTTCGGCGCGTAGCCGTCTTCGCGCAATGCGGCGACCAGCGCCACGACGTCTTCCGGTTGCAGGCCGTGCCAGGGAATGTCTTCGATGTCCACGTCCTCGAAGCCGAGGCGATCGGCCGCGTCCTGCAAGACGTAGCGCATGGTCAACTGGCTGGAAGGCGCCAGGCGCGTCAGGTAAAGCGTCAATGGATTAGTGGTGGACGCGGTGGATTCAGTACTCGACAAGTCAATCAAACGAAACGGCCTTGGTAAAAAAATACAATTCAACAAAACGACACGATGACAAAACGGGCAAGTGCCGGGCTGCCCCAAAAAAAGGCCTACAACCTGCCGTCCGACCGCGTGAAAGTCAATCAGGCATTCCCTTGCAGGCAGCCCAACCCTTTGAATTTTGGCGCTTTTCAGATAATCGGGTGCTGGCATTGAGCCTGCGCTGAGTGAACGGCTGTCAGCATCACCTGCCTGTCTGCCCCCCAGGAAGTCGCGTCGCACAAAACGGTAGGCAAATTGAAACATGCCCTTGCCTATCCTGACGCCAGGTCATGAACACCCGTCCGGCTCAGGAGTGTCCTATGAAAATCACGGTCTTTGGCAGCGGTTACGTGGGTTTGGTGCAAGCGGCGGTATTGGCCGAGGTGGGCCATGACGTCGTGTGCATGGACGTCGATCAGCACAAGGTCGACCAGTTGCGCCAAGGCCACGTCAGCATCTTCGAGCCGGGGCTGGCCAGCCTGGTGCGCGAGGGCCTGGACGCCAAACGCCTGCACTTCACCCGTGATGAAAAACTCGCCGTGCAACACGGTCGGGTGGCGTTTATCGCCGTGGGCACGCCTTCGCGTGAGGATGGCTCGGCGGATTTGCGTTACGTGCTCTCGGTAGGCGACGCGATTGCCCGCCACCGTGAGCAACCGTTGATCGTGGTGGAGAAATCCACGGTGCCGGTGGGCACCGGCGACACCTTGCGCACACACATCGAAAAGGCCCTGATCAAGGTCGGCCGGCTGCTGCAGTTCGATATCGTCTCCAACCCGGAATTTCTTAAGGAAGGCTCGGCCGTCGCCGATTGCCGGCGCCCGGACCGCATCATCATCGGCTGCGAAGGCAATGACGTGCGCGACGTGATGCGCGATCTGTATGCGCCGTTCAACCGCAACCATGAGCGCATCATGTTCATGGACCTGCGCAGCGCCGAGCTGACCAAATACGCCGCCAACTGCATGCTCGCGACCAAGATCAGCTTCATCAACCAGATCGCCGAACTCGCCGAACACCTGGGTGCCGACATCGAAGCGGTACGCCAGGGCATCGGCGCCGACACGCGCATCGGTTATCACTTCATCTATCCGGGCTGCGGCTATGGCGGCTCGTGCTTTCCCAAGGACATGCGCGCACTGATCCACAGCGCCGAACAAGCGCACTGCTCCAGCGACTTGCTGCAAGCGGTCGAAGCGATCAACCAGCGCCAGAAGCACAAGCTGTTCGAGCGCATCAATGCTTTCTACAAGGGCGACCTGCGCGGCAAGACCTTCGCCCTGTGGGGCCTGGCCTTCAAACCCAACACCGACGACATGCGCGATGCACCGAGCCGGGTCCTGCTCGAAGCGTTGTGGGCAGCCGGCGCCAGCGTCCGCGCCTTCGACCCCGAAGCCATGCAGCAAACCCAGAACCTTTACCCGGACGAAGCGAAACTGCTACTGATGGGCACCCCCGAATCGGTCCTGCCCGGCGCCGATGCCCTGATCATCTGCACCGAATGGCAACCCTTCAAAGCCCCGGACTTCGACCTGATCAAACAACGCCTCAACAGCCCGGTGATCTTCGACGGCCGCAACCTCTACGACCCCGAACGCCTGGCCCGCAACGGCTTCCACTACTTCGCCATGGGCCGCGGCGCGTCGCGGCAACTGCCGATCCCGCTGCAACAATGGCCGCGAGCGTCGGATGTGGCGTGAGTCGTCCTGTTTATGCGCCGTCTTTTCAAATTCATTTCAAACAGACAACGCCAACCCTCACCCTAGCCCTCTCCCGGAGGGAGAGGGGACTGACCGCGGTGGATGGACGAGATACACCGACTTGAAATACCGGGTCGAATGCAGACTTGAAAGCAAAATCAAAAGCCCCTCACCCTAACCCTCTCCCGGAGGGAGAGGGAACTGACCGTGGTGAATGTAAGAGGTACGCCGACTTGAAATACCGGGTCGATTGCAAGTTTCAAAACCAACCAAAATCGGCTCCCTCTCCAGGGGGAGAGGGCTGGGGTGAGGGGCGAATCCACCGCAAATCCCAAGCCAACCACCCGCTTCTAACCACTCAACAATGAGCGTTAGCTCGAGTGCTTTTGATCTTGCCTAACCGGCGACATCGGAAGGCTGAGCGCAGGGATTGATCCGGGCGTGGGAGCGCAGCGACCGTCTGGCGCAGCCAGACACAGCGGAAGGAGGTGCAGCGAAGCAAACCGTAGCCGCTGCGCCCGGATCGGTCCCGGAGCGAAGGAACCCGAGCCTGCGAGGGCCGAACGTAGGAGCAAGCGTTTTGGGTTACCTTTTTGGCGTTTGAAAAAGGTGACCCGCCGTAAGGGCGGAACCCTGAGTAGCCGTGACCGCAGCAACGGATATGTACCCAAAAGAAACCAGCGCTAAAAAACACAAGATCGCCCAACCGCAGGGGCGCCGGGCCGCTTCAATTCAAAATTAATGCACTAACTCTGCATTAATATGAATTTGTCAGCATCCACTTAGCCCGGCACACTGTGCGCGTTCCTCCCCCAATGTTGGAACGCTTCGAGGGCTTTCCGGGTATGCCGGACAAGTCCTTTTTTTTGTCCCGAATTTGCCGCAAAGGATCCGATTCACATGCTCGCTCGCTGGTTGCCCGCCGCTATCAACACCCGCCCCACCGAATGGAGTCGCGCCGCCATCGGCATGGCGCTGGGGACGTTGTTCAGTGTCTGGATGTGCGCACAAGTCTTCGGCCATGACGTTGCCTATCACCTGATCGGCCCGCTCGGCGCATCGGCAGTGCTGCTGTTTGCCGTGTCCTCGGGCGCCCTCGCCCAGCCATGGTCGATCCTCGGCGGTTACCTGTGCGCCGGCGTCGTGGCGCTGCTGGTCGCTCACGTCCTCGGCCGCACCCTCGGCAGTGCCTGCCTGGCGGCGGGCATGGCGCTGATCCTGATGTGCTGGCTGCGTTGCCTGCATCCACCGGCCGGTGCTTTGGCATTGACGCTGGTGCTGGCAGACCCCGCCACCATCGCCATGGACTGGAAAGCCATGGAGCCTGTGATGCTCGGCGCGGTGTGCATGCTCACCAGCGCCCTCGCCTACAACAACCTGACCCGCATCCGCTACCCGAAACGCCCGGCCGAACCGGCGCCGCTGGTGACGCCAGTCGACAGCCTCGCCATCACCGCCGAAGACCTGAAACTGGCGCTGGCGGAGATGGAGGCGTTTATCGACGTCACCCCGGAAGACCTTGAGCGCCTGGTGCATGTCAGCGAGCTGTATGCCAAGCGTCGCAGCATCGGAGAGGTTTTTTCCAAGTAATTTTCCGCGGTTCGGCTAAGGTAAAAACGCAAACAGCGCCTGCACATATCCGGGTTGTACAGGGCAAATTTGCACTGTTACGATCGGCTACTGCCCGTGCGCGGGCTTTTCGAATAAAGACAATAAAAGCAGGGAGTTACAGATGACAGCTCAGGCTTCATCCCAACGGACCCCGTCCATGGATACCACGCAGAACGAAGTGCTGGCCGAGGTGCGCAACTACATCGGTCACCTGACCCTGAACCGCCCCGCCGGCCTCAACGCCATCACCCTCGACATGGTCCGCCAGCTGCAACAGCAGCTCGATGCCTGGGCCACCGACGCTAATGTGCACGCCATTGTGCTGCGCGGTGCCGGCGAAAAAGCCTTCTGCGCCGGCGGCGACATTCGCTCGCTGTACGACAGTTTCAAAAGCGGCGACACCCTGCATGAAGACTTCTTCGTCGAGGAATACGCCCTCGACCTGACCCTGCATCACTACCGCAAACCGGTGCTGGCGCTGATGGACGGGTTTGTCCTCGGCGGTGGCATGGGCCTGGTGCAAGGCGCCGATTTGCGCGTGGTCACCGAGAAGAGCCGTCTGGCGATGCCGGAAGTGGCCATCGGTTATTTCCCGGATGTTGGCGGCAGTTATTTCCTCTCGCGCATCCCCGGCGAACTGGGAGTTTATCTGGGCGTCAGCGGCGTGCAGATTCGCGCGGCCGATGCGCTGTATTGTGGCTTGGCCGACTGGTATCTGGACAGCAGCAAACTGGCGCTGCTCGACGAAAAACTCGACCAGATGGAATGGCAGGACACGCCACTCAAATCCCTGCAGAACCTGCTCGCCAAACACGCCGTACAAACCCTGCCAGACGCGCCGCTGCAAGCCTTGCGCCCGGCCATTGATCATTTTTTGCCCTGCCGGATGTGCCAAGCATGGTCGAACAGATGCGCGAGGTTACCGTTGCCAATAGCCACGACTGGGCGCTGACCACCGCTGACCTGCTGGAAACCCGCTCGCCGCTGGCGATGGCCGTGACGCTGGAAATGCTCCGTCGCGGCCGGCAGTTGAGTCTGGAGCGGTGCTTTGACCTGGAACTGCATCTGGATCGCCAATGGTTTGCCCGTGGCGATCTGATCGAAGGCGTGCGCGCCCTGCTGATCGATAAAGACAAGACACCACGCTGGAATCCGCCAACCCTCGCCGAGCTGGACGCTGCGCACGTCGCGAGTTTTTTCCACGGTTTTGATGAGAGCGGGAGCTGAGCCATGCACGATCTCGAACTGACTGAAGAACAAGTGATGATCCGCGACATGGCCCGGGATTTTGCCCGTGGCGAAATCGCGCCCCATGCGCAAGCGTGGGAAAAGGCTGGCTGGATCGATGACGCGCTGGTGGCGAAGATGGGCGAACTCGGCCTGCTCGGCATGGTGGTGCCGGAAGAATGGGGCGGCACTTACGTCGATTACGTCGCCTATGCGCTGGCCGTGGAGGAAATCTCCGCCGGTGACGGCGCGACCGGCGCGTTCATGAGCATTCACAACTCGGTCGGCTGCGGCCCGGTGCTCAATTACGGCAGCGATGAGCAAAAGCAGACCTGGCTGGCCGATCTGGCCAGCGGTCAGACCATCGGCTGCTTTTGCCTGACCGAGCCGCAGGCCGGCTCCGAAGCGCACAACCTGCGCACCCGCGCTGAACTGCGTGACGGCCAATGGGTGATCAACGGCGCCAAGCAATTTGTCAGCAACGGCAAACGGGCGAAACTGGCGATCGTGTTTGCGGTGACCGATCCGGAGCTGGGCAAGAAAGGCCTTTCGGCGTTTCTGGTGCCGACCGATACCGCGGGTTTCATCGTCGATCGCACCGAACACAAAATGGGCATCCGCGCCTCGGATACCTGCGCGGTGACGCTGAACAATTGCAGCATTCCCGAAGCCAACCTGCTCGGCGAACGCGGCAAAGGTTTGGCGATCGCCTTGTCCAACCTGGAAGGCGGGCGCATCGGCATCGCCGCGCAAGCACTTGGCATCGCCCGGGCAGCATTTGAGGCGGCGCTGGCTTATGCCCAGGAGCGCGTGCAGTTCGATAAACCGATCATCGAACACCAGAGCATTGCCAACCTGTTGGCCGACATGCACATGCAGATCAACGCGGCCCGCCTGATGATCCTGCACGCGGCGCGGCTGCGCACGGCCGGCAAACCGTGTTTGTCGCAAGCGTCGCAGGCCAAGCTGTTCGCTTCGGAAATGGCCGAGAGAGTCTGCTCGTCAGCGATTCAGATTCATGGCGGTTATGGTTATCTGGAGGATTACCCGGTCGAGAAGTACTACCGCGATGCGCGGATTACCCAGATCTATGAAGGCTCGAGCGAGATTCAGCGGATGGTGATTGCGCGGGATTTGAAGAACTATCAGTTGTAATGTGTTGGCCCCTTTCCCTCATCGGAACGCCGCCCGCCCAGCCCTCTCCCAAAGGGAGAGGGAGCCGACCGAGTCGGTTACGGATTCAGCGACAAACATTCAGGTCGGCGTAGTTCACCAATATCACGCGGTCAGTCCCCTCTCCCTCCGGGAGAGGGTTAGGGTGAGGGGCTTTTGCTTTTGGCTTTGCTTCCGCCGCTTACTTACCCTGAAACTCAGCAGCGCGCTTGCCAATAAACGCCGCCATCCCTTCCTTCTGATCCTGCGTGGCAAACGCGGCATGGAACACCCGACGCTCAAACCGCACGCCTTCGCTCAGGTTCACCTCAAAGGCGCGATTGACGCTCTCCTTGATCATCATCGCAATCGGCAATGACTTGTCGGCAATCACCGCCGCCACTTTCAGCGCTTCATCAAGCAACTCATCGCTCGGCACGATTCGCGCGACGATACCGCAACGCTCGGCTTCCACCGCATCGATCATGCGCCCGCTCAGGCACATTTCCATGGCTTTGGCCTTGCCCACAGCGCGGGTCAGGCGTTGGGTGCCGCCCATGCCCGGCAGCACGCCAAGGTTGATTTCCGGCTGGCCGAATTTGGCGTTGTCGCCGGCCAGGATGAAGTCGCACATCAGCGCCAGTTCGCAACCGCCGCCGAGCGCGAAACCATTGACCGCAGCGATGATCGGCTTTCGCCGGTTGGCGACGCGGTCGCTGTCGCTGAACAGATCGTCCATGTAGATCTGCGGGTAGGTCAGCTCGGCCATTTCCTTGATGTCGGCCCCGGCGGCAAAAGCCTTTTTCGACCCGGTGAGGACGATGCAGCCAATGTTCGCGTCTGCTTCCAGCGCATCGAGGGCCTGGTTTACTTCGCTGACCAGTTGCGCGTTCAGCGCGTTCAGCGCCTGCGGCCGGTTGAGGGTGATCAGGCCAACGCGGCCGTGGGTTTCAAGCTGGATGGTGTCGAAAGTCATGAAGAAAATTCCTTGTCAGAGATTGCGCGAAATGACCATGCGCTGAATGTCGCTGGTGCCTTCGTAGATCTGGCAGACCCGCACGTCGCGGTAGATGCGTTCCAGCGGAAAATCGTTGAGATAACCGTAACCGCCGAGGGTTTGCAAGGCCATCGAGCAGACCCTCTCGGCCATCTCCGAGGCGAACAGCTTGGCCATCGACGCCTCGACCAGAGCCGGTTGGCCGCTGTCACGCAGGGCTGCGGCGTAATGCACCATTTGCCGGGCGACGGCGATCTGCGTGGCCATGTCGGCCAAGCGAAATGCCACTGCCTGATGCTCGATGATCGGCTTGCCGAACGTATCGCGTTCACGGGCATAGTCACGCGCCGCTTCGAAGGCCGCGCGGGCCATGCCCACCGACTGCGCGGCGATGCCGACGCGGCCGCCCTCAAGGTTGGCCAGGGCGATTTTGTAGCCTTCGCCCTCCTCGCCCAAACGATTGGCCAGCGGCATTTTCAGATCCTCGAAAAGAATCTGGCAGGTGTCCGACGCATGCTGGCCGAGTTTGTCTTCGACCCGCGCGACGCTGTAACCCGGTGAATCGGTCGGCACGATAAACGCGCTGATGCCGCGCTTGCCAGCACTTGGATCAGTCACGGCAAACACAATCACCACTCCGGCGTTTTGCCCAGAGGTGATGAACTGCTTGCAGCCATTGAGCACGTAATGATCGCCCTCGCGCCGGGCGCGGGTCTTCAGGCTGCTGGCATCGGAGCCGGCCTGCGGCTCGGTCAGGGCGAAGGCGCCGAGCATCGCGCCGCTGGCGAGCGGTTTGAGGAAGCGCTCGCGTTGCTCGTCATTGCCGAACTTGAGGATCGGCACGCAACCCACCGAGTTGTGCACGCTCATGATCGTCGAGCAGGCGCCATCGCCGGCAGCAATTTCTTCCAGGGCCATGGCGTAGGCCAGGTAACCAGTCTCGCAACCGCCCCACTGCTCCGGCACGAGCATGCCGAAAAAACCGAGTTCGGCCATCTCGGCGATGGCTTCCCTGGGGAAACGGTGCTCACGGTCCCACTCGGCGGCGAACGGCTTGAGGCGTTCCTCGGCGAACTGCCGGGCCATGTCGCGGATCTGGGTTTGGTCTTCGTTGGGAATCATGGTGAATCCTTAATTCTTTTAACAACACAGAACCCTGTGGGAGCTGGCTTGCCAGCGATGAGGCCGTCACATCCAGCATTTATGGTGACTGTTCCATTGCCATCGCGGGCAAGCCCGCTCCCACAAGGTCAACTGTCAACCTCAATAGAGGCATTCCACCGCCATTGCCGTGGCCTCACCGCCGCCAATGCAGATCGCCGCAATACCGCGCTTGAGCTGCTTCTGCCGCAGCGCCGCCAGCAACGTCACCACAATCCGCGCGCCCGATGCGCCGATCGGATGGCCCAGCGCACAGGCGCCGCCGTGCACGTTGAGCTTGTCGTGGGGGATTTCCAGGTGCGTCATCGCCGCCATGCCAACCACGGCGAAAGCTTCGTTGACCTCGAACAGATCGACATCACCCAACGACCAACCGGTTTTCTTGATCAGCTTCTTGATCGCACCAATCGGCGCCACCGGGAACAGGCCCGGGGTATCAGCAAACGCGGCGTGACCATGGATCACCGCCAGCGGTTTCAATCCGAGCTTCTGCGCCTGCGACTGGCGCATCAGCACCAGCGCCGCGGCACCATCGGAAATCGAGCTGGAGTTGGCCGCCGTCACCGTGCCGCCTTCGCGGAACGCCGGTTTCAGCGAGGCAACCTTGTCCAGCTTGGCTTTTGGTGGCTGTTCATCGTGACTGATAAGCACCTGCTCTTTGCCCACGGTCACGGTCAGCGGGACGATTTCGTCCTTGAAGCTGCCGTCCTTGATCGCCTGCTGCGCGCGGGTGGTCGAGGCGATGGCGAAAGCGTCCTGAGCCTCGCGGCTGAAGCCGTTGGTTTCGGCGCAGTCTTCGGCGAAGGTGCCCATCAGGCGGCCCTTGTCGTAGGCGTCTTCGAGGCCGTCGAGGAACATCGAGTCGAGTACACGCCCATGGCCCATACGGTAACCGGCGCGGGCGCGATCGAGCAGATACGGCGAGTTGGACATGCTTTCCATGCCCCCGGCGATCACCACATCGGCGCTGCCGGCAATGAGCATGTCGTGGGCCAGAATGGTGGTTTCCATGCCCGAACCGCACATCTTGTTGACCGTGGTGCAGCGCGTCGATTTATCCAGCCCGGCGCCCAGCGCCGCCTGACGTGCCGGCGCCTGGCCGAGGCCGGCGGGCAGCACGCAACCGAACAACACCTCATCGACCGCATCGCTGGCGACACCCGCGCGCTCGACGGCGGCCTTGATTGCAGCAGCACCCAGTTGCGGCGCGGTGAGGCTTTTCAATTCGCCCTGGAAACCGCCCATCGGCGTGCGCACCGCGCTGACGATGACAATCGGATCATTGGAAATAGTCATGACAAATCCCCCTTACTTCGCGGCCATGCGCAAGGCGCCGTCGAGACGGATCACCTCGCCGTTGAGCATGCTGTTTTCGATGATGTGCCGGACCAGCGCGGCGTATTCAGCCGGCTTGCCCAGACGTGGCGGGAACGGTACGCCGGCGGCCAGTGAGTCGCGCACTTCCGGGGTCATGCCGGCCATCATCGGCGTTTCGAAAATGCCCGGGGCGATGGTCATCACGCGGATGCCGAAGCGCGCCAGTTCGCGGGCCGCCGGCAGGGTGAGGCTGGCGATCGCCCCCTTGGAGGCCGAGTACGCGGCCTGACCGATCTGGCCGTCAAACGCCGCCACCGAGGCAGTGTTGATGATCACCCCGCGCTCGCCGTCGGCGTTGGCTTCAGACTCGGCAATCGCCGCCGCGGCCAGACGCAGCATGTTGAAGCTGCCGATCAGGTTGACGTTGATCACCTGGGCGAAACTGCTCAGTGCATGCGGGCCAGTCTTGCCGAGGATCTTCTCGCCACGGACGATGCCGGCACAGTTGACCAGGCCGTTGAGGCTGCCAAACGCATCGAGGGTCGCCTGCACTGCGGCTTCGGCGGCGGCTTCGTTGCTTATGTCGGCGACCACGCTTTTGACGCCAAGACGCTGCGCCTGAGCGGCCACGGCCTCGGCGTTCATGTCCACCAGCATCACTTTCGCGCCGGCGCTGACCAGCAGCTCAGCGCTGGCGGCACCGAGGCCGGACGCGCCGCCGGTGACGATAAAAACCTTGTTCTCGATCTGCATGAGTGTTTCCTTCGATTCAAGCTGAAACGTTGTGCGCCGCGGCCTCTTGAGCCTTGGCGATTTCCTGGTTGCGCAAGATAAAGCGCTGCAATTTGCCACTTGGGGTTTTGGGCAATTCGCTGACAAATTCGATTTCCCGCGGGTACGAATGCGCGGCCAGACGCTTGCGCACGTGTTGGCGCAGTTCTTCTGCCAGCTCGGGGGCTGCGCGGTATTGCGCACTGAGCACGACGAAGGCTTTGACCAGTTCGGTGCGTTCCGGGTCGGGTTTGCCAACCACCGCCGCTTCGACCACCGCCGGGTGCTCGATCAAAGCGCTTTCAACATCGAAGGGGCCGACGCGGTAGCCGGAGGTGGTGATCACATCGTCGCTGCGGCCGACGAAGCTGATGCTGCCGTCCGGGTTCCATTCGACGGTGTCACCGCTGAGGTAATAGTTGCCGACAAACGCCTTGGTCGGCGCGCCTGCGTAGCCGCCAAACCAGCACATCGGCGATTGCGGGCGGTCGATGGCGAGAATGCCGGGCTGGCCGACGCCGAGTTCGCTGTACTGTTCATCGAGCACCACGATGCGATGGCCCGGTGAAGCGAAACCGGCAGCACCCACGTGTACCGGATGGTCTAGGCCGTGGTGGTTGCACAGGACCATGCCCAGTTCGGTCTGGCCGTAATGGTCGTGAATGACCACGTCGAGATGGTCGGCAAACCAGCGGATGACTTCCGGGTTCAACGGCTCGCCGGCACTGCTGACGATGCGCAGTTTGCCCTTGATCGACTTGGCGAATTCCTCACCGCCGGCAATCAGCAGACGATAGGCCGTCGGCGACCCGGTGAGGTTGCTGATGCCGTATTTGTTGATCACCCGGCAGGTGCTCTCGAGGGTGAACGGCCCATCGTAGAAGGTGATCGGATGGCCCAGCGCCAACGGCCCGGTCACGCCGAAATAGATGCCGTAGGCCCAGCCCGGATCCGCGACGTTCCAGAACGCATCTTCCGGGCGTAGATCCACGGCGTCACGGGTGTAACTTTTGAAAGCGACAATGGCCTTGAGCGGCACTGACAGCGCTTTCGCCGGGCCGGTGGTGCCCGAGGTGAACATCAGCAGGAACGGGTCTTCGCCGGTCAGCAACACCGGTTCGCATACGCTGGAATAATTGGCCAGTTCGGCCCAGAAGCTGTAATCGCCGCGCACGATGCCTTGGCCCTTGGCGCCGCCCACCGTGACCAGCGTCGGGCAATCGGCAACTTCAGCGAGTTTCGGGCGGTTGACCGCATCGGTCACCACGACTTTAGCGCCGGAACTGTTCAACCGATGTTCCAAGGCTTTCGGGCCGAAGGCGGTGAACAGCGGCTGATACACCGCGCCGATGCGCCAGGTGGCAAGTACGGTGATCAGTAACTCGACATTGCGTGGTAACAGCCCGGCGACCCTGTCGCCCTTCTGCACACCCTGGGCGAGAAGGAAATTGGCGAAACGCGCAGCTTTGTCTTGCAGGTCAGTGAAGGTGTACGTAGCACTGCTGCCGTCGCGACCCTCCCAGAACAACGCAATGCGCCCCGGCAAGGCATGGCGGTCGCAACATTCGACACAGGCGTTGAGCGCTGCAAGCGAACCGCTGAGCGCGGCCTCAACGGTGTGCTGATAGTTGAACTGTGCGGTAGCAGACAAGTAATCGCGCATTGCCAGAATCCCTCGGTGTTTTTATTAGGCTGGGAACCGTAAACAACAGAGGAATAGTCGCGCTGCACGGGGCGTCGGGCAATGGTCAAAGCCATCAAGCTGGTTGACTGGTTTGGCCAAAACACTGGCGAGGATGATCGTTCCCACGCTCTGCGTGGGAACGATCAGTCATGCGGCGTCGGCTCAGACCGCTTCGTTGAGGATCAACGTGCGATAGTGGCCGGGGTTGGTCCCCGACCACTTGCGAAACGCCTTGTAGAACGAACTGACATCGGCAAAACCCAGGCGCGCGGCGATTTCAGCGAAGCTGATCGAAGGCTCCGCCAGCCAGGTGATCGCCAATTCCTTGCGAATGCTGTCCTTGAGGCCTTGCCAGGTCTGGCCTTCCAGCGCCAGGCGGCGGCGCAGGGTCGAGGCGGACATGCACAATTGCTGGGCCAGCGCTTCGGTTTCCGGCCATTGCTCGGCGGGCAATTGTCGCAGGTCGTGCTTGATCCGGCTGGCGAGGCTTTGCGGATCGCGATACTTCACCAGAATGTTCGCCGGCGCATGGGCGAGAAAGCGCTGCAATTCTTCAGGGCTGCGCTTGATCGGCAGGTCGAGGCAGTCGGCGGCGAAAATCATCCGCGTGCGCGGGCGCTCGAAACGCAGGTTCGGCGAAAACATCACTTGATAGTCGTCGGTAAAGTCCGGCGCCGCGCAGCGCAGTTCGATCGCCAGAATCGGAATGCGCCGCCCGGCCAGCCAGCAGGCGACGCCGTGAACGATCATCCAGTAAGTAAAGTAGGTGAAAGCGCGGCGCGGTTCGGGGTCGTCTTCGAGCAGGACGATTTCCGCCAGGCTTTGCTGGTGCACCAGTTGTGCCGGCAGGCGCTCAAGCATCAGCGACAGAAAGCTCAGCCCGGTGTTCAGCCCAGCCGCCAGCGTCGGTTGCGCCATCGCCGCGCGGCACATGAACGCCAGGCTGCCGGACTTGAGCTTGCGCGGGTCCATACCGAAAAATTCGTCGTCGGCCCGTCGCGCCAGCAGGCGCCAGAGTTTCGCGTATTGCGACGCAGGCACCCGTGCGTGCTCGGCCTCAAGCAAGGCCGGATCAATCCCGACCTTGTGCAGAACCTCCTGCGTGGCCGCGCCGGGGGCACAACTTTGCAATAGTGCTTCACGCACCAGTTGAACGGCGATGGTGTCTTTTTCCGACATGGAACGCGGCGAGCCTTATGGTTATTCCGGTGCCGGCATCTTACCCCGGTGGGAGCGAGCCTGCTTGCGAAGGCGTTGGGTCAGGCGACTGCGATGTTGAAAGTGCCGCCGTCTTCGCGAGCAGGCTCGCTCCCACTGGACTGGTGACGTATTCAGAATCGTGGCCGTCCACGACACCTTTCCTACAAGGGATATGGGTGAGGGAAAGATCGGCTTTGTTCAGGTTAGGTTCAGCTAAATGTCAATCAGTGCCATTTGGGAATGAATGTCATTATGTTACAACTTAGCCACCTATCTAAATCACCGTTGGTTGTGCCGAATGCTCGTTCCCTTTCTGATCATGCTGCGCGAAGGCATTGAAGCCGCGCTGATCGTTGGCATCATCGCCAGTTACCTGCAGCAAACCGGTCGCGGTCAGTGGATGCCCGCCGTATGGATCGGGGTTTTCCTCGCTGCCGCCCTCGCCCTGCTGGTCGGCGGTGGCCTGGAACTGGTCAGCGCTGAATTTCCGCAGAAGCAGCAGGAGCTGTTCGAAGGCATCGTCGGGCTGGTCGCCGTGGGCATTCTCAGTTCGATGGTGTTCTGGATGCGCAAGGTCGCCCGTTCGATCAAGCATTCGCTGCAGGCCTCGCTGGATCAGGCGCTGACCGCGTCGAAGCATCAGGTGATCGCGTTGATCGCCATGGTGTTTTTTGCTGTCGCTCGCGAAGGCCTGGAAACGGTGTTCTTCCTGCTCGCGGTGTTCCAGCAGAGCGAGGGTCCGGGCGCGCCGATCGGCGCATTGCTCGGGCTGGTACTGGCCGTCATCGTCGGCTTGCTGATCTACAGCGGCAGCATGCGCCTCAATCTCTCGGTGTTCTTCAAGTGGACCGGGCTGTTCATTCTGGTAGTGGCCGCCGGGATTCTCGCCAACTCGGTGCAGGCCCTGCATGAGGCCGGGCTGTGGAATCACCTGCAGACCGTGCTGTTCGACTTCAGCGCAACCCTGCCGATGGATGGCCCATTGGGCTCGGTGCTGGCCGGAATGTTCGGTTATCAGGACGCGCCGACCATCAGCACCCTCGGTGCCTATGTGATCTACCTGCTGGTGGCGCTGGTGATGTTTTTCCTGCCCGCGCCCGCGCCATCGCTGTCATCGACTTCCGTTTCCAGCCAATAAGGGCCTCCATGTCCAAGCCTAAAACTCCTCAGGCCTCGCCTCCCCGCGCCTTGCGCTGGGCGCTGGCCGGCTCGGTGGTGGTGATGATCGCCGCCGGCGGGCTGTTCTACTACGCCTCGCAACTGGCCGCCGCCAAGCGTCAGCACAACCGCGACGAAGTGGTGGTCAACATTCATCCCGGTAACTGCGAGCCGAATGCGCTGAGCGTGCCGGCCGGGCGCGCCAGTTTCCGCATCGTCAACCGTTCGGACCGCGCCGTGGAATGGGAAATCCTCGACGGCGTGCTGGTGGTCGAAGAGCGCGAAAACATTGCGCCGGGCCTGAGCCAGGTGATCAACGCCAACCTGCAACCCGGCGACTATGCGATCACCTGCGGCTTGCTGAGCAACCCGCGCGGCACCTTGCACGTGACCCCGACCGCAGCGTCCGAGGCTGCGGCCAAAGCCAAGCCGTCGATGGTGGCGTTTGTCGGGCCGCTGTCGGAATTCCGTGTGTACCTGGCCGGCCAGAGCACCGCACTGATCAAAGCCGTGAGCGCACTGAATCAGGCGATCGCCAGCGGCGATCTGAGTCAGGCGCAGGCGCTGTATGTACCGGCGCGCGCCGCTTATCAACGGCTGGCCCCGGCGGCGCAACGCCTCGCCGAGCTGGATAACCGCATCAATGCCCGCGCCGATTACTTCGAAAAACGCGAAGAGGACCCGGGCTTCGTCGGCTTCCATCGCCTCGAATACGCGCTGTTCCAGCAACGCAAACTCGACGGCCTGGCGCCGGTGGCACAGCAACTGCTCAGCGACGTCAGCGAATTGAAACAGCAACTGCTCGCCCAATCACTGCCGCCGGAGCAACTGGTGAGCATCGTCGTGCGCAACCTCAACACCCTGGCTGAGGTGCGCGCGGCCAACGGCGAAGAGGAACGCTACAGCCACACTGACCTCAACGGTTTCGCCGCCAACGCGCAAACCGCGCACAAGGTCGTTGATCTGCTACGGCCGATGCTGAACAAATCCGCCGCTGACCTGTTGCCGAAAATCGACGCCGCACTGGCTGATTTCGATGCCGCGCTGAGCAGCCACACAGTTGCTCAAGGCTACGCCAGCTACGACAGCGTCAGCGGCGAACAACGTCAGCAACTTGCCAATAACGCCAAGGCCCTGGCCGACGCGCTGGCTGGCATCGATCCCGCCCTCGGCCTTTCCGGCCTGTAAGCAGAAGACCTGACCCGATGAAAGAACTCGAAACGCTCAACCTGCAACGTCGCCGTGTGCTCATGGGCATGGGCGCCGCCGGTGTCGCCCTCGCCGGCTCGGCCCTGAGCTGCCCGGCCATGGCCGCCGCGCCAGCGCAAGTTACCGAAGCGCCAAGCAGCGACAAGACCGAAGACCGTCACGATTTCCACGGTGTCCACCAGACCGGCATCGTCACACCGCGCCCGGCCTCGGGCATGCTGGTCGCATTTGATGTGCTCGCCAGTGATCGCGACGATCTGGAGCGGCTGTTCCGCACCCTCAACGAGCGCATCGCGTTTCTGATGAAGGGCGGCCCGGTGGCGCAGATCGATCCGAAACTGCCACCGGTGGATTCCGGCATCCTTGGCCCGAACGTCACGCCGGACAACCTGACGATCACCGTGTCTGTCGGTGATTCGCTGTTCGACGAGCGCTTTGGTCTGGCCGCCGCCAAGCCGAAACGGCTGCAACGCATGGTTGGCTTCCCCAACGATGCGCTGGATGCCGATTGCTGCCACGGCGACCTGAGCCTGCAGTTCTGCTCGAACACCGCCGACACCAACATTCACGCACTGCGCGACATCGTCAAAAACCTTCCGGATCTGCTGCTGGTGCGCTGGAAACAGGAAGGCAGCGTGCCGCCGCAAGCCCCGGCAAAACCGGGTGTGCCAGCGCAGTCGGCGCGCAACTTTCTCGGTTTTCGCGACGGCTCGGCCAACCCTGATTCCAACGACGGCAAGGAAATGGACCGGCTGGTCTGGGTGCAGCCCGACAGCGACGAGCCCGCCTGGGCGGCCCACGGCAGTTATCAGGCGGTGCGGATCATCCGCAACTTCGTCGAACGCTGGGACCGCACGCCGTTGCAGGAACAGGAAAGCATCATTGGCCGGGTCAAAACCACCGGCGCGCCGATGGGCGCCGCGCATGAAAGCCAGGTCCCGGATTACAGCAAGGACCCGGCCGGCAAGCTGACCAGACTCGACGCCCACATCCGACTGGCCAATCCGCGCACCGCCGCGAGCCAGGCCAACCTGATCCTGCGCCGGCCGTTCAACTATTCCAACGGCGTGAACAAGAACGGTCAACTCGACATGGGCCTGCTGTTCATCTGCTACCAGGCCGACCTGGAAAAAGGCTTTATCACCGTGCAAACCCGGCTCAACGGCGAACCGCTTGAGGAATACCTCAAACCGGTCGGCGGCGGCTACTTCTTCACTCTGCCCGGTGTCACCAGCGACAAGGATTTCATCGGTCGCTCGCTGCTCAACGCCACCCAACCAAAAACTGCCGCCTGAAAACACACTGGAGCCGCCCCGATGAAAAAGACGCCACTCGCATTACTGCTGACCCTTGGTTTGCTCAACACCCCGCTGTCGGCCTTCGCCGCGACGGCACCGCTGGATCTGGTGGGGCCGGTGTCGGACTACAAGATCTACGTGACCGAAAAGCTCGATGAACTGGCCAGCCACACTGAGCAATTCACCGATGCGGTGAAAAAAGGCGACCTCGCTACCGCGCAAAAACTCTACGCACCGACCCGCGTGTATTACGAGTCGATCGAGCCGATTGCCGAACTGTTCAGCGACCTCGACGCGTCGATCGACTCGCGCGTCGACGATCACGAAAAAGGCGTCAAGGCCGAGGACTTCACCGGTTTCCACCGCCTCGAATATTCACTGTTTTCGGAGAAGTCGACCCAGGGGCTCGATGCATTGGCCGACGGTTTGAACAAAGACGTCAAAGACCTGCAGACCCGCGTCGCCGGCCTGACCTTCCCGCCGGAAAAAGTCGTCGGTGGCGCAGCGGCGCTGCTTGAAGAAGTCGCCGCCACGAAGATTTCCGGCGAAGAAGATCGCTACAGCCACACCGACCTTTACGACTTCCAAGGCAACATCGACGGCGCGAAAAAAATCGTCGACCTGTTCCGCCCGCAGATCGAGCAGCAGGACAAGGCGTTTGCCGCGAAGGTCGACAAGAACTTTGCCACCGTGGACAAAATCCTCGCCAAGTACAAAACCGCTGATGGCGGGTTCGAGACCTACGACAAGGTCAAGGACAACGACCGCAAGGCGCTGGTCGGCCCGGTGAATACCTTGGCTGAGGATTTGTCGACGTTGCGCGGCAAGCTGGGCCTGAACTAGGGTTTGTAGCGCCTGAACAGGCCTCTTCGCGAGCAGGCTCGCTCCCACAGGGGAATGCATTGCAACTGTGGGAGCGAGCCTGCTCGCGAAGGCATTTTTCGGCGCACTACATCAATCAGGTTTTACAAAATGCGATAAAGCAACCGCTCAATCCGCACCCGACTCACGCGCTTGAGAAACTTGGCCACCCCGGCCGGGTAATCCGGCAGCGTCTCAAGGTTTTGAAAACTCTCGATGCGCGTGGTGTGGCGGAAGATCTCTTCCAGCTCCTGCGCTCGCGGCGCCAGCCACTCGCCTTTCGGATCATCGATCAGCAGTGCGTTTTCCAGGTCGAGGCGGAATGCTCGCGGATTGAGGTTGTTGCCGGTCAGTAACGTGTAACGTTGATCGACCCACATGCCTTTGAGGTGGTAGGTGTTGTCGCCGTCGCGCCACAGGTGCAGGTTCAACTGACCGCTGTCGATGTTGCGCTGATGGCGTTTGGCAAAGCGGCGCAGGCTGATCTCGTAGAGATACGGCAGCGCGGCGATCACCTTGAACGGCTCGCTCGGTGGAATGTAGAAATCGTTGGCGGTCTTGTCGCCGACCACGATGTCGATCCTCACGCCGCGCGCCAGCGCCCGGTTGATCTCGCGGATCACCCCCAGCGGCAGGTTGAAGTACGGCGTGCAGATGGTCAGCTGGGTTTGCGCGCTGGCAATCAGCTCGAGAATCGCCCGGTTCAATGGGTTGTTCTTGCCTACACCCAATAGCGGGCTGACCGACAGCCCTTCCCTGCCGCTGCTGCCTTTGGCCGTGTCGTACGTCGCGTATTTCAAACGGCTGCGCAGATCGCCGATGTCGTTGCGCAGGCTGCGCGTGGTCGGCAGGTTCGGCAGGTCGAGGCGATGCACCGCTTTCGACTCGATCAGGCCGTGCTTGACCAGGTGATGCATCGAGTCCGCCAGATCGTGGCTGTGCAGGACGTGATAACGGTCGAAGCGGTACTTGTCGAACTTGTGCAGATAAACGTTGTTCAGGCTCGCGCCGCTGTAGACCACACAATCGTCGATGACGAAGCCCTTCAGGTGCAGCACGCCAAACAGCTCGCGGGTCTGCACCGGCACGCCGTACACCGGCACTTCACTGTCGTGAGTGCGGGTCATTTCCTGATACCACGCCGAATTGCCCGGCTGCTTGCCGGCACCGATCAAGCCACGCTGCGCGCGCAACCAGTCGACCACCACGGCAATTTCCAGCTCGGGGCGCTTGAGCTTGGCGGCGTGCAGGGCATCGAGTATTTCCTGACCGGCCTCGTCCTGCTGCAGATACAGCGCGACGATGTAGATGCGCTGCGTCGCGCTGGCGATTTTCTCCAGCAGGCAACGACGGAACTCGGCGGCGCCGGACAGAATGGTCACGGCTTCGGCGGTCAGCGGGAAGCTGCGCAGTTTGGGCAGCAGAGAACGTTTGAAAAGCAACGGCATAGGGCTCGCAATGGGTCGAATCCGAAGAGGTTGAGAGCTTACACCATCGTTCCCTTCGGGTCTCGTAAGTGTCTGTGATGGCCTCTTCGCGAGCAGGCTCGCTCCCACCGGGGAATGCATTTCAAATGTGGGAGCGAGCCTGCTCGCGAAGGCGATTTCAAGAATAACATAAAAGTTTATTGACCAAGGAGAACATCCGTTCTACTGTTCGCCACATGAACGAACTTACTAGCAACGAAACCCGCGACATCATTCTGGATGTCACCGAAAAGCTGATCTATAAAAGTGGCATCGGCGCCACCAGCATGGATCTCCTGGTGAAGACCGCCGGCGTCTCCAGAAAAAGCATCTATCGTTATTTTGCCGACAAGGACGCGCTGGTCGTCGCCGCGTTACAGCGCCGTGACATGCGCTGGATGGACTGGTACACAAACGCTGTCGATAAAGCTGAAACCCCGGCCGATCGCCTGCTCAACCTGTTCGGCGTGCTCACATCCTGGTTCGCCTCCGAGGGCTTTCGCGGCTGTGCATTCATCAACACCAGTGGCGAGACCGGCGATGCGCAAGACCCGGTGCGGCTGGTCGCCAAAGAACACAAACAGAAGCTGCTCGACTACGTGTGCGGGCTGTGTACCGAATATGGCGCCGAAGATCCGTTGTTGCTGGCCAGGCAATTGCTGATCCTGATTGACGGTGCCATTACCGTAGCGCTTGTGATGGGTGATCACAGTGCCGCCGATAATGCGCAATGCATGGCGCGAAAGTTATTGGGGCTGTAACGCCTTTATAAGCCGGACAAGTTGTTAGATTGCTCACTCATTCGGGAGACTGACATGTCGACTGCACCCCAGATACGTCCGCCATTGCCACCGTTCAACCACCAATCGGCCATCGAAAAAGTGCGTCTGGCCGAGGATGGCTGGAATAGCCGCGATCCGGAAAAGGTCTCGCTGGCCTATACCCTCGACACAAAATGGCGCAACCGCGCCGAGTTCGCCAACAACCGCGAAGAAGCCAAAGCCTTTCTTACCCGCAAGTGGGCCAAAGAGCTGGATTACCGTTTGATCAAAGAACTCTGGGCCTACTCCGACACGCGTATCGCGGTGCGTTATGCCTATGAATGGCACGATGATTCGGGCAACTGGTTCCGCTCCTACGGCAACGAAAACTGGGAGTTCGATGACAACGGCTTGATGTTCCAGCGTTACGCCTGCATCAACGACATGCCGATCAAGGAAAGCGAGCGCAAGTTCCACTGGCCGCTGGGCCGGCGTCCGGATGATCATCCGGGGCTGTCCGAACTCGGCCTTTGATAGCAACGATTGGCTTGGGAGCGAGCCTGCTCGCGAAGGTGTTTTTGCAGTCGACATGAGTGTCACTGTGATACCCCTTTCGTGAGCAGGCTCGCTCCCATGGTTTTAGCGCTGCCTGCCGGCCATGCTCGCGAAACGTTGGACGGCTCGCCGCAACACCTGGAAATGAGTAACATGACCGCCCTCCCCGCAGCTCACGTTCTGCGCCCTGCCGAATAAGCCGATTCCATGCCTTTCGAACTCAGCGTTGACCTCACCACCCTGGCCATTCTGGCTGCTGTCGCTTTCCTCGCCGGTTTCATCGATGCCATCGCTGGCGGTGGCGGTTTGCTCACCACGCCCGCCCTGCTCACCGCTGGCCTGCCGCCACATCTGGTGCTGGGCACCAACAAGCTCAGTTCGACCTTCGGCTCCGCGACCGCCAGTTTCACTTTCTATAAGCGCAAACTGTTCCATCCACGCCAATGGACGCACGCGATCGTCGGCACGCTGGTCGGCGCGCTGACCGGTGCGGTGGTTGCGCATTACCTGCCCGCCGAGTGGCTGAACAAGATGCTGCCGGTGATTGTCTTTGCCTGCGGGCTGTATCTGTTGTTCGGCGGCACGCCGAAAGCGCCGCTGGACAGCAACGCGCCGATCAAGAAGAAATGGCAATCGACTCAAGGCTTCAGCCTCGGTTTCTATGACGGTGTGGCCGGGCCCGGTACTGGCGCGTTCTGGACTGTGAGTAGCCTGCTGCTGTATCCGATCGATCTGGTCAAGGCCAGCGGCGTGGCGCGCAGCATGAACTTCGTCAGCAACATTGCGGCGCTGTCGGTGTTCATTTTTTCCGGCCAGGTCGACTGGATCATCGGCCTGTGCATGGGCCTGTCGGTGATGGTCGGCGCGTTCTTTGGCGCGCGCACCGCGATCAGCGGCGGCGCCAAATTCATTCGCCCGGTATTCATTACCGTGGTGCTGGGCTTGACCGTACGCCTAGCCTGGCAGCACTGGTTCAGCGTGGCCTAAGCGCCGCGCCACGTAGACGTCGATCAGGTAACGGGCAATCGATTTCGACGCCGGCAACGGCGGCAAATCATGCACGTTGAACCATTGGGCGTCTTCGATCTCGTCTTCCTGACAGACAATCTCGCCCCCGGCGTATTCGGCATGGAAGCCGAGCATCATCGAATGCGGGAACGGCCAGCACTGGCTGCCCATGTACTGGATGTTCTTCACTTCAATCTGCACCTCTTCACGCACTTCGCGGATCAGGCATTCCTCGGCCGATTCACCCGGCTCGGCGAACCCGGCCAGCGTGCTGTAGACGCCCGTGACGAAACGCGGTGAGCGTGCCAGCAAAACTTCGTCGCCGCGTGTGATCAGTACGATCATGCTCGGCGAGATCCGCGGGTAACTGCGCAGGTCGCAGGGCTGGCAGTACATCGCCCGTTCGCGCGGCACTTGCGTCATCGGCTGGCCACAATTGCCGCAAAAACGATGCTCGCGCGCCCAAGTACCGATCTGCGCAGCGTAACCAAGCACTTTGTAGATCGTGTGCTCGCCTTCGAGCATGAACGCCCGCAGGCCTTTCCAGCTGCAGCCCGGCACCTCACTGGCGCTGCGCAACTCGAACAGATACACCGGCTCGCCGTCTAGATGGCCAATGCCATGTTCGGCGAGGATCGACAGGTCCTGACGCTTGAGCCATTCGCGCGGGAACAGCGCGCCGTTGTCATCGAACAGAAAGCCTTCCGGGCTGCGCGCCACGGCCATGCCGCCGGGTTGATCGGTGTCGAGTACTGCAGTGGTCCAGCGAGCTGTCATGGTTTCTCAATCCAGAAATTCGGGTTTCTGTTTGCTCATATGGGCGGCCATGGCCACGCGCAAGTCGGTGGATTGCAGCATGGCGGCGTTCCAGGTGGCAACGTATTCGAGGCCGTCATCGATGCGGTGGTCGCGCATGTAGCTGATCATTTCCTTGGTGCCGGTGATCGCGATCGGCGATTTCGCGGCTATATCGCGGGCGATGTCGAACACGCCTTCGAGCAGTGTGTCCTTGTTGCTGTAGACGCGATTGACCAGGCCGATGCTGCGCGCTTCGTCAGCGCCAAAGGTGCGACCGGTATAAGCCAGTTCACGCAGCATGCCGTCACCGATGATCCGTGGCAACCGTTGCAAAGTGCCAACATCGGCAGCCATGCCGATATCGATTTCCTTGATCGAGAATTGCGCGTCCTCGGCGGCGTAGCGCATGTCGCAGGCAGAGATCAGATCGATCGCACCGCCCAGGCAATAACCCTGAACCGCAGCCAGCACCGGTTTGCGGCAATTGTCGACGGCGTTGAATGAGGCTTGCAGGGCGAGAATCTTGCGCCGCAGCAGCCGCGCATTGCGCCCGACGTCCTTGCCCAGTTCATTGGCGACCCCGGCCAGCATCATCAGGTCGATACCCGACGAAAAGTGCTTGCCATTGCCACTGAGCACCACCACGCGCACTTCGTCGGTGTCGTCGATCCACTGAAAGATCTCAATGATCTCGCTCCAGAACGCAGCGTTCATTGAATTGATTTTTTCCGGGCGGTTGATTTGCACATGGGCGATTTTATCGGCCAGTTCGACGCTGAACGCGGAGTATTGAGACATGGTAGTGATCCTTTACCGGGCTGGAAATGAGCCCCGAACTATACCAAGGCATCACGGCGGCGGTTCGGCCAAATGCGGGACTGGGCGGCGTTTTGCTTCGCCTGGACCGGCCTCTTCGCGAGCAGGCTCGCTCCCACAGCTGGAAACGCACTTCCCCTTGTGGGAGCGAGCCTGCTCGCGAAGGCGTCCGCTCTATCAATAAAGTTTCTTCAAGTTTTAACGCAATGGGCGCGTTACTTCAGGCCAATCCTGTACAGCGAGCCCTTATCCTCATCGGTCAGCACATACAAATAACCATCCGGTCCTTGCCGAACATCCCGGATACGCTGATTCAGTTCGCCCAGCAGACGTTCCTCGTGCACGACCTTGTCGCCGTCGAACTGCAAACGGATCAGCTCTTGCGTGACCAGCGCACCGATGAACGCATTGTGCTGCCACGCTTTGAAGCGGTCGCCATCGTAGAACGTCATGCCGGTGACTCCCGGGGATTTTTCCCAGACATGGTGCGGCGCCACCGTGCCGTCGGCGGTTTTGCCCTGAGCTTCGGGAATGGGTTGCATGGAGTAGTTGATGCCGTGGGTTGCCAGCGGCCAGCCATAGTTCTTGCCGCGCTCGATGATGTTTACCTCGTCGCCACCACGCGGGCCGTGTTCGTTTTCCCATAGCGTACCGGTCCAGGGATTGAGCGCGGCGCCCTGCGGATTGCGCAGGCCATAGGCCCAGATTTCCGGGCGTACGCCGGACTGGCCGACGAAGGGATTATCGTCCGGCACCTTGCCGTCCGGATACAGACGCACCACCTTGCCTTGCAGCTTGTCGAGATCCTGCGCGGTCGGCCGGTCGTTGTTTTCGCCCAAGGTGATGAACAGATACCCGTCGCGGTCGAACACCAGTCGCGAACCAAAATGATTGCCGACCGAGAGCTTCGGCTCCTGACGGAAGATCACTTTGAAATCCTTGAGCGTCTTCAAGTCATCGGAAAGCCGCCCGCGCCCCACGGCCGTCCCGGCCTTGTTGCCGGCACCGCCGCCTTCGGCGTAGGACAGGTAAACCAGCCGGTCCTGCTTGAAGTCCGGCGACAGCACCACGTCCAGCAAACCGCCCTGCCCCTTGGCCCAGACCTGCGGCACGCCGGAGATCGGCGCTGACAGTTTGCCGTCGTTGGCGACCACACGCAGATTGCCCGGCCGCTCGGTCACCAGCATGCCTTGGCGATCCGGCAGAAACGCCAACGCCCACGGATGTTCCAGACCTGCGGCAATAGTGGTGATTTCGAGAGTGCCCTGCTCGCTTTGCAGCTCTTTGGGCGCAGCGGCGAAGGCCGGCGTGCTGATCAGCGCGCCGGCGCACAGTGTGGCTAAAAGGGTTTTACGCAACATGCACGATTCCTTTTGTTCGTTTCAGGGGCCGGCAGAGTACGGTTCTGCCGCTCAACGGTTGCTGTCTCCGCTGCGCGAAGGCGGGTTGGGAATGAAAGTCGGGGGTTTACTCGGCACCGAGCGAATCGGCTGACCGTTGCCAATGCCACGATTCTCGACGGTGGGCTGACGCGGCGTCGGGACAGTGTTGGGACCGCGTATCGGCGCAGTGCTCGGCTGGGTGCCTTGCATACTGTTGGGATTGGCCCGGCGAATCGGGCTGTTGTACGGGTTGTTGCTGTTGCCGGTCGGACTCTGCGCCAGTAACAGGTCGGCCTGAACCAGACCGCCGCTGAGCAGCAGGGCGAAGATGCCAAGCATGATTCGCTTCATGACGCAGCCTCTCGATGAGCAAGGAATAGAGCCTTCGAGTCCACGCTACGCTGCGGGTTCGGATTTGTTAACCCACACGCCTTAAACAACATGTAACACGACTTGACCAAGTGTCCATCGGCCTACGCATTCCGGGGAAACTTTCCGCCCGCCGCGCGGGTCATCCGATCATCACTCGGAGAACTGGCTATGGCTCGAGCAATCTGGAAAGGCGCGATCAGTTTCGGCCTGGTGCACATCCCTGTCGCGCTGGTCTCGGCAACCTCGTCGCAGGGCGTGGACTTCGATTGGCTCGACAGCCGCAGTATGGAACCGGTGGGCTATAAACGGGTAAACAAGGTCACCGGCAAAGAAGTCACCAAGGAAAACATTGTCAAAGGCGTGGCCTATGAAAAAGGCCGTTATGTGGTGCTCAGCGAAGAAGAAATCCGCTCCGCGCACCCGGTGTCGACGCAAACCATCGATATCTTTTCCTTCGTCGACGCCGAACAGATTCCCCTGCAAAACATCGACACGCCGTATTACCTGGCGCCTGACAAGCGCGGCGGCAAGGTCTATGCATTGCTACGCGAGACGCTTAGCAAAACCAATAAAGTCGCCCTCTCCCGCGTGGTCTTGCATACACGGCAGTACCTCGCTGCGCTGATGCCGGTCGAGGATGCGCTGGTGCTGGTGAAACTGCGCTGGCCTCAGGAAGTGCGCAGTCTCGATGAACTCGCGCTGGCCAGCGAAGTGACCAAACCGCAGCTGGCCAAGGGCGAACTGGACATGGCCAAACGCCTGGTGGAAGACATGAGCGGCGACTGGAGCCCCGACGATTACAAGGATGAGTTCGAAGACAAGATCATGGCGCTGGTCGAGAAGAAAGCCCATGAAGGCAAGATCGAAGATGTTGAAACAGTGGGCGGCGAGGAAGAACGTAAAACTGCAGACGTTATCGATTTGACCGAACTGCTCAAACGCAGCCTGGGCGGCAAGGCCCCGGCCAAGTCCAAGGCAAAACCGGCTGCCAAGGCGCCGGCGAAGCGGACGAAGAAAGCGTCTGGATGAACAATAAGCGCTGAAAATCAAAAGCCCCTCACCCTAGCCCTCTCCCGGAGGGAGAGGGAACCGACCGAGGTGGATGCGAGGGCTACGCCGACTTGAAATACCGAGTCGAACGCACATTTTGAAAAGCACATAAATCGGCTCCCTCTCCAGGGGGAGAGGGCTGGGGTGAGGGGCAGCCACACCACAAATCCCAAGCCAACCCCCCGCTTCTAACCACTCAACAATGAGCGTTAGCTCGAGTGCTGTTGATCTTGATCTTGCGTCACCGGCGACATCGGAAGGCTGAGTGGAGGGATTGATCCGGGCGTGGGAGCGCAGCGACCGTCTGGCGCAGCCAGACACAG
>Ga0308159_1001498_pt1 | contig 33218 bp, 25 predicted proteins | sample PhyCR1_FD_201040 | JGI IMG/M metagenome (GOLD analysis project Ga0308159, IMG submission 201040) | Phyllosphere microbial communities from UC Gill Tract Community Farm, Albany, California, United States - DLSLC.R1 | ecosystem: Host-associated > Plants > Phyllosphere > Unclassified | place: USA... | reverse complement strand
CCGCTGGGAACGAACCTGCTCGCGAAATGGCCTGTCCAGCCGACATCTTCTTCGCCTGACCGGCCGCTTTCGTGAGCAAGCCCACTCCCACAGGGGGTGCGGTTATGCCCGGATTCCGGCCAACCCACCCATCTCATGTGGGAGCGGGCTTGCTCGCGAAGACATTGAGTCAGACACAGAAAATTCGCCTGACCGGCCGCTTTCGTGAGCAAGCCCACTCCCACAGGGGTTGCGGTTATGCGCGGATTCCGGCCAACCCCACAGGTTTTGGGTCAGACCCGGAACTGGCGCAGCAGCCCGTTGAGCTGTTCGCTCAGTTGCCCAAGCCGCAGACTGGCCGCACTGGATTGCTCCGCCGCCAACGCCGTGCTGTGCGAAAGGCCGGCCGCCTGGGTGACGTTCTGATTGATGTCTTCAACCACATGCGCCTGCTGCAACGTGGCGCTGGCGATCGAAGCATTCAGGCCATTGAGATTACGCAACGCCTGGCCAATTGCATTGAGGCTCGCACCGGCCAGTCCCGCCTGTTCAATGGTCAATTGCGAGGCCTTGCTGCTGTCGCCGATCACCTTCACCGCAGCTTCGGAGTGATTCTGCAGGCGCTCGATCATCGACTGGATTTCCGCTGTCGACTTCTGCGTGCGCTGGGCCAGCAAGCGCACCTCATCGGCCACCACGGCAAATCCGCGTCCTTGCTCACCCGCACGCGCCGCCTCGATCGCGGCATTGAGCGCCAACAGGTTGGTTTGTTCGGCAATCGAGCGAATCACTTCCAGCACGCTGCCAATTTGCGTGCTCTCGGCCGCCAGCGTGCGAATCACTTCCACCGCCTGATCGATCGTGCCGGACAACTTGTCGATCTGTTGCAGGCTGCCGTCAATGTTGATCTGCCCCTGTTGCGCCTGCGCTTCGGCATCGCGCATTTCTGCGGCGGCGTGTTCGGCGTTTTTTGCCACGTCCTGCACGCCGTAAGTGACTTCGTTGATCGCTGTGGCCACCAGTTCCATCTGCTGCGATTGCTGCTGACTGCGCTCTTGCGCCTGCGAGGCGTCGTTGCCCAGGTCACTGGAAGACTGGCCCAAGGCGCTGGCTGAAACCTGCAAATCACCGATGACTCTGCGCAACTTGGCGGTGAAAGCGTTGAAGTGATGAGCAAGCTCAGTGACTTCATCCTTGCCATGGGTATCGAGGCTGCGGGTCAGGTCGCTCTCGCCGCTGGCGATGTTGGCCATCGCATTGACGGTCTCCTGCAGCGGACGAACGATGCTGCGGGCGATGAGAATCACCAGCAGCGCCATGATCAGCGCAATCGCCAGACCGATTGCCGAGGCCTTGATCATCTGCCCCTTGAATTCGGCCTGCACATCGTCGACGTATACGCCGGAACCGATCACCCAACCCCACGGCTCGAACAGTTTCACGTACGAGGTCTTCGCTACGGGATCCGTCGCCCCCGGTTTCGGCCAGCGATAATTGACCATGCCGGCGCCTTTGGCCTTGGCGATGGCGACCATTTCATTGAACACCGCAAAGCCGTCCGGGTCGCGGATCGCCGAGAGATTCTGGCCTTCGAGTTTGGGATTGGTCGGGTGCATGACCATCACAGGCGTGAGGTCGTTGATCCAGAAATAATCGCTCTGGTCGTAGCGCAGGCCACGGATTGCGGTCAGCGCCTGCTTTTGCGCCGCGTCCCGGGTCAGGGTGCCGGCGGTTTCCAGGCCATGGTAATAGGTCAGCAGCCCGCTGGCGGTCTGCACCACGTGTTGGGTTTTCTGCGCCTTGGCGTGATAGAGGTCGTCGTGGATCTGCTTGAGCATCAGCACGCCCAAGGTCAGCAACATGACCACTGCCACAATCAAGATGAGCCACAAGCGTCGGCTGATCGACACACTGCGCAAGCTGTTCATAACGCTGTCACTCCGGATTCTTGTTCTTGTAATAAATGATCGCCAGCATCCAGCCGCAGCTGAGTGCTCGGGACTGCGCCAGCCAAGCCACGTCGCGCAGGGAGCGCTATTAAGGCTTGTCTGTTAGGATTTCGGCCCCGCGCGCGAAAACCTGAACCCGGTTTTGATATTTCACGGAATTTTTACTGATTCGTGTGGATCCTGTGCGCGCGCAATCGCTACAGCTTTTACCGGCTACGCTGGACGCAGTGAACGAAAAAATACTATCGGGGCATGCCTCGCGCATCGCTCTCTGGGGGATTGATGGATCTTTGGACCGCCTTGCAGGCACTGATTCTAGGAGTTGTAGAAGGGCTTACGGAGTTTTTGCCCATTTCGAGTACCGGACACCAGATCATCGTCGCCGACTTGCTGAATTTCGGCGGCGAACGGGCCATGGCGTTCAATATCATCATTCAGCTCGGGGCGATTCTCGCGGTGGTCTGGGAGTTTCGCCGCAAGATCCTCGACGTGGTCATCGGCCTGCCGACCCAGCCCAGCGCTCGGCGTTTTACGGCTAATCTGCTGATCGCGTTTTTGCCCGCCGTGGTGCTCGGAGTGATCTTTGCCGATCTGATCCACGAATACCTGTTCAACCCGATCACCGTAGCGGCGGCGCTGGTCATTGGCGGGATCATCATGTTGTGGGCCGAACAGCGCCAACACGAAGTGCATGCCGAAACCGTCGACGAGATCCGCTGGACCGATGCGCTGAAAATCGGTTTCGCGCAGTGCCTGGCGATGATTCCCGGCACCTCGCGCTCTGGCTCGACGATCATTGGCGGCCTGCTGTTCGGCCTGTCGCGCAAGACCGCCACCGAGTTTTCGTTTTTCCTTGCCATGCCAACCATGGTCGGTGCGGCGGTGTATTCGGGCTACAAATACCGCGATCTGTTTGTGCCGGCCGATTTTCCGGTGTTCGCGATTGGTTTCGTCACCGCATTTGTCTTCGCCATGATTGCCGTGCGCGGCTTGCTCAAGTTCATTGGCAACCACAGCTACGCAGCGTTTGCCTGGTACCGGATTGCCTTCGGCCTGTTCATTCTGGCGACCTGGCAGTTCGGCTGGGTGGACTGGTCGGCAGCGAAGGCGTGAGTGATTCCCGCATGCGCCGCCCGCAAGGACAACCTTCGGGTGGGCGCCTTCAGCAGGTGAAGTTGAAGCTTGTGGTGCTGCTGGTCGTCTGTGCGCTACCGCTGTTCGGCTCGCTGTCGATGTGGCTGAGCGGCCTTTCGCGGGTGCCGCTGGCGGCGTACGGCACAGTCAGTGTGCTGGCGTTTCTTCTGTATTGGGCCGACAAGCGCAAGGCCCGCGCCGATGCCTGGCGCACCCCGGAAAACATCTTGCACGCGGTAGTTCTGGCGGGCGGTTGGCCGGGTGCGCTGATCGCGCAGCAAGTATTTCGGCACAAGACCCGCAAGGTGTCGTTTCAGATTCTGTTCTGGGTGATTGTGCTGCTGCACCAGGTGTTCTGGATTGACCAGATTTTTCTCGGTTCGAACCTGTTGTCCCTGTTCTGAATTCCGCCGAAATCCCCTGTAGGAGCTGGGCCGCGTTTACAGCAGCAGGCCGATTTGAGTTTTTTTAGGCAACTTGCTCACCACCAATTGATGCGAACGCTGCAACAGCCCCTGCAGTTCCACGGCACCCAGCGGGTAGGGCGGATGCATGATGATCCACTGCGCCCGCGCCAGATACGGCGCCGGATGAATCCCCGGACGGTCGCAATGGCCGAGAAACAGATCCTTGTCGACCTTGAACGCCAGCGAGTCGCCGCGTAATCCCTGCAAGGCAAACATCTTGTTGCCGGCAATCGAGAACACCCGCACGCCGCCCCATTTGTAGTCTTCCCGCGCGCCGGGCAGGGCCAGACAAAACTCGGCAACTTCGGCTTCGCTCATTTTTCCCGGTTTCATAGCAACCGCTCCCCGCAAGCATTGAACGACTCGACCAGATGATCGATCCACGCACGTACCGCGGGCATTACCCCTCGCCGGTGCGGATACACCGCTTGCAGCCAGCCGCCGGGCAATGACCACTCCGGCAGCACCTGCACCAGCGTGCCGTTACGCAGTTCGGTCTCGCAGAACATCATTGGCAGCACGGTAAAGCCCTGGCCGGCCAGCACGCAGGCCTTGCGCACCACGAAGTCATCGATGCCCAGCCGCGCCTCCATACTCAGATCGACGCTCTTGCCTTGTTGGTCGAGCAAACGTACATGGACCATGCGATCGGCTTCCAGGGCGCCGAGTACTGGCAGGGTTTTCAGGTCCTGCGGATGATTGATGGTCTTGCCCTGCATGAACGCCGGGCTGGCGATCACGACCGCTTGGGCCTGACGCAAGCGCCGCGTGACCAGCAGCGGATCTTCATCACCGTGATCGCGCACACGCAACGCCACATCGATACCTTCTGTGACCAGATCGACTCGGCGGTTGAGCAGCACGACCTCCAACTGCACTTGAGGAAACTTGCCGAGAAAATCGCTGATCACCGTCGGCAGCATTTCATGGGCAAGCCCGGTCGGGCACGACACCCGCAAGCGCCCGCGCGGTTCGCTGGACATGCTCGCCACGGCTTCGTCAGCCATTTCGGCTTCCAGCAACATCGCCTGACAGTGGCGCAAATAGCGCTCGCCGACAGCAGTCAGGTTCAGTTGGCGCGTGGTGCGTTGCAACAGACGTGCGCCGAGGCGTTCTTCCAGTTCGGCAATTCTTCTTGAAAGCCGCGACTTTGGAATGCCAAGCAGGCGTCCAGCGGCAGCGAATCCGCCGGCTTCGACCACTTTGGCGAAGTAGTAGAGATCGTTGAGGTCCTGCATGTGTGCTTCCAGCCGTTCTATCAGTGGGACGAACTATCGCATTGTCAGCGACTAATCAGCTATTGGTTTGTTGCGTAGGATTGTCTCCATTCCGTCGCCACCGGCGATTCTTTCAGGAGAACCCACATGAAACTGTTGCACATCGATTCGAGCATTCTGGGCGACAACTCGGCTTCCCGTCAGTTAAGCCGTCAAGTCGTCGACGCTTGGCAAGCCGCCGAGCCGAGCGCCGTGGTCACCTACCGCGACCTGGCCGCTGATGCCATCAGCCATTTTTCCGCCAACACACTGGTTGCCGCTGGCACCACGGCTCAATTGCGCGACGCTGCGCAACAGCACGAAGCCGAGCTGAGCGCTTCGACCCTGGCCGAATTCATCGCGGCCGACGCCGTGGTCATTGGCGCGCCGATGTACAACTTCACCGTTCCAACCCAGCTCAAAGCGTGGATCGATCGCGTTGCCGTAGCTGGTCAGACGTTCCGCTACACCGAAGCCGGCCCTGAAGGCCTGTGCGGTGGCAAGAAGGTGGTGATCGTGTCGACCTCCGGCGGCATCCACGCCGGTCAGGCCAGCGGCATCGCTCACGAAGAATATCTGAGGCTGGTGCTGGGCTTCCTCGGCATCACCGATATCGAGATCGTCCGCGCTGAAGGCCTGGCTTATGGCGAAGAAGTGCGCAACAACGCCATGGGCGCTGCGCAAGCGAAGATCAGCGAGCAACTGTTCGCTGCCGCGTAAGGCTTGCGTGAAGAACAGCTACTGTTCAGGCAATCCCCAAAAAACTCTGTATTCTGGTTCTGCAAGGGCCAGATGCGGAGTTTTTTGTTTCCGGCTGTTACATAATCTGGCCCGGGTTATGCAGTTTCGGCGCATCAGACGATGTGGTCCAACAGGGTGGGGCGTTCATGAGGCATCTTTGTGCAATGTTGCTGATTTGCCTGCTGGGCAGCCTGAATTCAGTGCAGGCCGCGCCGGGACGCCACCCTGTCTGGAGCGTTGGGTATCACGAAATGACTTTTCTCGACCCGCTTGATCTGCAACCGATGCGCGCCATTGCTTTCTACCCGTCCAGCGACGGCGAGCACATGAGTTCGCTTGAGGGTTACTCGGTCGAGGCCGGCGAAGACACCAAAGTGGCGATGGGGCGTTTCCCGATGTTGATGCTCTCCCACGGCAACACAGGCACGCCGCTGGCCTTGCATGATCTGGCGACATCGCTGGCACGCAAAGGCTTTGTGGTGGTGGCGGTGATTCATCCCGGTGACAACTGGCGGGACCATAGCCGACTCGGCACGTTGAGCAATCTGTACGGGCGGCCGATCCAGATTTCCCGGGCGATCACCGCTACGCTCGCCGATATCATGCTGGCGCCGTTCGTCAATGCTGATCAGGTCGGTGTGATCGGTTATTCGGCGGGGGGCGAGACCGCATTGATACTTTCCGGAGCGCAACCGGATCTGGATCGCCTGCGCCGCTATTGCCAGGAACGCCCGGACGATCACGACGCCTGCAATACGCAGGGCGAGCTGATTGTCGATCGCGACGACTTGCAACCGGTGGCCGATCCACGGGTTCACGCCTTACTGCTGATGGCGCCGCTGAGCCTCAAATTCGGCCGCCATACCCTCGCCGATGTGCACGTGCCGGTGCTGCTCTACAGCGGCGACGGGGACAAACTGGTGGCCTTCGATAAAAACGCTGCCGCCCTGGCGCGCAAACTGCCTACCGCGCCGGACTTCAAACTGTTGGCCGGGGCAGGCCACTTCGTGTTCCTGGCACCCTGCAATGAAGAGCAGATCCGCGCCATGCCGGCGTTGTGCACCGATGCTGATGGCGTCGATCGCGAGGACATTCACCGCAACCTGATTTCCGAAGCGGGACGGTTTTTTGCCCATGCGCTGGGCAAATCGACGCGGGCAGGAATGCAGACTGCGGATCAGTAAGCCCGCCCCCAACACCCAATCGATGTTGAGAGCGGGCTTGCTGTCGCGCTGATCAGGACAGCGGCGGCGTGCGTGGCGGGATCTGGCGCTTGCTGCCGGTGGATTCGAACGCGGCGGCGAAGCGCAACAGATTCGAATCGTCGTAAGCGCGGCCGGCGAAGGTCAGGCCGACCGGCATACCGATGTCGGCCATCACGCCCATCGGTACGGTCACGGTCGGGACGCCGAGGTGGCGGATCGCGAGGTTGCCGTTGGCCACCCAGACGCCGTTGCTCCAGGCGATGTCGGCCGAGGCAGGATTGATATCGGCATCCGCCGGGCCGACATCGGCGACGGTCGGGAACAGCACCGCGTCGAGGCCGAGCTTGTCCATCCAGTCTTCGAGGTCGACGCGCCGGGTCTGCTCCAGGCCGCGCAGGCCATCGGGCACGGTAGGAATTTCATTCCACGGCGTGATGCCACGTTCGGCCATGCGCACATATTCGTCCATGCCGGCGGCCAGATCGCCTTCGCGGTTGGGTAGGGTGCCCGGGTCGTGCGGGAAGATTTTCGGCCCGTCGACGTCGACCAGACGGTTGAGTGTCGGGTCGCCATTGGCCTGCAGGAAATCGTCGAACGCCCAGGCAGTCAGATCCCACAGTTCATGGTGGAGGAATTCTTTCGACACTAGCCCACGGGTGAACACGGTTGGCGCGCCAGGACGGTCGCCTTCGCAGTTGGAAACCAGCGGGAAGTCGGTCTCGATGACTTCGGCGCCAGCGGCCTCAAGGGCCTGACGCGCCTGCTGCCACAAGTCGATCACGGACGCGCGGGTGTTGATGCGCTGGCCGGTCGGGCCACCGATGCCGGGGGCTTCGCTGGTGCCGGCGTCCGGGTCGGCATTGATGTACATGCGCGGGATGGCGAAGCGTTTGCCGGCCAGCGCTTTTGCGTCGGCGGCCAGTTCGCGGTACGCAGCCGGGCGTACTTCGCTGACACGCGGGATCGGCACCCAGGGTTGCAGGCGCCAAAGGTCGCCACGGGTGTCCGGGTCTTCGGCAACGACCACTTCGAGTACTTCGAGCAAGTCCGCCATGGTCCGCGCGAACGGCACGACGACGTCCATGGTCGGCGTCAACGGCCAGTTGCCGCGCACCGAGATTACGCCGCGCGAAGGGGTGTAGGCGCACAGGCCATTGTTCGACGCAGGGCCGCGACCGCTTGACCAGGTTTCCTCGGCCAGACCGAACGCAGCGAAACTGGCAGCGGTGGCAGTGCCGGCACCGTTGGACGAGCCAGAGGCGAAGGGCGCAGTGAGGTAAGCGGCGTTGTACGGACTTTCAGCACGACCATAGACGCCGCGCTGCATGCCGCCATTGGCCATCGGCGGCATGTTGGTCTTGCCCAGGCAGATCGCCCCGGCAGCGCGCAGGCGTTCGATGGTGAAGGCGTCGCGATGGGCGACCAGATCAGCGAACGCGGGGCTGCCGGAAGCGGCGGTCAGACCCTTGACCAGATAGCTGTCCTTGGCGGTGTAGGGAATGCCATCGAGTGGGCCAAGGGTTTGACCTTTGGCGCGGCGGACGTCGGAGGCGCGGGCTTCGTTCAGCGCTTCAGGATTGCGCACGACGACGGCGTTGAGTGCCGTCGGGGTGTCGGCGCCATCGTAGGCATCAATACGCGCCAGATAGGCTTGCACCAGCTCCACAGCGGTGGTCTGGCCGGATTCGAGGGCAGCGCGCAATTGGGCGATGCAGACTTCGGTGACTTCAATCATGGGGTCACCTGTTGAGCGTGGATGTTCTGGGCAGGGGTATTCATAGCGGTTCTCGTGGCACGGCTTTAAGCGACAAGGTCAAGACTGGCGCCTATTTAACACCATGCGGCGGGCGGAGTAATCGGTGGTGTGATGGTTTTGTTGGTAGGTGGCCTGAGCATTCGTGTTGCCTGACCTTGCGCTTTCCCGAGCAGGCTCGCTCCCACATTGTCTTGTGTAAACCGATAATCCCGCTCTCCACAGGAAGACCGCGCCAACATGTTCTAGGCTCAGCGCATCCGGAATGCTGCGCCCTCAGGAATGTTGCCATGGAAGAGAAGCCGCTGATTGCCTTCAACAGCTCAAAAGCGTTGCTCGACGTGCTGATCCGCGCCGGGTTGATCGCGACCCTGGTGCTGTTCTGCTACGACATTTTTCATCCGTTTCTCAATGTGATGCTGTGGGCGCTGATACTCGCGATCACCCTGTATCCGCTGAACCAGACACTCGGGGCGAAACTCGGCAACCGTTACGGTTGGGCGGCGATTGTGCTGGTGTTGCTGGGGCTGGTAATCCTGCTGGTGCCGCTGAGCCTGCTCGGCGCATCCGTGGCCGATTCGGTGGAGGCGGGCATGCAAACCGTGGAAGCGGGGCACTTCGAGATTCCGCCGCCACCCGCCAATGTTGCCGACTGGCCGCTGATCGGTGCGCCGTTGTATGGCATCTGGATGCACGCTTCGCAGGACCTGAGCTGGGTGTTCAAGGAACTCGCGCCGCACCTGACCAGTTGGGGCCGGGTGCTTTTGCATCAGGCCGCCGGCGTCGGCGCAGGCATCGTGGTGTTTGTCGTGGCGCTGATTGTCGCCGGGCTGATCATGACTCACGGCGAACGTGGCCATCGCACAGCGGTGGCGATCACTACGCGGATTTCCGGCCCGGTGCGTGGCCCGCAGATCGCTCAATTGTGCACCTCGACCATTCGCGCGGTGGCGCAGGGCGTGGTCGGTATCGCCTTCATCCAGATGATTTTGATCGGCGTGGCACTGGTGATCATGGGGGTGCCCGCTGCCGGCATTCTGGCTTTGATGGTGTTGCTGCTGGGCATCATGCAACTGCCGGTTCTGCTGATCACCGTGCCGGTGGTGGTGTTCGTCTTTGCCCATGACGGCGTCGGCGCCGGGACGATCATATTTGCCGTGTGGATGGTGATCGCCGGGCTTTCGGACAACGTGCTCAAACCGATGTTGCTCGGACGTGGCGTGGCTGTGCCGATGCCGGTGGTGCTGATCGGCGCGCTGGGCGGCATGGTCACCAGCGGCATCATCGGCCTGTTCACCGGGCCGGTGATTCTGGCGGTCGGTTATGAATTATTCATCGGCTGGGTTTATCAACCGACCGACGTCAGCGAAGTGCTGGACGAAACCTCCCACGACAATCAGCCATAAGGAAAGGCGCATGCGTAACGGGCTGATGGTGCTGGCGATGATGCTGGCTGCAACACTGTGGTCCGGGCTCGGCCAGGCACTTGAAGACACCACGACAGCAAAGGACGAAGCGGTAGAACTGAAGGTGGCCAACCGCAGCATCATGCTGTTTCGCGCGACCATCCTCGGCGAGGCGCCGGCCTCACGGGTCAAGCGGGCGAAGCGGGTGATCAGTGAAGCGCTGGAGGAAGACCCGGAACTGAAGATCAGCACGGATTCGATCCAGAACAGTTACATGGTGCTCATCGGCAATACCCGGGCGTTTATCGTTGCATCGAAAGATGTCGACAGCCTGGCCTATTCCTCGGTGCAGGAAGCCGCCGAAGGCGCAGCGGAAAAACTGCGTCAGGTGGTCAACGAAACCCGTGAAGCGCGTAACGTGCAGATGATTGTGCGTTCGCTGGCGCTGGCGGCGGTGGCCACGCTGATCTACCTGGCGCTGCTCTGGTGCCTGTCATGGCTGCGCCACAAGCTGTTGGCGAAACTGCCGGCGCTGATGGATCGCCACACCCAGGCGCTGAAGGTCGGGCGGGTGCAACTGATCGATTCGAACTTCCTCTACCCGTTGGTCAGCCGCTGTCTGCTGTTCCTGCGTTGGTTGTTGATTCTGCTGCTGACCTACGAATGGCTCGGCTTTGTGCTGTCACGCTTCCCGTATACGCGGCCATGGGGCGAAAGCCTTAATAATTATCTGGTGGAGCTGGCCGGTTATCTGTTGCAGGGCATCGTCGACGCGATACCGGGCCTGGGCGTGGCGCTGGCGATTTTCTTTATTGCCCGCGGCGTGACCGCATTTACCCGACGCATTTTGCGTCGGATGGCCGCGCCGGGGACGTTCAGCTGGCTCAACCATGAAACCCTGCAGCCGACGCAACGCCTCACAGCCCTGGCAGTCTGGCTGTTTGCTCTGGCGATGGCTTATCCCTATTTGCCCGGCGCCGGTACCGATGCGTTCAAAGGCCTGTCGGTGCTGATCGGCCTGATGATTTCCCTTGGCGCCACCAGCGTCGTCGGGCAAGCGGCGGCCGGGTTGATCCTGACCTATACACGAACCTTGCGCCCCGGCGAGTTTGTCAGAATCGGCGAGTACGAAGGCACTGTTACCGAGCTGGGCATGTTCACCACGCGGATTCGCACCGGTCTCGGTGAAGTGCTGACGCTGCCAAATTCAATGATCACCGGCACCGTGACCAAGAACTACTCACGCACCGTGCAAGGTCCGGGCTACGTGGTCGACACGGTGGTGACCATCGGCTATGACACCCCATGGCGGCAGGTCGAAGCGATGCTGCTGGAGGCGGCCAAACGCACTCCGGGCGTAATCGAGGATCCGCCGGCGCAGGTGTTCCAGACCGCGCTGTCGGACTTCTATCCCGAGTATCGACTGGTGGCCCAGGCCATCCCCAGCCAGCCGCGACCGCGTGCGGTGCTGTTGAGCATGCTCCATGCCAACATTCAGGACGTGTTCAATGAATACGGCGTGCAGATCATGTCGCCGCATTACCTGGGCGATCCGCAGCAGGAAAAACGCGTGCCGCCGGAGCAGTGGTATACCGCGCCGGCGCAGGCACCGAAGGAGCAGTGAACCCTAGAACCGCCAGACCATACCGCCGCCCAGCACGTGCAGGGCGGCGTTTTTATATTCGCCGGAGACCGAGCCGCCAGAGCGCGCTTTGGTCTGTTGCACGTCCATGTCGCCGAGGTAGATCAGCGTGTAGCTCATGTGCACATCGACATCGTCCTGCAATGCATAGCTGACCCCGGTCGCCAGCCGCCATGCTTCGTTCATCGGGTTGTCGACGGTGCGATCCTTGTCATCCACCGCCGAGGAGTCGTAACCCAGGCCGACGTTCCAGCGCAGTTTCAGGTTGATCTGATGCTGCGCGCCGATCGAGGCATGCCAGGTGTCCTTGTACTGGCGCTGCGCAGTTCTTGAGGTCGAGCCCAGGCCGGTGTCGACTTCCACGCCGACCTTGCCGAAATCGCTCCAGTCCTGCCAGCCGAGGCTGCCGAGCAGCGTCCATTGCGGATCGAGCTGGTAGGACACGCTGGTGGTGACGGTCTGCGGCACGTTCATGTCAACGTTCAACTGATCGGCGTCGAGGCGGTTGAGCGCCAGGCGCAGCAGAGGATTGGTGATTTTCTTCAGCTCGGGTTTGTCTTCGAATTTGAGCTTGATCTTGCTGGTCCAGGCCAGCCCGAGTTTTGTGCGTTCGTTGAGGTTGTAGAGCACGCCGACGTTGGCACCCGTGCCCCAGTCGGTGTCCTTGTAGCGCAACTGACCATCTTCGGCGTTGCCCAGACCGAGCACGTTATTGTTGACGGCCACTTCGGTGCGGAAGTAGCCAAGCATGAAGCGCGGGCCGAGGCCGACGGACAGGTCGTCGGTGATCTTGTAGGCATAGGTGGGCTGGAATGACACGCCGATAATGGCCGACTCCTGAGCGAAATAGCGCCCGGCCCAGTCATCGTCGTAGTCCAGCGCCAGTCCGAAATTGCCGTACATGCCGAAGCCGATCGAGGAGCGATCATCGAGCTGGTGGCTGATGAAGAAGCTGGAGCCGGGCAGGTACTTCAAGGCGTTGCCGCCTTCGTTGCCGCCGAAGGTATTGGCATTGTCTCGGGAGAAACTGATATCGCCGAGAATCAACTGCGCATTGAAGTTGATCTGGGTGCCGGCCAGTTGGCTGATGCCCGCCGGGTTGGTCATCAGAATGCTCGGATCACTGGCCATGACCGCGGAACCGGCGTTGGCCAGGCCGCTGCCTTCGTGGCCGGCTTCGTAAATCATGATGCCGCCGGCTTCGGCCTGGAGGCTGGCGAAGAGCAATCCGCCAGCGACCGAACTTTTCATCAGCTTGAACATGTGAACTCCTTGAATGGCATGCGATCCGGTTTCAAGGCTAGCTCAAGCTCGGCGCGGCGTCGGACAGATTGCCGACGCCGTACCGTTCAATCGATGCGCGGATGCTGGAGCGCCAGTTCCTTGCGCTTGGCTTCCAGCGCGGCGATCTCGGCATCAATGTCTTCAATTTTCTGCTCGATGTTGTCGTGGTGTTCCTGCAGCAGTTCCTTGGCCTCTTCGAGGTCGGAAGCCGCTGGGGCGGCGCCGCGCAGGGGTTTGTTGGCGGTTTCCTTCATGGTCACACCGGTGACCAGGCCGACTACCGCGATAACCATCAGGTAATACGCAGGCATGTACAGGTCGTTGGTGCTTTCCACCAGCCAGGCCACGGCAGTCGGGGTCAGGCCGGCGATCAACACCGAAACGTTGAAGGCACTGGCCAGCGCGCTGTAGCGGATGTGCGTGGGGAACATCGCCGGCAGGGTCGAGGCCATCACACCAATGAAGAAATTGAGCAGCACCGCGAGGATCAGCAGGCCGGAGAAGATCAAACCGATGCTGCCACTGTTGATCAGCATGAACGCCGGAATGGCGAACACGAACAGACCAATGCTGCCGACGACGATAAAGGGCTTGCGGCCGATCTTGTCGCTGATGAAGCCGATCAGCGGCTGCACGAAAAGCATGCCGACCATGATCGCGATGATGATCAGCACGCCATGGTTTTCGCTGTAGTGCAGGTTGTGCGTCAGGTAACTCGGCATGTAGGTGAGCAGCATGTAATAGGTGACATTGGTCGCCGCCACCACGCCGATGCAGGTCATCAGGCTGCGCCAGTGTTTGGTCGCAACTTCCTTGAACGAGACTTTCGGGCCACCGGCAAGGCCTTCACGGTCGCCTTGTTCGAGTTTTTCCACGTGCTGCTGGAACGCCGGGGTCTCTTCCAGCGCGTGGCGCAGATACAGGCCGATCATGCCCAGTGGCAGGGCGAGGAAGAACGGTATCCGCCAGCCCCATTCTTCGAAGCGCTGTTCACCGAGAATGGTCGAAATCAGCACCACCACGCCGGCGCCGAAGACGAACCCGGCGATCGAGCCGAAGTCCAGCCAACTTCCGAGGAAGCCGCGTTTGCGATCCGGGGCGTATTCAGCTACGAAGATCGAGGCGCCGGTGTACTCGCCACCGACCGAGAAGCCCTGAGCCATTTTCGCCAGCAACAACAAAATCGGCGCCCAGATGCCGATCGAGGCATAGGACGGAATCAGGCCGATGGCAAAGGTGCTCAGGGACATGATGACGATGGTCGCGGCGAGGACTTTCTGCCGACCGTACTTGTCGCCCAGCGCACCAAAAAACAGCCCGCCCAGCGGACGAATCAGGAATGGCACGGAGAAGGTCGCGAGCGCGGCGATCATTTGCACGCCGGGATCGGCGCCGGGGAAGAAGACCTTGCCGAGCACATAGGCGACAAAGCCGTAGACGCCAAAGTCGAACCACTCCATGGCATTGCCCAGTGCGGCGGCGGTGATCGCCTTGCGCATCTTGGCGTCGTCAACAATGGTGATGTCTTTCAAACCGATCGGTTTGACGGTGTTCTTGCGTGATTTCATTGCGATGTTCCCGCTCGCTGATCCAGATACCGCTGCGATGCCATCTCCATGATGGCGCCGGCTGTTCTGGCTCAGATACATGCGGACACGAAATAATTCACCGATCGATGGAATTAATTTCGACAGATGTGCTGCACGGCCTCGAACCCTCTGGGAGTGGGCTTGTACACCAAGGCGGCGTTGCATCGAGCATTGCAGTGCCTGATCTGGCGCTTTCGCGAGCAAGCCCGCTCCCACGGGGGATTTGTGTGTTGCCGGGATTTTGCGTACGCCGCCAAACAGTGTGGGAGTGGGCTTGCTCACGAAGGCGGGGTTGCATTCAGCATTGCAGTGCCTGATCTGGCGCTTTCGCGAGCAAGCCCGCTCCCACAGGGAATTTGTGAGTTGCCTGGGTATTGCGTACGCCGCCAAGCAGTGTGGGAGTGGGCTTGCTCACGAAGGCGGCGGCGCATCCAACATAAGGTTTACAGCGCAGCTTTCACCTGCAAGCCCACCACCAGCGCATTGTCGATGTGCTGCCCGGAAAACGCCCCGGGTTCAATGATGTATTGCAGGTTCGGGCGCAGGGTCAGCCATGGGCTGGCCTGGTAGCCGTAGCCCAATTCAATCAGTTGCTCGGCGCTGTCGAGATTCGGGAACGCAGCACCTTTGGCCATTGCGCCGTCCTGTTGCACATCACGGCTGCGCGGGTTCGGCACGGCGCGGCCATAGCCTAGGGCTACGGTGTCATGCGGGCGGCCTTCGAACGGTTTGTACAAAACCACGCCGGTGCCGTACCACTTGCTGAACGGCGAGGCGGCTTTACTGGCCGCCGAATACTGGCCGAACGCATGCAGACTGCGGCCTTCGGAGGTCGGCGAGCGCCACACCGCCTGATCGATCAACAAATAATGCCCGCCACGACCGGAAACCTCATCGTCGCTGCCAATACGCTTGACGTCTGAGCTGTCGTAGTAATAGCCGACCTTATACTCGCCCGGCAGATCGCCGGCGTGTTTGTACACCAACTCGATCGGCACAACGGTACCGGTGGTGTGTTTCGGCCCCAAATGCCAGGCGCGACTCGAATTGCCATTGCTTTGCGGGTCGACGTTGAACGCCGCCACACGCAGTTGCCAGGAAGAGGACAGGTCATATTTGACCCGCACGCCCAAATGCGCGTTGGGGTAGTTTGCCCAGCCGCTGCCACCAGACATGTTCAGCGGATGCCCGCAGAAACCGGCGTTCATGAAGTTGCACAAAATGCCGCTGTCGAGGCCGCCGAGGTCGTTGCCCATCGCCATGTAGCCGAGTTTGATGTTGAGCGCCGGGGTGAACAGGCTGCGCTCGTAACTCAGTTCGGTCAGACGCGTGTACAGGCCGCCGTAGTTTTCCTGAATCGGCAAACGGTTGCCGACCAGATCTTCAGAGGCGCTGTTGCCGCGTCGGTCGTTGATGGTCAACTGGACCTTGCCGGCATTGTCGACACCGTAGAGCTTGCTCAGATCGAACTGCACGCCGAGCTTGATGTTCTGCGAATAACGCGCCGAGCGATGCAGGCCGCCGTCGGCGTTGTAAGCGGTTTCACCGCTGTAGTCGCCGCTGAATTTGATGCCGTCTTCGTCGAGCTGATGGCGCAGGCCGCCCCAGTCACCGGTGAGGGTGCTGCGGGTCAACAGATCGGCATCATCAGCGGCTAGCGCGGGGAGGGTGGCGGTGCAGCTCAGGCCCAGCAACAGGCCATGGAACAGCGTGGAACGGGAAAAGCCAACAGCCAAAAACATCTGAATCTTCCTGCTGAAAACTTGAGCGATAGGGAAAAGTAACGCGGCACCCGAAGGTGCCGCGCTTAACGTCGACGCCGTGGGTTACGGCAAGGCGTAGGCCATCACGTAATCGCCACGATCGGTCGACTGGCGTGCGCCGCCAGCGGTGACGACGATGTACTGCTTGCCGGTTTTCGGCGAAACGTAGGTCATTGGGCCGCCCTGGCTGCCGACCGGCAGACGGGCTTTCCAGACTTCTTCACCGTTGCCGCTGTTGAAGGCGCGCAGGTAGAAGTCCTGAGTGCCGGCAATGAAGATCAGGCCACCCTGGGTCGACAGGGTGCCGCCGAGGGTTGGCAGGCCGATCTTGATCGGCAGGTGCATGCGGATGCCCAGGGGGCCGGTGTCTTCAACGGTGCCGACCGGAACCTGCCACGCGACTTTCTGGGTCTTCATGTCGATCGCGGTCAGGGTGCCGAACGGCGGCGCCTGGCACGGAATGCCGGCCACCGAGAGGAAGCGGTTCTTGTTCACTGCGTACGGCGTGCCTTTGAGCGGAACTGCGCCCATGCCGGTGTTCAGCGCTTCGCCACCGCCAGCGGCCTGGCCTTTGTTCTGCGACGGGATCATCTGGATCCACAGACCCAGGCGCATGTCGTTGACGAAGATGAAACCGTGCACCGGGTCAGTGGAGATGCTGCCCCAGTTCATACCACCCAGCGAACCGGGAAAGCTCAGCGATTTGTCGGTGCCCGGCGCGGTGTACAGACCGTCGTAGCGCATGCTCTTGAAGTCGATGCGGCAGAGCAACTGGTCATACGGCGTGGCGCCCCACATGTCCGATTCAGTCAGGTGCTGCGCGCCGATCTGCGGCATGCCCACGGATTTCGGCTGAGTCGGCGAGTACGGCTCGTTCGGGATGTTCGCGGCTTTCACCGGTACTTCCTTGACCTCGGTCAGCGGCTTGCCGGTGGCGCGGTCGAGCACGTAGATCTGCCCGGCCTTGGTGCCGATGACCAGCGCCGGAATACTCTGGCCGTCCTTGTCGAAATCGATCAGGCTCGGCTGCATCGGCAGGTCGAAGTCCCACAGATCGTTGTGCACGGTCTGGAACACCCAGCGTTCTTCACCGGTGCTGGCGTCCAGCGCAAGAATCGAGGCGCCGTACTTGTGGTCCAGTTCGCTGCGCTCGACACCATAGATGTCAGTGGACGAGCTGCCCATCGGCAGGAACACCGTGTTGGTCGCCGCGTCGTAAGACATCGGCGCCCAGCTGTTCGGCGTGCTGCGCACGTAGGTGCTGCCGTCGGCCGGCGCGTTGCGGTCCTGCGGGTTGCCCGGGTCGAACGCCCAGCGCATGGCGCCGGTGATCACGTCAAAACCACGGATCACGCCGCCGGGCATGTCGCTTTGCACGTTATCGGCAACGCGACCGCCGACCACAACCGTAGTGCCAGCCATCAATGGCGCGGACGACAACTGATAGTAGCTGTCCGGGACGTCACCCAGACCGGCTTTCAGATCGACCTGGCCGTTGTTGCCGAAACCCTGGCAGAACTCGCCGGTGTCGGCATCGACCGCGATCAGGCGGGCATCGATGGTGTTGGTCAGCAGACGACGCTGGCAGTTGGCGGCCGGCTCAGGTTTGGATTCGATGATCGGCGAATTCGCTGGCTGCGCGATGGCAGCGGTGCGATCGAAATACGCCATGCCACGACACCGCTGCCAGACTTTCGACTGGGCGTTGATCTGGTTCTTCCAGATTTCCTTACCGGTGTCAGCGTCCAGTGCGATCAGGTTGTTGTGCGGGGTGCAGATGAACACCTTGTTGCCGACCTGCAGCGGGGTGAGCTGGTCTTCAGCGCCATTGCCATCGCTTTCGGCGACGTCACCGGTGTGGTAAGTCCACGCGACTTTCAATTTGTCGACGTTGTTGCGGTTGATCTGATCGAGCGCGGCGAAGCGGCTGCCACCTTCGGTGTTGCCGTAGTGCGCCCAGTCTTTTTGCGCCTTGGCCGGTTCGACCGGGGTCAGCCCCGGACCGGTACCAGTGGCGGCAACCGTTGGATGGGCGACGAACATGTTGCCGGCCGCAACGGCCACACCGACCGCCAGCACCGCGGCAACGGCGTACGCGCCACGACCCGCCACGCGGCCATTGGCGCGCGCCAGCAACGGATAGACCAGAGCGACGACCATACCGATTGCGCTGAACATGAACAGCCGCGAAAACACCGGCCAGAACACCAGCCCGGCGTCAGCCACGGCCCAGATCGCGGTGGCCACCAGAAACGCGGCGAACAGCCAGGCGCCAGCAGTTTTCTTCAGTGCGATCAGCACACCGGCAACGGTCATCGCCAGACCGCCAACCAGGAAGTACCAGGAGCCGCCCAGACTGACCAGCTTCACTCCGCCGGCCGCGAGCGCCAGACCGAGCAGGGCGATGATCACGCCAAGGCCGACCAGAATGAACGTTGAAACGCCTGAGACGCGTTGACTGTGGTTCACATTGAAAGTCCCGTTTGAATGAAGCGCGGGATTATAGCGGTAACTAACCATTCAGTTAACCGCAGTTTTGCCATGAAACCCGGCACTTCTGTGAATCAAGCGTGGTGCAGGTTGAGGAAAACGCAAGTCGAGAGGGTCCTCCCCAAGGTTCAACAGGAGGAGCGTGTTGGGCGTGAAATTGCAGCGCGCATGCTCAGATACCGCAGTGAATTCAAACCTCACCTCAGCCTTCTCCCCGAGGAAAGCGAGCTGATTTGCGGCCTATGGTCACCTCGGTATTGCAGAGTCGGATTCACCCGACCAAACAACTCGGTCAGTTTGTTCCTCCTGTGGCAGAAGACAAGGGTGAGGGGCTTTGGGGATCCATCGTGATGGCGACCTTGCCCTTGGCCCGGCCTTGTTCAACGTAGTGCAGCGCATCAACGATCTGATCGAACGGGAAGGTGCGGTCGATCACCGGTTTGATCACCCCCGCCTCGATCAGCGCGGTGATTTTCTGCAACTGGTTGCCATCGGCACGCATAAAGACAAACGAATAACCCACCCCGTGTTTGCCCGCTTTGCGGCGAATCCCGCTGCTGAGCAGACGCATGGCCAGCCCAAGCAGCCAGGACAGACCCTGCTCGTGAGCGAACTGCGCCGTCGGCGGGCCGGACAGGGAAATCAGTTGCCCGCCCGGTTTCAGCACCTTCAGCGATTGTTTCAGCACATCGCCGCCAAGGCTGTTGAGCACCACGTCGTAGTCGCGCAGCTCAATGGCAAAATCCTGCTGCTTGTAATCGATCACTTCGTCAGCGCCCAGCGCCTTGACCCACTCGACATTTGCCGTGCTGGTGGTGGTCGCAACGAAAGCGCCAAGGTGTTTGGCCAGTTGAATGGCGGCCGTGCCAACGCCACCGGAGCCGGCGTGAATCAGTACTTTCTGGCCCTTCTTCAACTTGGCGACGTCGACCAGTGCTTGCCACGCCGTCAACGCCACCAGCGGCATGCCCGCTGCCTCGGTCATATCGAGATTGACGGGTTTCCAAGCGACCGCTGTCTCATCGACGGCGATGCGTTCGGCAAACGTGCCGCTCCTGTTTTCAGGTGCACGCGCATAAACCTTATCGGCCGGCTTGAAACGCTTGACCGCCGCACCGGTGCTGAGCACCACACCGGCGACATCGTTGCCCAATATCAACGGCATTTGATAGGGCAGGATCATCTTGAATTCACCGCTGCGAATCTTCAGATCCAGCGGGTTGACGCTGCTGGCATGCACTTGGATCAGCACATCATTGGCGCCGACCAGCGGCTCTGGGACGTCGCCAATGCGGCCGTTCTGCTTGCCGTAGCGCTCGATGAAAAATGCCTTCATTGCAGATGCTCTCGTTGTAAGGAACCCGCCGCAATTGCGGCGGGTTCGGTTGAGGTCAGGATTGCGTCAGATAACGCTGCGCCACTGCCGACTGGCGGATCTGCCCCAACAGGCCCTGCCGCGCGGTTTGCAGGGCATCCCAGCGTTCGCCTTCGTGCAGCGGCGGGATGGTCACGACTTCGCGACGATCAAAACCGACCAGCGCGGCGTCGACCATGTCGCCGACTTCCATGATGTCGGTGAGGGTGTTGATGTCGATACCGGCACGGTCCCAGATCTCCGTGCGGGTGGCGGCGGGCAACACGGCTTGCACGTACACGCCCTGTGGCGACAATTCCAGGCTCAGACCCTGGGAGAGGAACAGCACGAACGCTTTGGTCGCGCCATAAACGGACATGCCGAACTCCGGCGCCAGGCCCACCACTGAGCCGATATTGATGATCGCGCCGTCGCCAGCCTTTGCCAGACGCGGGGCGACGGCACTGGCCAGCCGCACCAGCGCCGTGGTGTTGAGCGCGACCAATTGCGCCACGCTGTCGGTGCTCTGTTCGATGAACGTGCCGGATTGCGCGGCGCCGGCATTGTTGACGAGGATCCCGATGCGCGCGTCGTCACGCAGACGCGCTTCGACGGTCTGCAGATCGCCGAGGCGGGTCAGGTCAGCCTGCAGCACCTCAACGTTGACGTTGTGTTCAGCGCGCAAAGCGGCGGCGAGGGTGTCCAGGCGCGTCTGATCCCGGGCGACCAGCACCAGATCGTGCCCACGTTGGGCAAAACGTGCGGCATACACCGCGCCGATGCCAGTGGAGGCGCCGGTGATCAGAACAGTAGGGCGAGTAGTCATGGTGTTGGCTCTTTTCAGGGGAAGACTGTTTTCGGGCTTTTAGGATGATGACCGAAATCTAAGCTGTCAACGGTTTTGATTATGCCCAACATCTATGTATCATCGGCGCATGATTTTTCAGCGCTGGAGGTATCCAACATGCGCGTATCCAAAGCTCAGGCACAGGCCAATCGCGAGCACATTGTCGAAACGGCTTCCATGATGTTCCGCGAACGCGGTTATGACGGGGTTGGCGTGGCTGACCTGATGGCGGCCGCCGGTTTTACTCACGGTGGTTTCTACAAACACTTCGGCTCCAAGGCCGACTTGATGGCCGAAGCATCGGCCAACAGCCTGGCGCAGTCGCTGGCCGGCGCTGAAGCAATGAGCGTGCAGGATTTCATCGACGTGTACGTCTCGCGTGACCATCGCGACGGCCGGTCGACCGGTTGCACCATGGCGGCGTTGTGTGGCGATGCGGCGCGGCAGTCAGGGGATTTGAGGGCGGCGTTCGCCGAGGGCATCGAGCGCATGTTGCAGACGCTTGGCGAGAAATACCCGAGCGCAGCAGATGCACCAGAAGGTGAGGGCAGAACCCGAATGATCGATTTGCTCGCCCGTGCGGTCGGGGCAATCATGCTCTCGCGGGCCTGCCCGGATGACTCGGCACTGGCCGATGAGATTCTGACGGTGTGTCACGCCTCGATGACGGCGTCGTTGCCAGTCATCAAGGCGCCGGAAGATAAGCCGCAACACAGCTGAAGCAAAAGCCGCTCAGCCTGACCCCCTCTCGGAGGGAGAGGGCTGGGCGGGCGGCGTTGCCAAAGCCGTACGCCAGCGCCTTGCGTGAAGACATTCAGGCATGGAAGGGGTAATCGACGTACCCGCGCTGATCGCCGCCGAAGAAACTGCTCGGATCCGGCGTGTTCAGCTCAAGCCCATCATGCAAGCGACGCGGCAGGTCCGGGTTGGCCAGGAATGGCCGGCCAAAGGCAATGATGTCGGCGCGATTGGCCTTTAGCGCCTGTTCGGCAGACTCGGCGTCGTAACCGCCAGCGAGGATCAACACGCCGCTCCAGGCCTGCCGCAGTTGGGCGATGATTGCGTCCCAGCGCGGGTCGAAATTCTCGTCCTTGACCGTGCCGACCATGGCCGGCTCGACCAGATGCAGGTAGGCCAGATTCCATTGGTTGAGCGCTTCGACCAGATAACCGAAGGTCGCCTCGGGCGTGTCATCACCCATGCCCATGAAACGGCCCATCGGCGTCAGGCGTACGCCGACGCGTTCGGCGCCGACTTCCTCGGCAACGGCGGCAACCACTTCGAGCAGAAACCGCGCACGGTTCTCCACGCTGCCACCATAAGCATCATCGCGCTGGTTGCTGTTGCTGTTGAGAAACTGGTCGAGCAGATAACCGTTGCCGGCATGGATTTCCACGCCGTCCATGCCCGCGTTCAACGCGTTGCGCGCGGCGCGACGATAGTCTTCGACGATGTCGGCAATTTCTGCGGTTCCGAGGGCGCGTGGTACCGGCACATCACCCCACACGCCGTTGCCGTGTTCATCGACGATAAAGGTCTTGCCCGGCACTGGCAGCGCGCTCGGGGCTACCGGCAGACCGGCGTCAGGCTGGAAACTGGGGTGCGAAACCCGGCCAACATGCCACAGCTGCATGAACACAAGACCTTTGGCCTCGTGCACCGCCGCGCTCACTTCACGCCAGGCCTGGACTTGCGCATCGGTGTAGATCCCCGGCGTCCACGCATAGCCCTGGCCTTGCTGAGAAATTTGCGTGGCCTCAGTGACGATCAGCGCGGCACTGGCACGTTGGCGGTAGTACTCGGCGTTCATCGCAGTCGGTACGTCGCCCGGTTGGCCGGCGCGTGAGCGGGTCAGGGGCGCCATCGCCACGCGATGGGCAAGGGTGTAAGGGCCGAGGGCGATGGGTTGGAACAGGCGACGGGTCATGGGTAGCTCCGGATGTCGATAAGTGGGGTTCAAGCGCGGCCGCCAGGTGCCGCGCGCCGTGCAGGTAACTTAACCGGGGGTGGCGGGGCTGATAATCCGTGGCCGGCGCTACGCAGTGTTGCGCGGCACGCAACGGCGCCCGCGCTCATCGGGCATGAGCGCGGGCGGGGTTCAGGCAGGTTGGCTGGAACGGGTCAGCGGCAGGTTCAGCCAGCGCCGGCCCGTGGCATTGCTGACCGCGTTGCCGAGCGCGGCAGCCATTGGCCCCTGAACGATTTCAGCGGCACCGAGGAAGGGTTCGCCCGGTTGGTCGAGCAAGTGCACATCGACTTTTTTCGGCAATTGCGTAAACCGCAAAATCGGATAACCGCTCCAGTCGTAGCTGCGAATACCACCAGCGTCGTAGGCAACTTTTTCATAGAGCGTCCAGCTCGTCGACTGGACTATGCCGCCCTCGACCTGATTTCGCAGACCATCGGGGCTGACGATCTGGCCGACGTCGACCGCTGTCACCACATGATCGACACGGATCTCGCCGGTCTGCGGATGCACTCGCAATTTCACCGCGAGGGCGCAGTAACCCATGATGTTTTTGTAGCGGGCGAAGGCAAAACCGATTCCCGCGCCTGGCTCACTGCTCTTGTGTGGCCAGCCGATTTCGTCACGCACGCGCTCGATCACGGCACGAGCACGCGGATCGCTGAGATGAGCCAGCCGCAACGCCACCGGATCGAGCCCGGCCTTGATCGCCAACTCATCAATACCCGCCTCAATGGCGAAGATATTGATGTGCGCACCGAGCGAGCGCATGGCCGAGGTGCGAAAGGGCATGGTGGTAACGAAGTTCATGGTGATTCGCGTCGCGCTCACCTCGTACAGCGGCACCGCGTTGCGATCACCATCACCTTCGGGCTGGGCGATCGGCACCGATGGCGCCGAGGCGAAGGGGTTGGCTAACAGGCGCGCGGGCAGCAGGCGTCCGGCGTTGACGATGCGTTCGTTGTGCGGCGTGGTCCACAGCTCGTAATTCCAGTCCTGCAAACGGCCCTGACTGAGGCCGGCATCGACTTCGGTGACCATCGCCGAACTGTACGGCTCCCAGAGATTTTCCTGCTCGCGCATCCATTGCACGCGCACCGGCGTGCCCGGCAGGCGCATGGCGATCAGCGCGGCATCGGCGGCGGCATCATCGGCGCCGTTGTGGCCGTAACAGCCCGACCCCTCGGTATGAATGCAGCGCACACGCTCCGGCGGCAGACGCAGCATTTCGGCGATGCCGGCGCGCAATGGATAGACGCCCTGGGTGTGGGTCCACACCGTGAGCACACCATCGTTGAACCAAGCCACCGCACAGGACGGGCCGATCGAACCGTGCATCAAATATTGCTTGGTCACTCGCGCCTTGAAGCGCGTTTCAGCCGCGCCGCCAGGATTGCCGTTGTTGCTGATCGGATAGCGCTTGGACGGCAGGTGCTTGAGCAAATCGTGGATGGTGGCGGCTTCGGGAATCGCCTCGCCACTGCTCCACTTGGCACTTTCAATGCCGGTGCGCATGGCTTTGATCGCTTGCCATTCATCTCGCGCGACCACCGCGAGATAGTTGCCGTCGCGGATTACCTTGACCACACCGTTCAACGCTTCAATGGACGCCGCATCGAAGGCCTGTAAAGCGCAGCCGGGACGCGGCGGGCGAATCACCCGCGCATGCAGCATGCCCGGCAAGCGCATATCCTGCACGAATGCCGCGCCGCCGCTGACCTTGGCCGGAATGTCGAGGCGCGGCAGGTTGTGCCCGATCAGTTTGAAGTCGGCCGCCGCCATCGCCGGTGATTGCGCCTTCGCGTATTGGTGCACGTCGACATGTTTGACTGCATCGGCGTAAGCCATGCGCTGCCCGCCCGGGCCTTCGATCACGCCATCGCGGGTGCTCAGTTGCGCAGCATCGACTTGCCAATTGCGCGCGGCGGCCTCGACGAGCATTTCGCGTACCTGCGCGGCCGCGTTGTACAGGGCGGTGCCGCTGTCGAAAATGCTGTGGCTGCCGGCGGTGTAGCCTTCGTTGGGCGTCAATACTGTGTCGGCGGTGAGCAAGTTGATCGCGCTGGCCGGCACCTGTAAACGCTCGGCGGCGATTTGCAGCAACGCGGTTTTCACTCCGGTGCCCAGCTCGACCTTGCCGGTGTACACGGTGATGCCGTCGGTGCCGATGCGAATCCACGCGTCCAGAAAAGGGTTGGTGCGCAGGCTACCGGGCAGGTCCGGCGCCAACACCACAGTACCGAGGGTGTCGACTTCGGTGTCGGCCAACACACGCCGCGCTACCGGCATCAGCGTGAAGGCCATGAGCAACGCACCGCCGCGCAGGAAGGCCCGGCGGCTGGGGTTCAAGCCGTTTGCTTCGCTCATGTCAGGCTCCCGTTGTGCCCGGCCACCTGTTTGATCGCTTCGATGATGCGCAAATGCGTACCGCAACGGCACAGATTGCCGGCCATGTGTTCGCGGATGGTTTGTTCGTCCGGGTGCGGATCACGTTCGAGCAACGACTGTGCGCGCATCAGCATGCCGGCGATGCAGTAACCGCATTGCGCGGCCTGCTGGTCGATGAACGCCGCTTGCAGCGGGCCGGGTTTCTCCGCGCTGCCGAGGCTTTCCACGGTGCGGATCTTTTTGCCTTCAAGGCCGGCGCACGGCGTCAGGCAGGCGAACACCGGCTGGTCGTCGACGATTACCGTGCACGCGCCGCACTGGCCCAGGCCGCAGCCGTATTTAGCGCCGTTGAGGTTCAAGTGATTGCGCAGCGCGTACAGCAGTGGCATGTCCGGTTCCAGCTCCAGCGGCTGGGCGGCTCCATTGACGGTGAGAGTGATCTGGCTCATTTCGTCTCCTGACGTAACGCTTCGATAGTGGAAGAGAGGTCGGCCCACGGCTGCTCGGGTCGGGCTTGCTCACGCAGGTACGTCGCAAGTGCGCCGAGCTGCGCGTTGTCGAGGCTGGCGGCAAACGGCGGCATCACCGGGCCGGGCGCGCCGGGAATGGCGGGCACGCCTTCGAGCACGGTCTTGAGAAAATTGCGCGGGCTGGCCGCTTGCAGCGCCGAGGTGCTGTGCAGGCCTGGGCGGCCGTCGATTTCCCGCATCGGCGCGGCGGCTGCGTGACATCCGGCGCAGGCGCTGCTGAAGAGCAGGGCGCCGGTGCTGTGATCCGCTGGACTGCCGGGCTGTTTTTGCGGGGTGGTTTCGCTCACCGCCTGCAGGTTTTGCAGGCTCAGCAGGTATTCGGCAATTGACTCGGCTTCGCTGGCCGGCAAACGCGCCAGGCTCAGACTGACCGGGCGCATCGGGCCGGCGGGGGTGCCGTGGCCATCTACCACGTCGGCGCGAAGATAGCCGACCAATTGCTCGCGATTCCACGGATTGGCGCGTTGCCCGAGGCCAACCAGCGCCGGCGCTTGCCAGCCATCGACGCTGCCGCCCTGCAAATATTCCGAGGATTTTTCCGCGCCGATCAGGTTCAGCGGCGAATGGCAGCCAGCGCAGTGGCCCGGGCCGTCAACCAGATAACGTCCGCGATTCCATGCGGCGCTGTGTTCTGCCAGCGGCGTGAGCGGCTCGCCATGTAGAAACAGCAGGTTCCAGAACGACACCAGCGGGCGGATGTTCATCGGGAAATTCATCTGGTTCTGCCTGGCGGGGGCGTGTACGGCGGGGCCGTTCATCAAATACGCGTAGGCATCGGCGATGTCTTCTGCGCTCATGCGCCGGTAGTGCACGTAAGGAAACGCCGGGTAAAGAAAGTGGCCATCGCGGGCTACGCCCTCGCGCATCGCCCGTTCGAAGGCCGGTAATGACCATTCGCCGATACCGGTCTGCGCATCCGGGGTGATGTTGGTGCTGTATAGCGTGCCGAACGGCGTCACCAGCGGCAGCCCGCCGGCCAGGTATTCGCCGCCGGGACGGGTATGGCAGACCGCGCAATCACCGGCCTCGACCACCCGTGCGCCGCGTTGCAACTGCGCAGTATCGAATGACGTCGGGCGTTTGATCGGCGCGATCGCCGGGCGCCACATCAGCGCGACGGCGATGATCAGGCCGATCACCGCGAGCACGGCGACGCTGATCCACAAGGTTCTGGATTTGAGCAGATGGCTGTTCATGGTCGGCAGAACATCGTGGCGGGCAGTGGCAGGACGAGTGCAGTGCGGGTCATGGAAACGCTCCTTGTAGCAGCCGGGGAAGGGCGCCGATGCGGACGTCTGCGCCAGGAGCCAAAGCGTAGAGAAGACGCTTGCTGCGGAGAATCATCGGCCCGCGCAACAGCGCGTTGCGTCACAAGCAACGTTGCGCTCGGCGCATCAGTGCGTTGCCAGCAGCACGGATTCTCGTCGCCGCTGGCTGACCGTAGCCTTGGCAGCACATTCCCGAACTCAACGAGGTGTCACCATGCTTACGGGCAATCCTGCCGTTGCGGCCCCGGCCGAACAGCCTGCTTCACTCTCTGGCCTGATGGTCGCGTTTTTGGCGTTCTGCTGCGGCGCGGTCGTGGCCAACCTGTATTACGCGCAGCCCATCGTCGAACTGATCGCGCCGCAGATCGGCCTGTCCAGCGCCAATGCGAGCCTGATCGTGTCGCTGACGCAGTTCGGTTACGCGCTGGGCTTGTTGCTGCTGGTGCCGCTGGCCGACCTGATGGAGAACCGTCGTCTGGTGGTCGGTTTCACCGTCGCTGCGAGCGTGACGCTGCTGTGCGCTGGGCTGACTCATTCGCCGTCGCTGTTTCTGCTCTTGTCACTGCTGATCGGCCTGACGTCGGTGGCGGTGCAGATCCTCGTGCCGCTGGCCGCGCATCTGGCGCCGGAAGCCAGCCGGGGCCGCGTTGTCGGCAACATCATGAGCGGCCTGCTGTTGGGGATTCTGCTGTCGCGGCCGCTGTCGAGTCTGTTGGTCGAAGTGTTCGGCTGGCGCGGGGTGTTTTACAGCGCAGCGGCGCTGATGGCGGTGATCGCGTTGATTACCGCTGTGGCATTGCCGCGCCGGGTGCCGACGCACAAGGCCACTTATGTCGCGTTGATCGGTTCGGTGTTTGCCCTGGCCTGGCGCTTTCCTGTGTTGCGCCAGCGTTCGCTGTATCAGGGTTTGCTGTTCGCCAGTTTCAGCCTGTTCTGGACCCTCGCGCCGATTGAGCTGATGCGTCATCACGGCTTCAGCCAGGCGCAAGTGGCGATCTTTGCGCTGGTCGGTGCGGTGGGTGCGATTGCCGCGCCGATTGCCGGGCGCCTGGCCGATGCGGGGCACGGTCGTCGCGGTACTTTGGTTGCGTTGCTGCTGGCGCCGTTGTCGCTGCTGATCGCCGCGCTGCCGGGCAGTGGTTACGTGTGGCTGGTGGTGTGTGCGGTGCTGCTGGATTTTGCCGTGCAACTGAACATGGTCCTCGGCCAACGTGAGGTCTACGCCCTCGACCCGCATAGCCGGGCCCGCCTGAATGCGGTGTACATGACCAGCATCTTCGTCGGCGGCGCTCTCGGCTCACTGGTCGCCAGCCCGCTCTACGAACACTTCGGCTGGAACCTCTCGGCCGTTGCCGTGGCGGTGTTGCCGGCGTTGGCGCTGGCGTTGTTCCTCGGTCGCAAGGCTGATCGGAGCTGAATTTCTGGCCCACCACAAAATCAATGTGGGAGAGGGGCTTGCTCCCGAAAGCGGTGGGTCAGCAGCGCATGTTTTGACTGGCGGAACGCCTTCGCGAGCAAGCCCGCTCCCACAAGGATTACGGGCACACCGCCTGATCGCTGGCCCACCACAAAATAATGTGGGAGGGACTTGCTCCCGAAAGAGGTGGGGCAGCAGCGCATGTTTCGACTGGCGGAACGCCTTCGCGAGCAAGCCCGCTCCCACAAGGATTACGGGCACACCGCCTGATCGCTGGCCCACCACAAAACCACTGTGGGAGGGGGCTTGCTCCCGAAGGCGTTGGGTCAGCTTGCACATGCATTGACTGACCCCACGCTTTCGCGAGCAAGCCCGCGCCCACAAAGTGAGGCACTTCGAGATGGAATTGTTTTCCGCACCCGGCGCCCTCAAGCACGGCGATACAAGACGTGTGGCGGACGCTGATGCACAATCAGCGGCGTTCCCTCACCACCGGACCCCGCTTATGGACAAGTTGCTGGCCTTGAAGATGTTTGTTGAAACCGTGCGCTGCGGGGGCTATTCCTCGGCGGCGCGCAAGCTCGGGATTTCGACGTCTTCGGTGACCCGGCAAGTGGCCGGGCTGGAAAACGAGTTGGGCGCCAGCCTGCTCAATCGCACCACGCGCAACACCAGTGTCACCGTCGCAGGCCAAACCTATTTCGAAAAAGCCGTGGCGATTCTCGATGCCATCGACGAAGCCGATGCGGTGGTCGCTGATCGTGGCAGTGATGCCCAGGGTCGCTTGCGCATCAGCGTGCCGGTGGAGTTTGGCCGGCGGCTGATCGCGCCGCACCTGAGCCGCTTGCTCGAGCGCCATCCGGGGCTGGAGATCAGCCTGTCGTTGAGCGATCAGGTCAGCGACTTGCTCAGCGAGCAGATCGACGTTTCAGTGCGGCTCGGCTCGACGGTAGTCAGCGAGGACATCGTCAGCAAACGCGTCGGCCACTTTCAGCGCTGGATCGTCGCCAGCCCGGATTATCTGGCGCGCAGCGGCGTGCTGGAGCATCCACGAGACCTGCTTGAGCACCAATGCCTGCGTTTCGATTACGGCGGCAGCCATCACCACTGGACCTTCCAGGGTGACGAAGAGCCGATTCAGCTCAACGTTCAGGGTCGCCTGCAAAGCAACAACGCCGACATCCTTCGCGAAGCCGCGATCGGTGGCGGCGGGGTGACGCTGCTGGCCGACTGGCTGGTGCGCGACGATGTCGCCGCCGGGCGCCTGACGCGCTTGCTCGAGCACTACGAGGTCAACCCCGGCAGCGCCAGCAGTTGCATCAACGCGCTGTACTTGCCCAATCACCGCGGCTCGAGCCGGATCAACGTGTTCATCGATTTCCTCGTGGAAATTCTCAAACCCGCCGCACCCGCCGTTTAGCGCTGCACACACTGTTGCTGCGGCCGCTTGAGACTGCTTGTATGCTTGCGCCCCGGAACACATGGCCGCCGTGAGTGCCGACGTTCGAATGATGGCTGGAATGGACACCGGACTTCCCTAAGGTACTGACGTGAAGCGTGATACTCGCCTTGTAATGCTCCTGCTGCTGGTGATCGGCTGTTCCCTGACTTCGCTGACAATCTGGAAAGTCTGGTCTTCGCGTGAACGCGCGCTGGCGGAAGTCGACGTGCATGGTTTGAACCTGACCCAGGCGCTCAACACCTACACCGAAGGCATCGTCCGGCAAAGCTCGCTGCTCTTGCTCGGGCTGGTCGAGCGTCTGGAAGCTGAGGGCGATGGCCCGGCGCAGATTCAGCGCATCAAAGCCCTGATCGACAGCCAGCAGTCATTAATGCCGCAGCTCAGCGGTATCACCATTTATGACCGGCAAGGGCATTGGCTGATGTCCTCCAACCGACCCATTCCAGCCGGTGCGAACAGCAGCGACCGCACCTATTTCAGGCACCACCGTGAAGACCCGAGCCGCGAGTCGTTCATTGGGCCGCCGATCCAGAGCCGTTCCAATCACGAGTGGGTGGTGACCATCAGCCGGCGTTTCAACGACGCCGATGGCCAGTTCGCCGGGGTGGTGTCAGTGACGCTGGGAGTTGAAAACTTTCTTCGCGTATTCGGCAAGCTTGACGTTGGCCAGGACGGCGCGATCGGTCTGTCGTACACCGACGGCACGCTGCTGGTGCGTTACCCGTTCCGCGAGCAGGACATGGGCCGCAACTTCTCCAAGTCGCCGATCTACGCCAAATACCTGATCGACCGCTCGGTCGGCACCGCCTCGTACACCTCCAGCCTCGACGGCGTCGAGCGCTTGTACGCCTTCCGCAAAAGCGAAACCCTGCCGCTGATCACCACCGTAGCTTTAGGCAAGGACGAAGCGCTCGCGGCGTGGCGTATCGAAGCGGCGTTGTCGGCGGTGGTGGTGGTCGGGCTGCTGGGGCTGACAGGGCTGATCGGCTGGTTCCTGATCCTTGATATCCGCCGCCGCACCGAGGCAGAGGAAGCGTTGCGCGATGCACAGCAGCAATTGCTCGCATCCAATCGCCAACTGGAATTGCTGGCGATGAAGGACGCGCTGACCGGTCTGGCCAACCGCCGCTGCTTTGATGAAACCCTGGCAGTGGAAGCCCGGCGGGCGCAGCGTGACGGGAGCTCGCTGGCCCTGCTGATGATTGATATCGACCACTTCAAATTGTTCAACGATGCCTTGGGTCACGTCGCCGGCGATGTCTGTCTGCAAGCGGTCAGCAAGATTCTTGAAAGCTGCGTGCGGCGTCCGTCTGATCTGGTCGCACGCTACGGCGGCGAGGAAATGGCGGTGATCATGCCCGCCACCGACAGCGCCGGTGCGACGGTGGTAGCGCAACTGGTGCTCAAGCGGTTGCAACAGGCGAACATTGTCCATCCGGGCAGCCCGTTCGGTCGGGTCACGGTAAGTATTGGTATGGCAGTGGCAATGGGCGCGCAGCTGGATTCGTTGTCGGCGTTGATCGAGGACGCCGATCAGGCGCTGTATCGCGCAAAAGCGGCGGGGCGCAACGCTATGGCTGGACAGGCCTGAGGCGCACTAGAAAGCTTCGCCATTATCCAGTTTCGCCAAGAGCATCTGCCCGCGGTGCCATAGTGCATCCTGTTTGGCCAGCGGCATGCGATCGAGATTTTTGTACATCATGCCCATGCGCTGATTGCCACGCAGGACGTCGCCGTGACGCATGAGGAAATGCCAGTACAGCGCATTGAACGGGCAGGCGTTCTCGGTGCTGGTTTCCTTGACCTTGTACGCGCAATCGCCGCAGTAATCCGACATCCGATTGATGTACTGGCCGCTGGCGCAGTAAGGCTTGGAGCCGAGGTAACCGCCGTCGGCGTGCATGACCATGCCAAGGGTGTTGGGCAGTTCGACCCAGTCAAAGGCGTCCATGTAAATCGCCAGATACCACTCGCAGATTTGCTTGGGCGCAATCCCGGCGAGCAAGGCGAAGTTGCCAGTGACCATCAGCCGCTGGATGTGGTGCGCGTAGGCATGTTGCAGGCTTTGGCCGATGGCCTGGCGCATGCAGTTCATCTGCGTGTCACCGGTCCAGTAGAACTCCGGCAGCGGGCGCGAGTTGCCGAACACATTGCCCTCGGCGTAATCCGGCATCTTCAGCCAGTACACACCGCGCACGTATTCGCGCCAGCCGATCAATTGTCGAATGAAGCCTTCGGCCGCGTTGAGGCCGATGCTGCCCGCCCAGTAAGCGGCCTCGACATCGCTGCATAGCTGGCGCAAATCGAGCAGGCCGATGTTCAGCGCCGCGCTGATCCGCGCGTGATACAGGAACGGTTCGTTGCTGGCCATGGCGTCCTGGTAATCACCGAATCCGGCCAGCGCATAGTCGAGAAAGTATTGCCACAGGGCCTGTGCGTCGGCGTGGGTCACCGGGTAGTTGAAGTCATCCAGCGTGCCGTAATGGCTGGCGAAGCGCTCGCCGACCAACGCCAGCACCTCTTGGGTGATTGCGTCATTGGTGAAACGTGCCGGGTAGGGCGGTGTGGCGTGTTTGGGCAGGGCCTTGCGATTCTCTGCATCGAAGTTCCACGCACCGCCGACCGGCGTGCCGTCGCCATTGAGCAGCAGCCGAGTCTTGCGCCGCATCTCGCGGTAGAAAAACTCCATGCGCAGTTGCTGCTTGCCGCTCACCCACTCGGCGAACTCCTCGCGCGAGCAAAGGAAACGGCTGTCTGAATGCCAATGCACAGGCAAACCTGAATCCTTGATCGACTGTTCGAGGCGCCAATCGCCGCATTCGGTGACATGGATTTCTTCGGCGCCGGTGAGGGTTTGCCAGCGCTGTAATTCCGCCGGGACTGCGCCGCTGTTGTCCGGGTCGTCAAGGGTGACGTATTGGACGCGGTAGCCCTGGCTGCGCAACGCCTCGGCAAAGTGACGCATGGCGCTGAAGATCAGGGCGATTTTTTGCGGATGATGGGCGACGTGGGTCGCTTCCTCCCTGACCTCGACCATCAGCAGCAGGTCATGCTGGGGATCGAGGTGCTGCAGGGAGGCCAGGTCGAAAGACAGCTGGTCGCCGAAGATCAGGAGCAAACGGTGGGCAGCGTTCATTTGGGAGATCCGTTAGGGGCCTCCAATAGTTATACATATATATAGTCATGTACAGGTTTGGGGCAGTAATGGAGTTCACATCCGGGAGGGGCTTGCTCGCGACGGCGTTGGGTCAGCTTGCACCTGCATTGACTGACCCGACGCATTCGCGAGCAAGCCCGCTCCCACAGGGATTACGGGTACACCGCGTGA
>Ga0308159_1001497_pt1 | contig 33242 bp, 24 predicted proteins | sample PhyCR1_FD_201040 | JGI IMG/M metagenome (GOLD analysis project Ga0308159, IMG submission 201040) | Phyllosphere microbial communities from UC Gill Tract Community Farm, Albany, California, United States - DLSLC.R1 | ecosystem: Host-associated > Plants > Phyllosphere > Unclassified | place: USA... | reverse complement strand
ATCGCACCCAAGCGATTGCAATATGAATTGCTTTTGAAGGTAGCTACACCGCACCATTGCCGCCCTGCTATGGCCACCCAGCTCTCCGGCCTAGGAAATGATGGAAGGAGAAAACGTTTAAAGCTTCCACCACAAATTTTGAAACCACCACAGGCCAAGGCAGCGCGTTCTCTCCCGATTTTTCATCGGGTGCTTGTGCTGCCGAAATAAAGCTTTAACGAGTTTATCCGACATCAGTTCCAAGCCTTGATTTTTGTTAAACTTTTTATCAAGAAAAAGTTTAAAGCCCTTCGGCGGCAAGCTGAGGCAAGGCAGCGCAGCGGGGAAAAATGGCAAAGTAAAAGATTCCTCGTGTCCTGCCGGACTGGCTTATTTTCTTTTGACAGCAAAAGAAACAAAACTGCCGGCTCGCAATTATTCATATAGTCTCTATATTTTTAATTGTATTCATGAGGGCTACGCCGTTTTTCTGTTAAAGTTAGTGAGTAGGCTTGGACAGTGCCATCCCGAAAAATTGACCATGCCGGTCTAAGAGCAGAACGAAGAAATAGTGGTTTGGCCTTGCCAAGGGGCCATAGCGATAATATTGTTTATCGCTTTTTTAAATAGATAGCACTCTCGTTATCACCACCCTGCTATCCGGCCTAGGAAATGATGGCAGGAGAAAACGTTTAAAGCTTCCACCACAAATTTTGAAACCACCACAGGCCAAGGCAGCGCGCCCTCTCCCGATTCTTCATCGGGTGCTTGTGCTGCCGAAACAAAGCTTTAACGATTTTATCCGACAGCAGTTCCAAGCCTTGATTTTTGTTTCTTTATTATCAAGAATAAAGAAGAAGCCATTCGGCGGCCAGCCGAGGCAAGGCTGATTGTTGGGGCATAATAATATTGGTTAGCGAGTCACCAACCAGTAGACTACGCGGGTTAAAAAACCACCCCGCCCTGTGGGCACCCCTCCAATGGAGGGGAATTTGCCATCGCACCCAAGCGATTGCAATATGAATTGCTTTTGAAGGTAGCTACACCGCACCATTGCCGCCCTGCTATGGCCACCCAGCTCTCCGGCCTAGGAAATGATGGAAGGAGAAAACGTTTAAAGCTTCAACCACAAATTTTGAAACCACCACAGCCCAAGGCAGTGCATTCTCTCCCGATTCTTCATCGGGTGCTTGAGCTGCCGAAACAAAGCTTTAACGATTTTATCCGACAGCAGTTCCAAGCCTTGATTGTTTGCTTCTTTATTATCAAGAATAAAGAAGAAGCCATTCGGCGGCCAGCCGAGGCAAGCCAGCGCAGCAGGGAAAAAACAACCCTCATCCATCGATAGATTTTGTATATTTGATGCTCAGGCAACCAAATATTTTATTCAATGCTCAATGCATTATTATTCCCTTTTCAGGAAGATTATCTACTATCATGAAGCGAATCATTCTTTTCTTATTTATCACGGCCTTTTCTATTCCTATCATTGCGCAAACTAAGCTCCAGGCTTTTGATTTGAAAAATGTGAGGCTACTGGAAAGCCCATTCTTAAAAGCCGCAAAAACTGATCAGGCCTACATGCTTTCACTCAATCCCGATCGGTTGTTAGCACCTTATCTGAAAGAAGCAGGTTTACCTCCCAAAGCAGAGTCTTATGGGAACTGGGAGAATACAGGTTTAGACGGACACATCGGTGGCCATTATGTTTCAGCACTCTCTTTAATGTATGCTTCTACTGGTGATCAAAAAGTAAAAGCACGATTAAACTACATGCTCGATGAACTCGAGAAATGCCAGCTTAAAAATGGAAATGGTTACTTATCAGGCGTTCCGGGGGGTAAAGAGATTTGGGGACAAATTAAGCTTGGCAATATTAGATCTTCCAGCTTTTCGCTGAATGGTAAATGGGTGCCACTTTACAATATTCATAAAATTTTTGCTGGTTTACATGATGCTTATGCCGTTGCGGGAAGCGAAAAGGCGAAACAAATGCTCATCAAATTAACAGATTGGTGTATAGATTTAGTTGCTAATTTATCTGATGATCAGATTCAGGACTTATTGAAAAGTGAACATGGCGGACTCAACGAAATTTTCGCAGATGTTTATACCATTACAGGCGATAAAAAGTACCTAAAATTAGCTAGGCAATTTTCAGATCAATCCATTTTGAAACCCCTGCTTGCTCAAAAGGATGCATTGAATGGTTTGCATGCCAATACACAAATCCCGAAGGTGATTGGGTTTGAGCAAATTGCATTAGTAGATCAGGATCAGGATTGGGGTAAAGCAGCAGATTTCTTCTGGCAAACTGTTGTAAACCACAGAACCGTTGCCATTGGCGGGAATAGTGTGAGGGAACATTTTCATCCTTCAAACGATTTTTCATCAATGCTCGAATCGCGGGAAGGACCGGAAACGTGCAACTCCTACAATATGCTGAAACTGACTAAACAACTTTTTCTAGATGCGCCCTCCATTAAATATCTTGATTACTATGAGCGAACGCTGTATAATCATATTTTAACATCGCAGCGGGAAGAAGGAGGGTTTGTGTATTTTACGCCGATGCGTCCGGGACATTATCGTACTTATTCTGCACCACAAGAAAGTTTTTGGTGTTGTGTAGGCTCTGGATTAGAAAACCATGGAAAATATGGTGAATTGATTTACGCCCACACCGACCGGGATATTTATGTGAATCTTTTTATTCCGTCAACGTTAAATTGGAACGAAAAGGGGATTAGCTTAACGCAGCAAACAACTTTCCCTGAAAAAGAGTTCACGCAATTAAAGTTGAAACTAAGCGGTAAAAAAAGCTTTGCGATCAATTTCAGGCAGCCATCATGGCTGGCATCAGGACAAATGACAATTTTAATTAATGGTAAGCGCACTACAGCTAAATCCTTAGGAAACGGTTATGTCAGTATTGATCGCACCTGGACATCCGGCGACGAAATCAAAGTAGCATTGCCGATGCACAACACCACTGAATTTATGCCAGATGGATCAGACTGGGTGGCATTCCTACGCGGACCAATCGTAATGGCTGCAGCATTGGACACCCTGCAGCAACCAAACTTAACAGCTGAAGGGAGCAGAATGGGACACATTGCATCAGGAGCATTATTTCCAGTTAGCGAAGCACCCTTGGTTTCCGGCAATAAAGCCGATCTTGCTCAAAAACTGGTGCCCTTAAAAAATGAGCCGCTTTCGTTTAGTGCCTCAAATGCAATTTATCAGCCAAAATACAAGGGACTTAAACTGGTTCCCTTTTACCGAATGGCAGAGAAACGCTACATCGTTTATTTTCCATATTCAAGTCCTGAAAACCTGCAAGCGCGCGCAAAAGAGATGAAAATTGCTGAAATGGAGAAAAGTAAACTTGAGCAGGAAACTGTTGACCTGATCAATACTGGCGAGCAACAGCCAGAATCTGATCACAATTTTAAAGGTGAAAAAACGGAGGCTGGAATTTTTCAGGACCGGCATTTTAGAAATGGTATCGGATGGTTTAGTTATAACTTAAAAAACGAGCAGCTAGTCGCTAAAAAAATTCGCCTGCAGCTTTATGGTAAAGAAAAGAATAAAGATTTTTCGATTTTGATCAACAATAAAGTTATTGCAAAACTGAACTTAAACGGAAGCAAAGGAAATGTTTTTTATACGCAGGATTTTGATATTCCTGAACAGTTGTTAAATAAACAAATGGAGCTGAAGCTAGAAGCAAGTGCTGGGTCTTCGATTGCAAATGTGTATGAAATCAGGCTGGTAAAATAATTTCGTTCTGTTAATGATCATTTGTTATTTACAGAGGTAATAAAAAAATAAAAGCCCACAATGGTGTTTTTAATTTCAAAGCATTATTTTTACACCAATTATGGAAAACGACAAAAGAGAAATATTCGATAGCGTTGCACAACGTTTAAAAATTGAAGGTTTTAATGTAGTAAACCGCGATGAGACCCGTCCTTGGGGTGGTTTCTTCGTAATTGACGAAGCCCAGGCTCAACAGTTTGCAGATACTTATTTTGACGGATTAGATGTAGAAGGTTTAAAAATAGGTGGTAAATTAAGTCCGAAAATATTAATCGTAGCACCAAACACACGCTTATCTTGGCAATATCACCACCGCAGAGCTGAAATTTGGCAAGTGGTTACAGGAACAGTTGGTATCAAAACCAGCGAAACAGATGAAGAAGGTGAAGTTAAAAAGTACGCACCGAAAGATCAAATTAAATTACAACAAGGCGAGCGTCATCGCTTAATCGGTTTAGAAGATTGGGGAGTAGTTGCAGAAATCTGGCAACACACTGACGCTTCAAATCCGTCAGATGAAAGTGACATTGTTAGGGTGCAAGACGATTTCGGCAGATAATAAATACTTTATAAAAAAACAAAAAGGCACGCTGAGTGATCTGTCGTGCCTTTTTGAAACATTTTTACTGTTCGTTTAATAGCGAATATTTTTTAACGGAGACTTATGGGAAACTAAAAGTCAATAAATTCCGTTTATATAGCATACACATAATACATGATTATTCTCATATTCTTTCTTTGCCATTGGTTTCTATCACTTTTCAGCCAAACTTTTTTTCTCCATCGTTATTCATCACATAAAATGTTTAAAATGGAGCTCTTTTGGGAAAGATTTTTTTACCTGATTTTATTAATTTCTCAGGGTTCATCGTTTTTAAATCCAAGGGCTTATGCCATTTTGCACAGGATGCACCATGCCTATAGCGATACGGAGAAAGATCCACATTCACCTCATTTCTTCAAGGATGTTTTCGGGATGATGATCGCAACCAAGAATATGTACATGAATTACCTGCATTTTAAGATCCAGCCAGAACCCGCTTTTCAGGGGAACTATCCTGAATGGCCTTTGGTAGATCGCATTGGCGATTCATGGCTCTGGCGAATTGGATGTGGGTTGTTCTACATCGGCTTCTATATCGCTTTTGCTAGTCATTGGTGGTTGTTTATTTTATTGCCAATTCATTTCTTGATGGGCCCGCTTCATGGTGCTATTGTGAATTGGTGTGGACATAAATATGGTTATTCAAACCACGATAACGAAGATCACAGTAAAAATTCTCTTCCATGGGATTTCCTTTTAATGGGTGAATTGTTTCAGAATAATCACCACAAGAAACCAAATAGCCCGAATTTCGCGTCTAAATGGTGGGAATTTGATCCAACTTATCCAGTAATGAAAGTATTGCACTGGATGAAGATTATCAAGATCAGAAAGGTTTAATTTCACAATTAATCAGCTTGATTCACATTGAGCGGCGTTTGTTTACGTCGCTTGTACATGTACGTCCCGAATTTTATTGACCTCATTTTTTGGCTTTAATACTTACAGATCATTTCTTACTTGGTTAGTGAGGATAAAGTCTTTTTTTATGCCTCTTTGAATATGGTAAATGACCAACGAGCATCATCTTAAAAACTCCTTTCGAAGAAATTCAGACTCCTGGAATCTAAACGATATGTAATTACGTTTCTTAACTGGTAAAACCTCAGTCCACACAGAAACCTACTATCTAATAGATCTTCGTTATGATTAATTTTCTTAAAATTTCTTTGTCAGCACTATTTGCTTTTATGTGCTATAAAGTGATTTCCACCTCGTTTGAGAGTAACCTGTTTGAACAATGGGATTTTCTCGGCAGCATTCCATGGATGCGAGCTACACTTTGGGATTTCTATGCCAATATTTTCATCATCACCCTGTGGATGTTTTACAAAGAGAAAAGTATTATTCTTAAAATCTCTATCACCATTTTGTTCGTATGTTTAGGAAGCATCGCAACGCTGGCTTATGTTTTAGTTTACCTGTTTAAACTGAAAAATGGCGAAGGCTTTAAAGAACTATTGCTAAATAGTAGCAAATAAGACTTTAAGCTTAAGTTGATTATTAAGCGAAACAAATTTTCTTTAATCTAATGCCCTAAATCAAACCTTTCAATGGATTTTAACCATCTTCTTTTTATTGCCCTGATTTCTCTAATTGCCTGTTGCAGTATTATGTTTCTGGTTTGGCTCTGGGCAAAGAAAATTAGAAACGCAGGCGTTGTAGATGTATTCTGGGCACTGAACTTCCCGGTGATCACTATCATTACTTACTTTTTATCTGAAGGATTCGAAACCCGGAAACTATTGATTTGTGCAGCGTTTTTGGTTGCTGAGCTAAGGTTAGGGCTCCATTTATGGCAAAGAGTGATTGGCCATATTGGAGAAGAAGAAGGGCGGTATCAGCAACTTCGAAAGGAGTGGGGAGAAAAGGCAGATCGAAATTTCTTTATTTTCTTTCAGTTTCAGGCAATATCGAATGTCATCCTAGCCATCCCTTTCTTTATCGTCGCGGCGAATCCTGCTTCCGAAATTCATTTTTTAGAATACCTTGGTTTGGCGATTTGGTTAGTCGGCTTTGTTGGAGAAATGATTGCGGATAAACAACTGGCCACTTTTAAAAAAGATACTGCAAACAAAGGCAAGGTTTGCGATACCGGATTATGGTATTATAGCCGGCACCCAAATTATTTCTTCGAATGGTTAACCTGGATGGCCTATTTTATTTTTGCTTTGGCATCTCCTGCAGGAATTTTAGCAATCATTAGTCCTGCCATTATTTTATACCTGCTTACTAAGGTTACCGGTGTTCCCAACAATGAAGAACAGAACCTTCGAAGCAAACCCGAAGCTTATAAAAAGTATCAGCAAACAACCAGTGCCTTTTTTCCCTGGAAAAAAAAAGTTAGCGGCATCAGCTAAAGTTACATTTCATTGAGCATGAAAATTTTTAAAATTATATATCCAAACTTATAATCTATAACCTACAATTCAATGTGGTACGATAAACTCCTAGAAAACGATAAATTACCAGATACAGCTTTACGCATGGGAATCCGGAAGCTTTGCAAACAGCGTTTAGACGATGAAACATTGGGTGACGAGGAATTGCAACAGGAAAAATTTATGGATTTGGTTGCCGAATTAAGGCAGTCGCCAATTGCAGTAAATACGGCCGAAGCGAATGAACAGCATTATGAGTTGCCGACCGAATTTTTTCAATATTGCCTGGGGAAAAACCTAAAATATAGCAGTGGTTACTGGAAGCCCGGTGTAAAAGATCTGGACACCTCAGAAGATGACATGTTGGCCTTAACTTGCAAAAGAGCAGGCTTGGAAAATGGTCAGAATATATTAGAATTAGGCTGTGGCTGGGGGTCGCTTTCTTTGTATATGGCCAGCAAATTTCCAGAAAGTACCATTACAGTTGTCTCGAATTCTGCAACACAAAAGGTTTTTATTGACGAAACCGCGAAGCAAAGGGGAATTCAAAATTTAACGGTTTTGACAGCTGACATGAATACTTTCACCATTACAGATACTTTCGATAGAATTGTTTCGGTAGAGATGTTTGAGCACATGCGGAATTATAAATTCTTGCTGAATAAGGTTTCCGGTTTTCTTAAGCCAGATGGTAAACTATTCGTTCATATTTTTACGCATAAAACACTGGCCTATAAATTCGAGGTAATTGATGAAACGGATTGGATGAGTAAGTACTTCTTCACCGGCGGGATTATGCCATCTAACCATTTATTTTTCTATTTCAATGATGATTTAAAAATTGATAAGCACTGGGTGGTAAATGGGACCAATTATGGAAAAACATCCGAAGCTTGGTTGAGCAACATGGATAAGCACAAGAAAGAGATTATGCCGATCATGGAAAAGACCTATGGAAAGGATCAGGCAGTGAAATGGTGGGTATACTGGCGGCTGTTCTATCTTTCCTGCGCAGAATTATTCAGTTACAACAAGGGGAATGAATGGATGGTTTGTCATTATTTGTTCGAGAAACGTGCCTAAGGCCAAAACAAGAAATTAGATTTCAAATCACTAGTATGCAAAAACTTGCCATTGTTGGCTCCGGAATAGCAGGTATGGGTTGTGCCCATAAGCTGCAGCACCAATACGATATCACTGTTTTTGAAGAAGCAGATTATATTGGTGGTCATACCAATACCATTACGCTCGAAGAAGATGGAAAGCCCATTTATTTAGATTCTGGCTTCATGGTTTTTAATTACGAAACGTATCCTAATCTAACGGCGCTTTTTGCAGAAATCGGTGCGCCCGTAATGAAAACAGATATGTCTTTCAGTGTGCAGTTTTTGCCGAAAAAGTTAGAATACAGCGGTTCCAGTTTAAACCATTTGTTCGCACAGCGGAAGAACTTGTTTAATATTCCGTACTTAAAAATGCTGATGCAGATCAATCGATTTAATAAGCAAAGCGTCGAGATTTTAGATCAGCCACAATATCAGGATTATTCGATAGGTAAATTTTTTAAGGAGTTTGGTTACAGTGATGAAATGCTTTGGCAGTATCTGATTCCGATGAGTGCTGCAGTTTGGAGCGCGCCAATGGAACAAATTCTGGATTTCCCTGCGGTAACTTTGATTAGATTTTTTAAAAATCATGGTTTCCTGGGTTTAGATACACAACATCAATGGTATACTTTAGAGAATGGCAGTCAGGCCTACCGGGAAAAGCTTATTGCTCCATTCCGCGATCGGATTAAGGTTAATCAGAAAATTGTCTCTGTTCGTAGATTAGAGAATGGCAAGGTCGAAGTAGTGAATTCAGAAGGAGCAGTTTATGAATTCGACAAAGTTATTATGGCCAGCCATGCCGATCAAACGTTTGAAATCGTAAAAGATAAAACGGCTCAGGAAACTGCATTACTTTCTAAGTTTAAATATCAATTAAATAAAGCTGTTGTGCATACAGATGAAGCGCAAATGCCCGAAGCAAAATTGGCCTGGAGTAGCTGGAATTATCGTGTAGAAAAACAGGGTGAAAAGTTATTGCCCAGTACGATTTATTGGATGAACAATTTACAAGGCGTGTCTAAAAAGGCAAATTATTTTGTCTCGATTAATCCGACAGCCACTTTAAATCCAAACAAAATCGTGAAAGAAATTGATTACTATCATCCTTTGTTTGATGTGCCGGCTATGCAGGCGCAGGAACAGCTTGCTCATCTAAATGAAACGGGACCTATATACTATTGTGGCAGCTATTTTAAATACGGCTTTCATGAAGATGCTTACAAAAGCGCCGTAGATTTATGTGCCATGATGGATAAAAATAAATAGGAAATTGAAGGCTCTTGCCATTAATTGCCTGTTGTTTAGAATTTGCCATTCATTGCCAGCTTTGCTGTTTATTCATTGCCGTCGCGCTTCAGCCGGCGGATTTGATAAAGATTTAGTTAAGCCATTTTGCCTATTCATTGCCGTCGTGCTTCAGCCGACGGATTTTAATAAAATTTTGAGTTGGCATTTTGCCTTTTCATTGGCCTTTTTTAGAATTTGCCATTCATTGCCAGCTTTGCTGTTTATTCATTGCCGTCGTGCTTCAGCCGACGGGATTTAAAAATTTTTGTAAATTGAAATAAATGCCAAACACACAACAAATTTCAAATTTTACATCGGCCATTTACACAGCAAAGGTGATGCATCATCGCCTTGCGCCAAAGAAGCATTCTTTTTGGTACAATGTATATATGTTTTATGTTGATTTAGATGAAATTGACCTGTTGGAGAAAAAGCTGCGTTGGTTTAGCAAAAATCGGTTTAATCTATTTTCTTTTAGAGATGCGGAGCATTTGCAGCTGCCAAAAAACAATCCCGACAAAAGCAAGGACACCAGACAGCATTTAGAAACCTACCTGATGGAGAACGGCATTGACGGCTCAGGCTTAAAGATCAGGTTGTTAACCAATTTTAATGTGCTGGGGTATAATTTTAATCCTGTTTCTTTTTACTATTGTTTTGATCAGGAAGAGCAACCAGTTTGTTGTGTGGCAGAGATTAGCAATACCTATCGGGAGATGAAGCTTTTCTTCTTCGGTAAAGAAGAACTGAGCGGAGATACCTTTAAAAAAATGACGGCGAAATATTTTTATGTTTCACCATTTATTGATCACGATGACATTTTTGATTTCAGTTTAAAAATCCCTGGCGAGGCGTTAGCCATCAGAATTGACGATTTGGATAAAGAAGGAAACAAGTTTTTTATCAGCACCTTAGTAGGCGAGCGTAAGGTATTAAGCGACGCAAATCTGTGGCGGTTTTTTTTAAAGATTCCGTTAATTCCTTTACAGATTATGGGTATGATCCACTGGCAGGCTTTTAAACTCTGGTTAAAAAAAATACCTTTTCATCCAAAAGCCGAAAACCCTGAGCTGCAACGCAACGTATATAAACCCTATAAACCAAACAAAATAGATCCGAACTGATTATGAATTCCGTTGTCGCTATAAAAACATCAACAGGTTTCTTCGAAAAAGTAGTGTTAAATGCACTATCTAAGATGACATTAGGGAAGTTAGTACTTTCATTGCCAAATGGAGAGTTGCTTACTTTTGGAAACGGCGAAGATAAAATTTCTGCAAATATTCAGGTTAACCATCCAGATTTTTTCAAATCCATCGCTTTATATGGTGATATTGGCTTTGGCGAAGGATATGAAGCTGGGTTGTGGGATACCTCGAACATTACCAATGTAATTAAGTGGGTGATCCTGAATATCGAAAATGCACCATCTATCACCGGCAGTAAAGTAAAATCTGTGGCGCTGAATCTATTTAAGTTTGTAAATAAAGTTATACATGTACGGAGGGCGAATACCTTGGCCGGATCTCAAAAAAATATAGCAGCACATTACGATTTAAACAACGATTTCTTTGCCACCTTTCTGGATAAAACCATGACCTATTCCAGTGGCTATTTTTTAGATGCGCACGTAGGATTAGAAGAGTCGCAATATGCTAAATATGATCGGCTGGCGAAGCAGCTTAAGGTGAAACCGACGGATCACGTTTTGGAAATTGGAAGTGGCTGGGGAGGAAATGCAATATTCCTGGCTAAGCATTACGGCTGCAAAGTTACTTCAGTTACCATTTCAAAAGAGCAGCAAAAATGGGCTATTGAGCGCGTGAAGGCGGAGGGATTGGAAGACCAGGTCTCCATTATTATTCAGGATTACCGTAAAATTGAAGGCACTTTTGATAAGATTGTATCGATTGAGATGCTGGAAGCGGTTGGACATCAGTATCTGGAAACCTATTTTGAGAAATGCCAATCGCTCTTAAAACAAGATGGTATTTTTGCTTTCCAGGTCATTACTTCGCCGGATTGCAGGTACAATAAATTAAGAAACGGCGTTGATTGGATTCAAAAACATATTTTCCCTGGTTCACTATTGCCATCTGTTGCGGCAATTAATAAAGCCGTAAACAATACGGGCGACTTAACTTTAGTTGATTTGAAAGATATGGGCTTAGATTACGCAAAAACACTTCACCTCTGGTATCTGGAATTTAATAGACACCTGGATCAGGTAAGGGCGTTAGGATTTGATGATGCTTTTATCCGCAAATGGAATTACTACCTTAATTACTGCGAAGCCGCTTTTGCGATGCGTAATATTAATGTGATGCAACTGGTTTACACCCGGCCAAATAATACCGCCAGGTAAGTACTAACGGATCTTTGCATGATGTAAATGTCTTTTCAGTTAAAAAAAAGATCCAAAGCTGATAAAAAAGGTAATATTCATAGTGATTTTTTATTTTGAGCCTGGTACGGCTTTGTATTTTTAAAGAATATTTTGTCGGCAGGCTGTGTTTTTTGTCCTTCCAGGTATCATTCAAAAATAAAGTTTCTCCATTGTTATTATTTTCATTTTTTTTAGTACTTAATATTCGTCTTTCTTGCTGCATATCTGGTTTTTACGGATAAAAGTTGCACCTTTGCCGTCCAACTAACTTCTTCTGTGCAAAAACTATTCTTTCGGTTGTAACAAATCGCATGCTGTGCAGACTAATAAACAAAGACTAACTAATTAAAATGAAACAATTTTTACTCTCAATCCTTTTTCTTGGAACATTTATCAACGCACAGGCACAATTTCCTGCCGGTGGCTTTGGTGGAGGAGCAAAGAAACCCACAGTGTTCGGACGTATTACCGCAACAATTTTAGATTCCGTTACCAAACAACCAATTGATTATGCAACTGTTTCTTTAGTGATTGCTAAAGACAATAAATCGGTAAACGGAGGTGTAACCGATCCAAAAGGAAAATTATCGCTGCAAAATATTGCACCAGATACCTATAAACTGATGATTGGATTTATGGGATACAAAACCAAATCAATCACGGTAACAACCACACCATCAAAGCCAGATCAGAATCTGGGAACTATCTATATCTCTTCTACAGAGAACACACTAGCTGATGTTCAGGTTCAGGGAACTAAAGCTGTAATTGAAAATAAAATCGACAGGATGGTTTACAACGCAGAAGCTGATGGTACAAATGCCGGTGGTGATGCAACAGATGTAATGCGTAAAGTGCCAATGCTTTCAGTAGATGTTGATGGAAATGTGCAGTTGCGTGGTGGTGCTGTTCGTGTTTTGATTAATGGAAAACCATCAGGAACAATGGCAAGCAGTGTTGCCGATGCCTTGAAAATGATTCCAGCAGAACAAATTAAAAGTGTAGAGGTAATCACCAGCCCGTCGGCTAAATATGATGCAGAAGGTTCTGGCGGTATTATCAACATCATTACTAAAAAATCAAATGCCCAGGGGGTGAGCGGAAGCATCAATACATCCGTTGGAACCAGACAAAATAATGGTGCCTTTAATGCAACTGCCAAAACGGGCCGTTTGAGTGTGAACACCAGCTTAGGTGCTAACTTAGCTTATGCGCAAGATTCGAGGTTGTTATTTGAAAATAATACTCGTACAGACTCTGCAGGGATAACCAGGATAAACAGTATTATTCAGAATGGGATCTCCAAATTTAGCCGCAATGGTTACAATGGAAGTTTTGGCGCAGATTATGATTTTAATGCTTATAACAACGTTAGCTCGACCATCAAATACAACAATTTTTCTAACGGTGGGCCTGGAAGCGCCGATTACAATTTGAATGGTGCACAGTTGAGAAACATAAGTAATATGGACGTTGGTTTCAACAACTTCGATTGGAATGTTGATTATAAGCATACTACCAAAAAAGAAGGTGAAGAGTTCACCATTTCGGGTCAGTTGTCATCAGGCCAGAACACTACCGATTTCGAAAATGAGATTATTGGAAGTAACTTCCCGGCAATAAGTAGCAGCAACGTTGGTAAAAACAAAGAATATACTGCTCAAACAGATTACACTTATCCATTTAGTAAGTCAACTACATTAGAGGTTGGTGCAAAAGGAATTTTCAGAAACATCAACAGTGAGTTTTCAAATAACGCTGCGCAAGATTTTGAATACAGCCAGGATGTTGCTTCAGCATATGGTGTAATAAGCTTCAAATTGAATAAGAAATATAGCTTTAAAGGTGGTTTAAGATCTGAATATACCACGATAGATTTTAATACTGCACAGGGAGGCACCCAGACAAATGATTATTTCAATCTCTTCCCAAGTGCAATTTTATCCAGAACTTTAAAGGGAAATGCAACTTTAAAACTAAGCTATAACCGCAGGGTACAAAGACCAACCTTAGTTTATTTAAATCCTTTCCGTAACGAGAGCGATCAGTTTAACATCCGTCAGGGAGAGCCAACACTAAATCCTGAGTTAAGCGATAATCTTGAGTTAGGTTACTCTACCTTTATTAAAGGTTCTGTAATTAACGCTTCCGTATTTTACCGTCGCACAGGTGGTGTAATTGAAAGTTCAATTACGCCATTTAGAGAAGGAGGTTTGGACAAAACCTTAACTACGTACATTAACGTGGGTACAGCCCAAACCTATGGTGCCAATTTATTTGCTTCCTATAACCCAAAACCAAAATGGACTTTAATGACTAACCTGGGTGTAAATACCTACGAGGTAAGCAATACACAAACAGGCATTAGCACAGGCACGTTTTTAAACTATAATATTTTTGGCCGCTCGGCTTACGGCTTTGGCAAAGGCTATAATTTTGAATTATTTGGAGTGGTGAATTCGCCAAGAAGAACCTACCAGGGGAAAACAGATGCCATGGTGATTTATGGTGCATCCTTTAAAAAGGATATCTTAAATAAAAAAGGATCTATTGGAATTAATACATTAAACCCTTTCAACAGAGATTTACACATTAAAACTGTTAACAATTCTGTAACCAGTGTAGGTAATAAAACCAGTACACTTTTCCAGAGCTCTAACATTTACTATCCATTACGTTCTTTTGGTGTAAACTTCAGTTACTCATTCGGTAAATTGAAATTCACCGAAAAGAAAAAGATCAAAAATGATGATGTGAAGCAAGATCAGCAGCAAGGTGGTGGAATGGGTGGCGGTTTGCAGCAGTAAAGACTAATAATCTATCATATTTAAGAGCTTTCGAATTCGTTCGAAGGCTCTTTTTTTTGTCAAATCAATTTTGCGTGTAATAAATACACTAAGCTGATCTGTTATTTACTGTAAAAGAATTTTTACCTGCATGTTTTAGCGGAATTAACCGCGTTTTTAATCGTTCTTTGCGGTTTTCTGCTGAATTTGATTCTGCTTTGTGCGGGATTTTTATACTAAAACGTTATATTGCATCTGCTAACAATCATCAACCCTAAATTCTTGAAATATGAAGAGAGTCTTTACCTCACTTTTTCTCCTGTGCATTTTACTCACCGGCTTATCCTCATTTGCCCAGGTAAAAACAGTAACCGGAAAAATCACATCCACAGATGACGGCGGGCCCTTGCCGGGGGCAAGCATCAAAATTAAAGGTAGCAATACAGGAACATTAACAGATGCGAATGGAAACTTTACCATTCAGGTGCCATCATCAAGCGCAGTACTCATGATTAGCTTGGTGGGCTACAAGCTGCAGGAAGTTACAGTGGGCGACAAAAGTACCATCAACCTAGGGCTTGCTTCTGATTCGCAACAATTGCAGGAAGTAACTGTTTCAACAGCGCTGGGAATCACCAGACAAGCAAAATCACTCGGTTATGCTGCGCAAACAGTGAACGACAAAGATTTGAATTTCAATCATCAGCCAAATTTAATCAACGCGTTGCAGGGAAAGGTTGCAGGCGCTACGATTTCGAGTACAGGCGGCGGACCTGGCCAGGGCGCAAGCATCAGGGTTAGGGGAGTAAACTCTATCGACCCGAACATTTCCGGCGATCCACTTTATGTAATCGACGGCGTACAAATTGATAACACGACCTCAACGCAGGGTGCTAATCCAGACGGGACTGCTTATGGTTCGAGAGGGGTTACCAATAGGGCTTCTGATATCAATCCCGATGATATTGAAACCATTAATATTTTAAAAGGTGGAGCCGCAACAGCACTCTATGGCTTAAGGGGTGCAAATGGTGTGGTTGTCATCACTACCAAAAGAGGCAAGCAAAATGGACTTCAGATTAACTTCAATAGCAGTTATGGTTTTAACGAGGTTTTGGTTAGCCCGAAGGTACAAACAGAATATACACAAGGAGTTTTAGGGGTGTATAGCAATCCACCGGGCGGAATTGGACCAGCCTGGGGACCAACAATTGCAGAAGCTAAAGTGATTGATCCAAGCCATCCGGATAAGCTTTATAATAATTACGACCAGGCTTTTGGTACCGGCCATCAGGTAAAAAATTCACTTTCATTAACAGGTGGGAGTGATGTGGTTAAATTTTTCTCCTCCATCTCGCAGCTTTACGAAAAAGGGATGATGCCAAATACGGATAACAGAAATTTCTCTGGCAGGCTAAACACAGATTTCATCATCAGTCCTAAGTTAAAGGCATCTGTAAATATGAATTTCACCAATTCTGGCGGTTATACTTACAGTGCCGATCGTTTTGGCGAAGGTTTGGCTTATTTCTCGCCAAGGTATGATGTGGCCGATTATCAAAACCCGGATGGTTCTCAAAAATATTTTGGCACCAATAACCCGATCTGGGGTACAGCAAATAATAAGCTGAAAGGCGATGTGAACCGATACATTGCTGGTGCAAGTTTAACCTACGACCCATTAAAATGGTTAAACTTTTCTTATCGTTTTGGGGTGGATACCTACAATGAAAACCGGGTAAGAACGGCTCGCGGACCAATGTATACCGGCGAAGCGATGTATGATAACAGTCTGGGCTTTTATGGAGAATATAACACTAAGTTTAGAACGCTGAACAGTACTTTCGTAGCAACCGCTTCTACAAAGATTGGTGCAGATATTACCGGAACATTGCGATTGGGGCAAGAACTCTATGATCGCAGAATCAAAGAAACCGGAACGCTAGGAAGTATCTTAGGGATTTACAATTTCTTTAATTTAGCAAACGCCGGGGTGCTGACGCCAAGCCAAACACTAAGGGAAAAGCGGCTGATAGGTTATTTTGGTGAGGCGACGTTTGATTATAAAAACTATTTATTTTTGACCTTAACGGGAAGAAATGATGTTACTTCAACATTGCCTAAAGCAAACCGGTCGTTCGTTTATCCATCTGCAAGTTTAAGTTATGTGTTCTCGGATCACTTTAAATTGCCGGAAGTGATTAGTCAGGCGAAACTGAGATTATCTTATGCCCGAATCGGGAAAGATGCTTCTGAATATTCAACCTTTACGGGTTACACACCTTACATTTCTTTACCTACCGGAACAGGTGGTTTAACCATCGGCGCAAACCTGGGCAATCCGGATTTACTGCCAGAGTTTACTAATACTTATGAAGCAGGACTAGAAATGTCGTTCTTTAAAAACCGGTTGGGATTTGATTTCACATACTACTATTCACTGAGTACAGATCAGATTATCCAAACGCAGATCTCTTCTGCAGTGGGTTATGTAACCAAATCAATTAATGCAGGCGACATCAGAAATCGCGGCGTTGAATTGGTTATTAACGGTAAGCCCATTGTTGGAAAAGACTTCAACTGGAGCACCAACCTTAACCTTTCAGCAAATAGAAATAAAGTACTTTCCATGCCAAATGGAATTACCGAAATTGTTTATGGTGCTGCCAGAGGTTATGGCAATGCAGGCGTAACCATGAAACTGATAGAAGGCCAGGCCTATGGTAATATCTATGGAAGTTATTTCAACAGGTATTATGGCACACAAGCAGAAGATCCGGTTTACCTGGATAAAAACCTGCCATTGTTAATTGGTGCAAATGGCTTTCCGAGTATTTCAGGAGGGAAACAAAAATTATTGGGTAACTCTCAGCCAGATTATATCATCGGGTTGGGTAATAACTTCAGCTATAAAAATTTTAGCCTGAATGTATTGTTTGATGCCCGTTTAGGTTTTGAAAAATATAATTGGCTTGAAGATTTTTATTCCGCATTTGGCCTGCCGGATTACACGGCAGACAGGCGCACAATGAGGGTTTTTGACGGCGTTTTAGCAAACGGCCAGCCCAACACCAAATCTGTTTACATGGGTCAGAGATTTGGTCCGGATAATGTAGATTATGGCGAAGGTTATTATCGCATTTTATACCGGAATGTTTCGGAGCCGTTTGTGAGCGATGCCTCGTGGGTACGCCTACGTTCTGCTAGTTTGAGTTACCGCCTGCCTACAGAATGGTTACCTGCAAAAGCCATTAAAACCGCTTCGTTATCTGTAACCGGAAATAACTTATGGTTGTGGACTAAATATTATGGCGTAGATCCCGAATCCAGTTCTTATGATTCTGGCAGCAACAACGATGGTTCAGCAGGATTTACTTATCCATCTGCCCGTACCATTATGTTTACTTTAAATGTTGGTTTTTAAAATTATTAAGATGCAAAAGATTATAAAATATACACTGTTTTCTGCGCTGTTTGCAACACTTGGTTTGCAAGGCTGTAAGGATAGTTACTTTGATAAATTATCCGATAATCCAAACCAGGTTGCTAACCCAACACTAAGCACTTTGTTGGCTACCTCCACTTACAAGGCCGGTTTCAATAACTATAGTGTTGCCAGTATTATTCTGCCTTATGTGCAATATACGGCAAATCCAGCAGCGAATGGTGCCGGAGATACCTTTCAGGCGATTGATTTTAGTGCTACATGGGATTTACTTTATTTTGCCATGGCAGATGCCAATGAAATGAAAAAACTGGCAATTGCACAAAATTCAAGCGAGTACAAAGGCGTAGCAGATGTGCTAATTGCCTACAATTTGGTCATGGTGAATGACCTTTGGGGCAGCGCACCATTTTCTGAAGCCTTTAATATCAACAACCTGGTTCCGAAATATGATAAACAGGAAGATGTTTATGCTTCAACAATGGCACTGGTAGACGAAGCGATAGTGGAGTTATCGAAAACAAATGCGACCGTAAAACTCGCAGCAGCCAGCGATTTAATTTATGGAACAACGGCTTCTACAGAAAGGGCAAATTGGCTAAAAATGGCATATGGACTAAAAGCTAGGTTATTGAATAAAGTGAGCAAGCGCAGTACTTATGATCCGGTTGCGGTGTTAGATGCGGTAAGCAAATCTTTTACAAGCAACGATGAAGATGCCAGAATGCAAACCTTCAGAGAGCGGAGTCCATGGGCTACAGTAGCCTTAAACAATGAAAATCAATCGTTAGGTGGCTGGCTTTCAGAGCAGCTGGTAGATGCTTTGAATGGAACTACTTATCCAGGAGTTGTTGATCCGCGGCTACCAAAAATAACTGATTTAACCGTTGATGGAAAATATATTGGTACCGTTAATGGGGCCGGAAACCGTTTACCAGGGGCAAATACCAGAAAAGATGAAAATTACATTTCCCGCAACTCGCCATGGAGTGGCAATACTTCGCCAATTTTTATCATCACCTACGCAGAATTAAAGTTTATTGAAGCTGAAGCTGCCTTTAATATCGATAAAACCCGTTCTTATAATGCCTATTTAGCAGCAATTCGTGCAAATATGGATAAGTTTCAGGTGGCAGCGGTTGATAAAGAAGCCTATCTTGCCCAGCCAACAGTTGCTGTTGGTGCGGCAGCACTTACCAAAAACCTTATTTTTAAAGAGAAATATATTGCAACCTATCTAAATCCCGAAGCGTGGAATGATGCGCGCCGTTTTGATTATCAGTATAAAGATTTTACGATGCCTGCCAATGCGGCGTTGCCTACCTTTATTCGTCGCTTAGATTATACCCAGGGCGAAAGAAGTAAAAACGGAGCCAATGTGCCAGCAGATGTATTGAGAACAACTAGATTGTGGTGGGATCAATAAGACGGTTCAATAATTTTTGGTACAGACGGCTATCGTTTGCCAACACCAATTATTAACCCGGAGGGACACAGATTATCATAGATTTTGATATCTGTGTATCTCCTTTTTATCTGTAGTTGATCTAAAATTTTACCTATCAATTGGTATCTTAACAGTCAAAAAAAAACAAATATAACATCCATTAGATCAATAAAAATACCATTCTGAAACCCCAAGCTATGAAGCCGTCGCTTTTTACATTACTGTTATTGAGTTTAACAAGTTACATCTTCGCACAATCATTTTCGATGCAATCGGTATTGAGTTACCCGTTTCCTAGCCAATTGGTTGCTGCTCCAGTCGGATCAAGAATTGCCTGGGCTGCGAATGAGCAAGGTAAAAGGAATGTTTATATGGCAGATGCACCAGGATATGAAGCGAGAAAAATGACAGCATATTCTGAAGATGATGGTCAGGAGCTTACCAGTCTTTCTTTTTCGGCGGATGGAAACTGGATCGTTTTTGTTAGGGGTGGAGATCATGGTGGAAGGGATGGCGGACCTGTAAATGCTTCTTCTGCTCCGGTTGCCCCAAAAATGTTGGTCTTTGCCTTAAATATTCAAGATAAAAGTATCAAGGCCTTGGGTGAGGGTGATCATCCATTAATTTCCCCGGATAGCAAAACCGTTATTTTTGAAAACGCAGGACAAATCAAATGTGCACCAATTGAGGGTGCCACGGCAGCGAAAAATTTATTTTATGCTAAAGGCACAAATAGCAGCTATAAATGGTCGCCTGATGGCAAGAAATTGGTTTTTGTTTGTAACCGAAGTGATCATTCTTACATCGGCATTTATACAGATCAGAAAACCCCAATTCAATGGTTAATGCCATCTTTTTCGCGAGATATAATGCCTTCTTGGTCGCCAGACGGGTCGGAAATTACCTTTGTTAGGTTGCCTGGAGTAGGGAGTGAAACAGACGCTGTTTTAATCAGGAAACATCAGCCATGGGCGATATGGAAAGTAAAAGTGACGGATGGAAAGGGCAAGCAAATTTACAAAGCACCCGAAACAATAATGGGATCCTACCCGCAAATGGAAGGTGGAGCCAATTTAATGTGGGCCAATAACAGAATCGTTTTTACGTCTTATCAGGATGGGTGGCCTCATCTTTATTCAATAAACCCTGATGGAACTGATCAAAAAATCCTCACGCCGGGAAACTTCACCACAGAAAACATCAAGCTTAGTGATGATCGAAAAACCCTTGTTTTCGCCTCAAATACTGGCGAAAATAAAGATGATCTGGACAGACGACACATCTATCGCGTTTCTGTCGATCAAGCAGATATGAAATTACTTATCGCAGGAAATGGGATCGAAGCTTATCCGGTAATTGCTGGCGATAATAAAACGGTGTTTTGTTTAAGTGCTACCGCCCAGAGGCCGCTTTTACCTGCGAGAATTAATCAGGGTAAACTTGCTTTAATAGGAGCTGATTTAATTCCAAAAGATTTTCCTTTAACCGCCATGATTACGCCATCGCATGTTAGTTTTAAAGCAGCGGATGGAAAGAGAATTTATGGTCAGCTGTTTTTGCCTAAGCAGGTGATGAAAAATCATCCAGCCATTGTGTATGTGCATGGCGGTCCGCAGCGACAAATGTTGCTGGGCTGGAATCCGATGGATTATTATTCAATTGATTACGCATTAAACCAATACCTCGTTAACCTCGGCTTTACAGTTCTTTCCGTTAATTATAGATTAGGATTAGGTTATGGATATGATTTTCATAAACCGCTAAATGCAGGCGCACAAGGGGCGTCAGAATATCAGGATATAAAAGCGGCGGGCGAATGGCTAGCTAAACAACCCAATGTCAATTCTGAAAAAATTGGAATTTACGGAGGTTCTTATGGTGGCTATCTCACCGCCCTGGCCTTGGGTAAAGATTCGAAACTCTTCGCAGCAGGTGTTGATATTCATGGCGTAAACAATCGGTTCAGTACTACCATGATCGCAGGAAAAGCGCCGGCTCCAGATGCCAAAGAAGCGGAAAAAATCGCTCTTGAATCGTCGCCAATTAGCTATATCAATACCTGGACTTCTCCCACATTAATCATTCATGCAGATGATGACCGAAATGTCGCCTTTAGTCAGAGTGTAGATTTGGCAAAGCGTTTTGAAGATAAAAAATTCGAATTTGAATCGTTGGTTATCCCAGATGATACGCACCATTGGATGAAGTTTTCTAATGGAGTAAAAGTTAGCGAAACGACGGCTGAATTTTTGAAACTACAACTGATGAAAAATTAATTTTTCTTAATGTTTTTCAGAATCATTAAACTCAGGGCATTGAAGGCATAGCCACTGATATTATTTTGGAGCATCACCACCGATTGATCGTAAAATAGGGGAACTACTGGTGAATAATCCATCACCATCTGGTCCATTTTGCGGTATAATGCGAAACGCTTTTGATCATCTTCTTCATAATAGCTTTGCTCAAACAGCTTATCGAATTCTTTGTTGTAATAAGCGAAGTAATTTGGTCCGTTGGGCACTTTGTTTTTAGAATAAAACATAGAAAGGAAGTTCTCGCCATCTGCGTAATCTGCCAACCAGGAACCGCGAAAAAAATTCACATTGTTTTTAGACATCAAATCCCTTAAACTCGAACTTGGGCTCACATCTATTTTCACTTTTAAGCCAATGTTAGTGAGTTCGCCCTGAATAAATTCAATTAAATCTTTATAGGTTGTGGTGGTATTTAAGGTAATTTCAGGTAAACCCTTTCCACTTGGAAAGCCTGCTTCTCTGAGTAATTTTGCAGACAAAACCGGATTATAAGTATAACCTTTTACTGCCAGGCTATCAAAGCCGGGCATTCCTTTCGGAATAAACCCGGAGGTGGCCGCAATCCCGATTCCATTTCTTAAATACCTGATCAGCTTATCGCGATCGATGGCGTAGTTAATGGCCTGACGGATTTTTTTAACCCTCAAAGGTGATTTTTTGACGATTGCCAGGTTAGTATCTACTAAAATTCCAACATATTCGGTACAGATGTACGGACTTTTCGTAAGGGTAAATTTCCCTTTGTACTTCGATACCATTTTGCCGCTTTTTGTGAGGATATCATCGCGGTAGCTACCATCTACATTGTAATAGAAATCAAGGTCCTTTTTAAGGAAACTCATAAAACCACTTTGCTTATCGGTAATAAAAGTTGCTTTCACGGCATCAAGATAAGGCAATTGAACCCCTGCCGGGTCTTTCTCAAAATATTTCTCGTTCTTAAGCAGTACGAGTATTTCGCCTTCCTTCCAGTATTTAAACTTAAACGGCCCGGTACCAATCGGGTGGCTCCTAAAATCCTTCCCATAATGTGTTACCACCTCTTTCGGCACAACAGAGCAATATTGTGTGGTTAGCAGGTTCATAAAAGGAGGGAAGGGCTTTACCAGCTTAATCTGAAAGGTAGAATCGTTCAGGGCGATAAAATTATTCTGGTCTTTAACTTTATCACTAAAAATCCAACCACCAGAAGAAGCTACTTTCGGGTCGATCAATCTGTAGAAGCTATAAGCAAAATCACTTGCCGTAACCTGTCTTCCTTTTCCGTTAATGAAAATCGGATCATCGTGAAAGAAAACATCATTGCGTAGGTTGAAGGTGTAAGTTAAAGCATCATCAGATACCTGCCAGCTTTTGGCGATGCATGGAATGGTTTTTAAACTGGAATCAATCTGCACCAGGCCGTTAAAAATTTGGTTAGTCATCCATATCGCATTCTGGTTGCGGGCAAAAGCAGGATCAATCGAAGTTAAGCCCTGATCCAGATTGATGTTGAAGGTTTTTTTGTTGCTATTTTGAGCATCCTGATTGCAGGAAGTGAAAAGAATAGATAAGAAAATCCAAAATATATACTTAAATGGAGCCTGCATGAAATAAGGATTGTTATTTTTGCACAAATTAATAAATTTAATGCAGATGTCTTTTTTAAACGATTTATTTATCGGCCTTGATGCCACATTACGCGAAGATTTACAGGAGCGTTTAGATATTGTGGAACATAAGATTAAATTTATGGATAAGGTTCCGGTGGCTTTGCTGGATGTAAGCAACACGCCAGGCTACCTGCTTTCTGAGGAAATCACTTTTGCTGGTGGAATGCTGGAAACCGATATTTTGAGTGCCGTGTTTATCATTTATTATCAGTCTGGCAAAACATTAACTGATTTAATGCGTGAAGTGCCAATAGCTTTAAGCGAAGATTGGCAAGCGGTAAAAAATAACCGGATAATTCTCCTCAATGACGATACCACACGTGAAAGATCTGCTGAAAATGCTGTTTCACTGATTGAAGACCTGGCAGAAATGTTGCATCCCGGCTCATTTATTTTTGGCCATGAAGGTGATAAATGGATTAGGTTCGGCGTTTGAGGGAGATAAGAGTAAAGTAGGGAAGAGGGAAATGGAAATAGGGAATAGGGAATAGGGAAATGGAAAATAGGGAAATGGGGAATAGATAAGAAAGGGAAGAGGGAACGGAAAAGAGGGGAATGGAAAAGAGGGGAATTGGGAATAGAAGGTAGGGCATAGAGCGGAAGAAACCATGTTGGAGCAATAACCTCTTAAGTTAAAAATTGATAATGAGAAAGACTATTATAATCGGGATGCTGACCTGTTCATTTTTGTTGGCAAATGCCCAGGTGGTACCCACATTAACTGCCGATGTAGCAGAAAAACTTTCGAGAATGCCTTTGGGCTGTATTAGTCAGGAGTTTCCAAATAAAACTTCGCATGTGGCAAATACTGCAGTAGATGGTCGGTTGTTGCCAAGTGAACTTCATCCGGCATTTTACGGCTGTTTGGATTGGCACAGTTCTGTGCACGGGCATTGGATGTTATTGTGCTTACTTAAAACAATACCTGATTTAAAAAATAAAGCCGAAATAATTGCTCAATTAAATGCCACGTTGACTCCTAAAAAGATGAAGGCAGAGGCGGAATACTTTACTAAATACCAGGTTGCCAATACCTATGAACGCACTTATGGCTGGGCTTGGTTATTAAAACTTGATCAGGAGTTATACACCTGGGATAATCCTGATGCGAAGAAATGGTATGCGGCCTTGCAGCCACTCACTCAACAAATATTAAAGCTTTGGAAAGCTTACTTGCCTAAGCAAACTTATCCAAACCGGACAGGCGTGCATCCTAACACGGCCTTCGGATTAGTTTTTGCGCTAGATTGGGCCAGGACTTTTAAGGATGCTGATTTTGAAAAGCAGATTGATGAGAAAGCGAAAGCATTTTATTTAGATAATACCGCTACTCCTGCATACCTCGAACCTGATGGTTCTGATTTCTTTTCACCAAGCCTGGAAATAGCTGATTTAATGAGGCGGGTGTTGCCCAACAAACAATTCGTAAGTTGGTTAAACAAATTTTACGAAGAAAGAAGTATTAAACGGATAAGCGATTTACCGGTAATCAGTGATATTAAGGATTATCAGGGTGTTCATTTAGTTGGTTTATCCTTTACGCGGGCCTGGTGTATGAAAGGCATTGCCAGTGAACTGCCGAAGAATCATAAGTTAAAGAAGCATTTTGAAACAACTGCAGATCGTTTTCTAGCCAATGCCTTACCGCTTGTTTTTGCAGGTAACTATGGTGGAGATCACTGGTTGGCATCTTTCGCGGTGTATGCGTTAGAGAAGTGATAATAGGTGAGTATTGCTCCTAATTAAGCGGCTTGTGTTGATCACAAGCCGCAAACTAAGCGTAATGTTGAGGTTGCGTTTATTGATTTTTATTTTGCTATTTCCTTCTAAACAGGCCAAAATTATACCTAAAGCCAGCAACGTAATTGGTATAGCCATTGCCGTTGGAGCCTTTGGCAAAAACTTCTATATTATCTCCTTTTTTAAGCGGAATTTGATAGCCTAGTCCGTATGCCTGGTAAAAGCTGTTGGTTGCGTAAGTGCCATAATTATAGCTTGATCCTGCACCTTTGTATTGGTAGTTTGTGGTTTCATATGCCTCTTGGTAACCGAAGTCGGCTGATAAATAGAAGCCACCCAGATAGTATTTTGCACCAGCATAGAATGCGTTTTGCAGGAGTTTGTAATTTTGTACCTGCGTTAGGCTTGCGCTGCTTGCAAAGTCAGAAGCATTGCCGTTTTTTTGCGTATAAGCAATGTTAACGCCCGCCGTAAATCCCCAATGTTTGTTTAGTCGGTATTCATAGCCTATTTCTGCACCGTAAACAGGCGCTTTCATCGTAGAATTAAATCCAATAAACGGTGATACATGAACGGAGTGCCTGATCAAAGAATCCTGAGCTTTGATGTGGCTGATGCTGATGGCGAAGAAGAGCATCGTGAGAAGTATGTTTTTAGTTTTCATATCGCTAAAATATAATGACTAAAACCACATTCAGATTTATTAACCTGGTTTAACTTGGTTTACAATTTTTAACTTAAATTATGTTAAAAAGATCGACCAATCCATCTTTTATCGATAATCAACAAAGTCTTATGGAATGGTGCAAATGAGAGATCAGTTCCAGATTTCGTAGCCGTAAATTGGTTTGTAATGAAAAACCTAAAATCTAACAAACTTATCGATCTGTTCATTAGTGAATTTAATCGTATCTTCCTGAATTAAGTTTCCTGATGAATCCAACTCTTGTTTAATGTTTGGAATGTGAATGCGGAGCGGAAGTACATTGAGGTGTATATAGTGGCAAACCCCTGTAAAATGGTCGATGCCGCGAATGTTACCGTATTTCCCGGATGAAATGCCCACTAATGCCGCTTTTTTATCATAGAAACTATTCGGAAAATCACAGGCATCGATCAGTACTTTGAGCGCACCCGGGAAACTCCCATTGTATTCTGGTATAACGAAGATAAACTTACTGGTTTTTGCGATTAAATCCTGTATTTCCTGAAAGGCAGGAGAGCGTTTGCCAAACATGTCGGTGTTTAATACATCAGCAGGAAGCTGCTCCAGGCTAAATAGCATAGCGTCTTCATCGCGGAGTTTTAATTGCGCTTGGTAATATTTGGCAATTTTTAGCGTATTGCTATTGGGTCTGTTGGTGCCTGCTATTATTGTAATCATGGATGAATTGTTAATAAGATGTTCAAAACCCGAAAGCCCTTATTGCTAAAATTGCCATATAGTTTGTATCTTAGCTGATTGAGAAAAAGGGCGTAAACAACGCAAAAATAGAACTTTTTGCCGATTAAAAGGCATAAAATATACGCAGCCCAAATAAACGTTAGTTAAATTTCGGATAGATAGATGAGCAAAATTATTGCATTAGCAAATCAAAAAGGTGGTGTTGGTAAAACAACTTCATCTATAAACCTGGCTGCCAGTTTAGCCGTACTAGAATATAAAACTTTATTGGTAGATGCTGATCCTCAGGCAAATTCAACATCAGGTATCGGTTTCGATCCCCGGAATATAAAAGATAGTATCTACGAATGTATCATTAATGATATTGATCCAAGTCAGGCCATTCAGAAAACTGATACCCCTAATTTAGATTTGCTTCCAGCGCATATCGATCTGGTAGGTGCTGAAATTGAGATGATTAACCTGAATAACCGTGAATACAAAATGAAAGCGGTTCTGGAGAAAATCAAAGATCAGTACGATTTCATCATTATCGACTGTTCCCCATCACTTGGTTTAATTACCATCAATGCGCTAACAGCGGCAGATTCAGTTATTATCCCTGTACAATGTGAGTATTTCGCTTTAGAGGGTTTAGGAAAATTATTAAATACAATTAAGATTGTACAAAACCGTTTAAATCCTGATTTGGAGATAGAAGGTATTTTACTAACCATGTACGATGTACGTTTACGTTTATCTAACCAGGTAGTAGAAGAAGTAAGAACGCATTTCCATGAATTGGTTTTCGATACCATTATTCAGCGGAATACGCGTTTAAGTGAGGCCCCGAGTTATGGCGTTTCAGTAATTATGCACGATGCAAATTGCAAAGGTGCCATCAATTACCTTAACCTTGCCAGAGAAATTGTGAAGAAGAACGGCTTGTTAAGAGAGGAAGAAAATATAGACTCAGCAACTTTATAAATTATAGATGACATCTTTTCAGCGAAAAACAGGTTTAGGAAGAGGGTTAAGTGCGCTTTTAGATGATAGCGAGTCTGCGCATCCGCCGAAACAGCAGGTAAATGCTGTCAGCGAAACAGAGCAGATTGGTAACATCAGTCACGTAAGTTTAACTGAAGTTGAAACCAATCCATATCAGCCACGTACAGAATTTGATCAGGTAGCTTTAAACGAACTGGCAGATTCCATTAAGATACAGGGTTTAATTCAGCCCATCACCGTAAGGAAATTAGGTGCAAATAAGTATCAGTTAATTTCCGGTGAACGACGATTCAGGGCTTCGAAATTAGCAGGGTTAACACAAATTCCAGCTTATATCCGCAGTGCCAATGACCAGCAAATGTTGGAAATGGCACTCATTGAAAACATTCAGCGCGAAAATCTAAATGCAATTGAGGTGGCTTTAAGTTTCCAGAGAATGATTGATGAGGTAGGTTTGAAGCAGGAACAACTGGGCGAGCGCGTTGGTAAAAACCGGACAACGGTAACCAACTACCTTCGTTTGTTGAAGCTTCCGCCAGCAATTCAGGCATCTATTCGTGATCAAAAAATTTCTATGGGCCACGCCAGAGCATTGATTAATGTAGACGGGGTAGACAGGCAATTATTTATTCACCAGGAGATTTTGGATAAGGGCCTTTCGGTGCGTAAAGTAGAAGAACTGGTGAGAAATCTGCACCATTCACCGCTGCAAACAGAAGAAAAGCCTAAAGAAAAGGGTGTTTCTTTTCAATATCAGAAATTACAGGACGATCTGGCCTCTAAGTTTGCAACCCGTGTAAAGTTAAAAGTGAGTCAAAACGGTAAAGGGGCGATTGAAATTCCTTTTATGAGTGATGACGACTTGAATAGAATTTTAGAATTATTAGACTGGTAATGCGTATTACGAAGGTTTTATTACTGGTTTTTTTAATTACTTTTTCTCTGGCTAACATCTCATCAGCTCAGGTAGTGGATACAGCGGGCAAACAAACTGATACGCTCAAAAGCCGTAACTATAAGCCATTGAAGGTCGATTCGCCTAAGGTGATGTCGAAGCGGGATTCTGCCAAAGCCAGGTATGTAAATCCGGGAAAAGTTGCGGGACGAAAAGCAGTCTTTAGATCAATGATTATTCCGGGATGGGGACAGTTGTATAATATGCAGTTACTCAATGATGGCTATGGTACGCGAGCGGGTAAAAGTCAGACACTCCAGAAAATTTATACTACTGGTAAAATCGTTGCCATTTATGGTGGATTTACAGCACTTACTTTATCTTATATCGAAAGCAGAAAAAATTACAAAATCTTTTTGAAAGAAGGCCAATCGCGCCAGCTGCCGGTTTCACAACGCGTTAATGAATTTGAGCCAAATCCAACGCTTACCCGCTATTCTGATCAGGGCGTGCTAGATAATAAAAGTGTTTTTAAGCGAAACAGTCAGATTGTTATTTTTTCTTACGGTTTACTTTATGCAGCCAATATTGTCGATGCTTATGTGGCTGCCCGGTTACATTTTTTTAATATTGATGATAACCTGACTTTCCAGGTGCGCCCATCAGTAATTACGACCAGTACGATGTATGGTTTTAATGCCACTCCATCATTAAAATTATCATTAACATTTTAATAATATGAAACAACAGGATCTTTCAAATTATACATTTAAATAATTGTCAGAATCATTGTCGCTTCAGCAACTTTAACAATAAATTATAAAGATGAAAATTGCGCTTTTAGGTTATGGCAAAATGGGCCAGATTATAGAAAAATTCGCCCTTGAACGCGGTCATGAAATCGTTTTAAAAATATCAGTAGATAATCTGGAAGAGCTAACCAGGCAAAGTCTGAAAGATGCAGATGTGGCTATTGATTTTAGTACGCCAGATGCTGTATTGGAAAATATCAATGCCTGTTTTGACGCTAATGTCCCTGTTGTGGTAGGCACAACCGGATGGTATGGTAAGCTGCAGGAAGTAAAAAATGATTGTGATAGCAGTAACAATACCTTGCTTTATGGTTCTAACTTCAGTATTGGGGTAAATTTGTTCTTTAAGCTTAATCAAACGTTAGCAAAACTGATGAATAATTATCCGGCTTATGAGGTACAGGTGGAGGAAATTCACCATACACAAAAACTGGATTCACCTAGCGGGACAGCCATCACCATCGCAGAAGGAATTGTGGATAATCTAGAGCGAAAATCAGAATGGTTAAATGAAGTGGTTGGCACCGATGTGGAGTTGTTTCCAAAAGCAGAACAGCTGTTGATCGAATCACATCGAATTGAGAATATTCCAGGTACACATACCGTTATTTACAGTAGTGAGGTAGATGAAATTGAAATTAAACATACTGCTCACAGTCGGGCGGGCTTTGCATTAGGTGCTGTTGTAGCTGCAGAATGGTTAAAAGATAAAAAAGGATTTTTCAGTATTACCGATATATTTGAGTAAGCTGAAAGTTCAAAGACGATTAACTTCAAACGGATCAATCTCAGACGAACAACGACAGACGAAAAACGACAGACGACAAACGAACAACGTTTCCAAAAACGAACAACGAAAATAAGAATATGAATTATAAATTTTGGCAAAAGAAAACTGATGCCACTAAAAAGAAAAAGACAAAAACCCGCGAATGGGTAGATGCGATTGTCTTCGCAGTAGTGGCTGCAACCATTATTCGCGTTTTCTTCATTGAAGCCTACACTATTCCATCAGGGTCGATGGAGCGTTCGTTATTAATTGGAGATTTCCTTTTTGTGAGTAAGGTGAATTACGGCGCACGGATTCCAATGACACCGGTAGCGTTTCCATTTGCTCACCATACCATGCCATTAACCACTTCTACAAAAGCATACTGGGATGGAGTACAGTGGAAATACCGTCGTCTACCCGGACTCTCAGATATTAAAAGAAATGACGTAGTGGTATTTAACTTTCCAGAAGGTGATACGGTTGCGGTAGAAAACCAGGCAGCAAGCTATTACGATCTGATTAGAATGAGCGGCAGGGAACAGGTGAGGAATACGTATACTATTATCGACAGGCCTGTTGATAAAAGAGAAAATTACATTAAAAGATGTATCGGCATTGCCGGAGATGTAGTGTCTATGTCTGCAGGTGTGGTTAGTGTGAATGGTAAACCAGAACCGATAAAAAGTACAGGAATGATGCCTTACCGAATTGAATTCAAAACAATGGATTTCAATTATTCTGCACTTGATGAATATAAGCTAGATTTAGGGAATAGCCCTGCGATAGCTGCGAATACCTATGTAGTAAACGCTTCTCCGGAAATCGTGGAAAAACTTAAAACACTCGATTTTGTGAAATCAGTTGTAATGAGTCCTGATCCGGCAGGTGAAGAACCTGGAGGTACATTTCCACATGATCCTAACCGTAAGTGGAACAGAGACAACTTCGGGCCGATTAAAATCCCTGCCAAAGGCTGGACGGTAAATATCGACAGCAATACAATGCCACTTTATTATAGGGCCATCAGAACTTACGAAGGAAATAAGGTGGAGCAAAAGGGTGGTGTTTGGTATATCAATGATAAAGTAGCCACTAACTATACCTTCAAAATGAATTATTATTGGATGATGGGTGATAACCGTCACAATTCTGCAGATTCACGTTATTGGGGTTTCGTTCCAGAAGATCATGTGGTGGGGAAAGCTTTATTTATTTGGATGAGTTTTGATGGTGAAGGTTCTTTCTTTAGCAAAATCCGCTGGAATAGATTATTCAAAGGCATACATTAAAAGTCACATTACAATAGGATATATGAAGCGTCTTGATTTAATCAAGACGCTTTTTTTGTGCTGATAGCCTCTAGCTGCCTATCAGTAGCTTTTCACCGGAAGGAAAGGGCGAGAACACAGATTTTTTGTAGCTAGCGATCTAGAAAACTTCGTGTTAATCAAACGCAGTGAAAATGCAGGGATTCTTCGCTACACGCTGAATGAACAGCGAGGGTAATATCTCAGTATTTTTGTCATTGCGAGGAGGTACTACGAAGCAATCTCCTTTGCAGATTCTTGGATGGAGATTGCTTCAGCAGATGAAAAATCTCCTTCGCAAGGACGAATTTTTTGAGGGGATGTATTAACCAACAGTATTGGCAATGATTCTCCGATCTGAATGACTGCGAAAGGCAAAACCATGCTTATCCACCCCGCTATCACCACCCTGCTCACCGGCCTAGGAAATGATGGAAGGAGAAAACGTTTAAAGCTTCGATTACAATCTTTCAAACCACCGCTACCCAAGGCAGCGCGTTCTCTCCCGATTTTTCATCGGGTGCTTGTGCTGCCGAAATAAAGCTTTAACGATTTTATCAACATCAGTTCCAAGCATTGAGTTATTCATAAGTTGTTTATGTTTTTATTGGCATTCATGAACTCGCAAAAAAGATCGGTTTTGGCTACCTTTTAATCAAGAAAAAGGTATATAGCCCTTAGGTGGCTAGCCGAGGCAAGGCTGCGCAGCGGGGAAAAGTTTTCAGCAGGTGATGACACCAGCCGATAGATGAATGGTGCAAAAAAATGTCTTTTACGCTTCGACTTAAAAGGATTCTATTTTGTCCTGGCCGGACTGGCCTTTTTCTTTTGACAGCAAAAGAAACAAAACTGCCGGCTCGCAATTTTTTTATCCAAGTCAGTAGATAGGCTTAGTCAGTGCCATCCCAAAAAATTGACCATGCCGGTCTAAGAGCAGAACGAAGAAACGGTGGTCTGGCCTTGTTAGGTAGTGATAGCGATCGCAATCCTTATTATAAATCTAAGTCCGCATCCTATTTTCTCACCCCGCTATCACCACCCTGCTCACCGGCCTAGGAAATGGTGGAAGGAGAAAACGTTAAAGCTTCGATCACAATCTTTCAAACCACCAATACCCAAGGCAGCGCGTCCTCTCCCGATTTTTCATCGGGTGCTTGTGCTGCCAAATGAAGCTTTAACGATTTTATCCGACATCAGTTCCAAGCCTTGATTGTTTGCTTCTTTATTATCAAGAATAAAGAAGATAGCCCTTCGGCGGCTAGCCGAGGCAAGCCAGCGCAGCGGGAAAAAATGACCAAGTAAAAGATTCCTCTTGTCCTGGCCGGACGGGCCTTTTTTCTTTTGACAGCAAAAGAAACAAAACTGCCGGCTCGCAATTTTTTTTATCCAAGTCAGTAGATAGGCTTAGTCAGTGCCATCCCAAAAAATTGACCATGCCGGTCTAAGAGCAGAACGAAGAAACGGTGGTTTGGCCTTGTTAGGTAGTGATAGCGATCGCAATCCTTATTATAAATCTAAGTCCGCATCCTATTTTCTCACCCCGCTATCACCACCCTGCTCACCGGCCTAGGAAATGATGGAAGGAGAAAACGTTTAAAGCTTCGACCACAACCTTTCATACCCCATGATCCAAGGCAGCGCGTCCTCTCCCGATTTTTCATCGGGTGCTTGTGCTGCCGAAATAAGGCTTTAACGCTTTTATCCGACATCAGTTCCAAGCCTTGATTGTTTGCTTCTTTATTATCAAGAATAAAGAAGATAGCCATTCGGCGGCTAGCCGAGGCAAGGCTGCGCAGCGGGGAAAAGTTTTCAGCAGGTGATGACACCAGCCGATAGATGAATGGTGCAAAAAATGTCTTTTACGCTTCTACTTAAAAGGATTCTATTTTGTCCTGGCCGGACGGGCCTTTTTTCTTTTGACAGCAAAAGAAACAAAACTGCCGGCTCGCAATTTTTTTATTCAAGTCAGTAGATAGGCTAGGTCAGTGCCATCCCAAAAAATTGACCATGCCGGTCTAAGAGCAGAACGAAGAAACGGTGGTCTGGCCTTGTTAGGTAGTGATAGCGATCGCAATCCTTATTATAAATCTAAGTCCGCATCCTATTTT
>Ga0308159_1001496_pt1 | contig 33247 bp, 28 predicted proteins | sample PhyCR1_FD_201040 | JGI IMG/M metagenome (GOLD analysis project Ga0308159, IMG submission 201040) | Phyllosphere microbial communities from UC Gill Tract Community Farm, Albany, California, United States - DLSLC.R1 | ecosystem: Host-associated > Plants > Phyllosphere > Unclassified | place: USA... | reverse complement strand
GCTGCCAGTAGCCTTCGAAGGCCGGGGCCTGGAAGCGGACCTTGGGCTGCCAGGTGCCGAAGGTGAAGGGGCCGGTCCCGATCGGCTGGGTGATCGTCTCCTCCCAACCGGGCGATTTCGGCGACAGGATCCACAGCTCCGACACCAGGTTCAGCAGCGGCGCGAACGGCTCCTTCAGGCGCAGCACGACGGTGCGCTCGTCCGGTGCCTCCATGCTCTCCGCCTGGCGCATGGCGCTGGTCAGCCAGCCGCCTTTCACCTTGGTCTTCACCCGTTCCATGTTCGCGACGACATCGGCGGCGGCCAGCACGTCGCCATTGTGGAAGCGCACACCTGGGCGGATGCGGAAGGTGTAGGTCTTGCCATCGGCCGAGACTTCGAAGGCTTCGGCCAGGAACGGCTCCACGCTGCCATTGGCGGCGATGCTCGTCAGGCCCTCGACGAAGGCCTGCTGCACCCCAATCGCGCCGGTGTGGCGGTGCGGGTCCGAGGTATCGAGGCCGAGGGTGGCGTATTTCAGCACCCCGCCCCGGCGCGGAGCCTGTGGCGCCGATAGCTGGGCGAAGGCCGGGGCCATGCCGGCTAGCGGCAGGGAGGCCAGGCCACCAAGTGCCGCGCGGCGGGAAAGGGAGAAGGTCATCCGATACTACTCCTGGTTCTGCAGCGCCCGGCCGTCACAGCCCATGTCGGACAGGCCTAGGTGGCGCAGGATGGTGGGGGCGAGATCAACCACGCAGGTCGGTGCCAGGCTCTCCCGCCCGGCAGCGAAGCCGTCACCCTGGATCATCAGGAACGGCATCTGCTCGAACGGATTCAGGCCGCCATGCTGGCCGCAGCCCAGGCGGTCCGGTTTGCCCTGCGCGGGCTTCACGGCGGCGGCGCGTCCCGGCACCCCGAACTCATTGGCAAGCGCGTCCCCCCGCATGGAGACGGCGCAGAGCAGGGCATCGGCGGACGCCTGCCCGATGCGGCCAAGATCCTCGCCGGAGATCACCTCCCCGGCCCAGGGCTGCGCCCCGAGGAAAGCAAGGATGGCGTCGGCCCGCGCCATGTGGCCCGGATGCAGGTAGACCAGGGCGCTGGTGCCGTTGGAAGCGACCGCCACGCCCTCATCCAGCCCGGCCGTAGCCAACGCGGCATCGATATCGACGACCTCTGTCACCGTCTGGTGCCCGTGGTCGGAGCAGACGATGAGGAGAATGTCCTCGCCCCGCGCCCGTTGCCGCTCCACCGCTTCCCGCACACGCTGGAAGCAGGCATCGGCACCCGCAATGGCGGCGCGGCAGGCGGGTGAGCCCAGCGGCGCCTCGTGCTGCGCATGGTCCGGCTCACCCAGCCACAGCACCGACAAGGAAGCGTCACGCTGGACGGCCTGGGCGATGAAGCGGGTGGTGAGCCTGCTGTCGCCGTCCGTATCCAGGGTGATGTCGGACACCGCCTCCTCTCCATCCAGCGGGCGAGGGCCTGGAGCGAAGGAGCAGGCGCGGTGGAACACCCAGCCATGGCCATCTGGGTCGTGCGCCCGCGCCGCCCCGGGCGAGACGTTGCTGAACACCATGCTGGCTGGGCGCCGGTCGGCCGCCAGGCGCTGGGCCAGGGTGGGCACCGCCAGCGTGCGGCCGCGCAGCCGCCGCCATTCGTCCATGAACTCCGGCTTGCCGACGTCGTGGACCACCAGTCGCCCCTCATCCATCAGCGCGACGGAATTGCCCTGCAGGCCATGGCGCCTCGGGAAGCAGCCGGTCGCGAAGCTGGCCGACACGACCCGGGTGGCGGAGGGGAACACGGAGCGGTGGGCGGCGAAGCGGGCCGCCGCGTGGCCGAAATCCAGCAATGCGGGCGTGTCTTCGGCCGAGATCAGGTCCCGCCGCAACCCATCCAGCACGACGACGACGGCGCGCTTCACCGGTCTGTCTCCACGCCGTTCAGCGCGGCATCGAAGATGTCGAAGTTGCGGAGTCGGGGATGCGCGCTCAGCCATTCCGGCGTCAGCGGCTCGGACAACAGGAAGGGCACGGCCTGCTCGGCCAGCCCACCATGCGAGCGCAGCCTTTCGCCCGCGAGCTGAGACAGGTCATGCTCGGCGGCGCGGCCGCCCAGCGCCACGCCACGCCGGGCGATGACCGTCAGGTCGCCTTCCATGTGCGGCGCCATGCCGTATCTGGCACAGGCCTCGGCGCCAGGCAGAACCTCCATCAGGCGCGGCTCGGCCCGTAGCGTCGCGAGGACCTCGCCGAGGTCGGGTGCGTCCGGGCCGGGACTGAGATGGACCCGCACCAGGCCGCCGAGTGCGCCGTGGTGCCGCACGAAGGGATCGGTGATGGGGCAGATCACCCGGGTGGCACCGGGGCCGAAGCGGGCATCCAGCACATCGCCGACGAAGACGATCTCTGGCGAGCCGTCGGGGCGGGCCATGTCGGTCATGCCGTGGTCCGCCGTGGTGGCCACGAGGCAGCCAAGCGCCGCCAGCGTGCCAAGCCGCTCGTCAACGGCGCGCATGAAGGCACGCGCCTCCGCGCTGTCCGGCGCGTGCCGGTGCTGGACGTAATCCGAGAGCGAGAGATACATCAGCCGCGACCGCCCCTGCCGGGCCAGGGCAATCCCCGTATCCAGCACGAACAGCGAGAGCTCCGCCGAGTACTGGTCCGGCTCCGGCTGGCCCAGCAGCGCCGTGAGGTCGCCGATCCCATGCGTCTCTTCCCGCACCGAGGCGGCGTGCTGGGCGGAGACGGCGATGCCGCGGCCGATCGGCAGGTTCTTGGCCAGCGCGGCGCGCAGCTTGTCCTTCGCCGTCACCACGGCGGTCGGCACGCCTGCCGCCGCCATCGCTGCCAGGATGGTGGGAGCCCGCATCTCGGCATCGCCGGTCACCATGACCGTCTCCCCCGTCACGCGATCCAGGTAGTAGTTGCCGGACACCCCGTGCACGCCCGGCTCCACGCCGGTGACGAGGGAGGCGTTGTTGGGGTTGGTGAATGTCGGCATGGCGGCCAGGGCGCTGCCACCGAAGCCTTCCCCCGCGCAGCGTGCGAGAAAGGGCAGATCGCCCGCCTTGAAACCGGTCTCCAGGTACTCGGGGTCGCAGCCGTCGAAGCAGATCACTGCCACGGGGCGCTGGGGCAGACGATAGGTGCGGCCATTGACGTCGACCGACGCTGTCCGGGTTTCAGTGACAAGTTGCATGCCGCGCCTCCGACGAGTTCTCGACGGAGCGTTTACGGAGTAGGAGGAGGACGCGCGAGCGACTTAACTTCACGTTCAGGGCGACGGAATTTCTTCATGTCTGCTAACTGCAACACAGTCGTCACCGTTCCGTCATGACGCGGGCAACCGGGCGCGAGCGCATGCCGCCCCTGCGCATGATCGCCACCTTCGAGGCCGTGGCGCGCCTCGGCTCGCGCACCGAGGCCGCCGTGGAGTTGAACGTCACCCTCGGTGCCGTGACCAAGCAGTTGCGCGCGCTGGAGCAGTGGCTGGGCGTGGAGCTGTTCACCGGGGACCTACGCCTGGGCACGGCGATGACAGCGGCGGGCCGCCGCCTGGCGATGTCCGTCACCGTGGGCTTCGAGACGATCCACACCGGCATCGCCGAGATCGCCGCCGTCCGCGGGCCACCCACCGAGCTGCGCATCCTGGCGCCCGCCAGCCTTTCGGTGAACTGGTTGATCCCGTGCCTGCCCCGCCTGGAGCAGGAGGCGCCGGATCTGCGGATCCGCATCCATGCCACGCATACGGGCGAGGACTGGGTTGCCACCCCGCACGATGCCGCCATCCGGCGCGACGGCTTCGTGCCGGAGGGATACAGACGGGAGACGCTGTTCCGCGAGCGGCTCTCGGCATTCATCGCCCCTGGGCTGCGGACCAGCCCGTCGCTGGAGCAGGACCTGAGGATGCTGCCGCTCATCGAAAGCCGCACGAGGCCGGGTGACCTGGACCGCTGGCTCACCGCCGCGGGCATCACCAAGGTCGCCTTCCCTCGGCAACGCTTCTCCCACTTCTATACCGCGTACGAGGCTGCCGTGGCGGCGGAAGGAGTGATCGTCGCGCCGACGCTGCTGGCACAGGCGGACATCGCGCGAGGCCGGCTACGGCGGTTCCATCCCGGCGTCCAGGTTCCCGGTGCGGAATACGCGCTCCTCGTTCCCAGCAATGCTGCCGCGACGGACGTCATCGCGACCTTCGCGGCACTCCTGCGCCGGCGCATCGCGGAAACAGAGGCCGCCATATCCACGATCGCGGGAGATACTGTCGAAGGACCCGAGCGGGATTAGGCCTGAAGACTCGGTGCGACGGCGCTCTCGCCCCCTGTTCCATCGCGCGATCAGTCCCGGCCGCTTCAGCTCCCTGACGATCGCGTTGGACAGAGTCGCCAGGTGCGGTCGATGATTCGTGCCGCCGCCGCGCAGGGTGGCTCCCGCGTCAGCCAGCTTCGATGCAGGACGGAATGCGTCCACTCAGCATGTCGGCATCCCGTGGGGTCAGCCCGATGCGCGCGCGCCGTACCCCTTCGTTCCTTCCGATGATCATGTGCGGGCGAGCAGGCACCGCCGGATGCCACGCCGCGCGAGGTGCTCGGCGGCCTGCGCCATGTGGTCAGGGCCGGCGCATCCTGGCGTCGCACGCACAATGCCATCGGGTCTCCATCACGGCTCACGCGCTCTCGATCGTTGTGAAAGAATGGAGGATGGCGCAAAATGGCCCAAAGCCGACCGGAAACGACGGAGAGTCCATTTGCGCCGCCTTCGCATTCTGTTTGTCGCGAGCCTTCTCGCATTGGTTGGCGCTCTTCTCCCTATCCTTGGAATGTTCTGGATCACCTGGTCGCTGGCCATCAGCGATGAGAAGGCCATCCTGACAGCCACCGCCGAGCGCGTCATGATGAGGGTGGACCGCGCGACAGCGGATGCGCAGCGGCTGTTCGATGAACTGTCATCGGCTAGGCTGGAGCCCTGCTCCCAGGCGCATATCAACACGATGCGCCGAATGGTATTCAACACAAGAACCGTCGAAGAGATCGGCTACTTCGAGAACGGGCGGCTGGCATGCACCTCGTGGGGCGTCATCGAAACCGTCGTCGACTTTCGGGAGCCTGATTTCGTCACCCGTGAAGGGCTAGGCGTTACCCTCAACGTCTGGCCTGCATTGCCTGGCGGCGCTGCCAAACTGGCGTTGAACAGAGGGAGCTACAACGTCCTCGTCGATCCGCTGCGGTTTGTGGACGTATTGACCGAACAACAGATCAGAATGGGCGTTGCCGCCGCGAACGGCCTGATCGTCGTCCAAAGCGACGAGGCACCGCTGGCACTTCTCGCCCAGTTGGCGCATGCGCCCCAATCCTACCCCGAGGGCGACGTCGCTTTCAGCATCGTTCGATCCAATGATTGGACGGCGATCGCCCTGGAACGGCAGCCGAGCTTCTTCTCCACCCTTCGCCGGGAACAGCTCATTCTGCTGCCGATCAGCCTCGTCATTGCAGGGCTGATCGTGTCCGTGGTCATCTGGCAATCGCGCCAGAGGCTATCTCTGCACGCCGAAATCACGAATGCGATCCGTAGGGAGGAGTTCGAAGTTCACTATCAGCCGATCGTCGAGATTTCGTCGGGCCGTTGCGTCGGCGCAGAGGCGCTTGTGCGATGGAGGCGACCGGATGGTAGCTGGATTCGGCCGGACCTCTTCATCCCCGTAGCGGAGGAGACGGGTCTGGTCGGCGACATTACCCGAATGGTCATCAAGCATGTCGGGACCGATCTGGGCGGTACGCTGGCCGGGGACACATCGCTGCATATCGCAGTCAATCTGGCTCCGCAGGACCTCAAGACGGACGCCATCCTGACGAGCCTCGACGCACTGACATCCAGCCACGCCATCGCTCCAAATCAAATCTGGCTGGAGGTCACCGAACGTGGGATCATGGATTACGACGCCGCACGCGAGACCATCTTCCAGGCGAGGAAAGCGGGATACCGGCTTTCCATCGATGATTTCGGAACGGGCTATTCGAGCCTGAAGCACTTGCAGCAGATCGATTTCGATGCCTTGAAAATCGACAAGTCGTTCGTTGACACCATCGGCGTGCCGTCAGCCAAGAGCGCGGTCATCTATCATATCATCGAAATGGCCAAGGCCCTCGATGTGGCCATCATCGGCGAGGGTATCGAGCGTCAGGAGCAGGCGGACTATCTACGCGGCAACGGCGTGGCATTCGCTCAGGGATGGCTTTACTCACGCGCCCTGCCCGCCCGGGAATTCAAGGCTTATCTCACGGCGACCAACCGAAGCCCGTAGTCTTACGCGGGAGACGCCGACAACCAGCCGAGCCCGTAGCGGAGCGGAAACGGAATGGGTCAGTGAACCTGCGCCGCCGGGTGCCCGAAGCCCAGCGCGTCATCGCCATCAAGGCGACCGTGGCACTTGCCAGACCGGTCGCGCGAACCTTCCCGACGGACTGATGCGTGCGGGATGCGGTTGCTGCGGCGAAGTGCCGGCACGTTGGCATCTCACCCAGGCTCGCCGGCGCTGATCGTCCGCCGATCCGGCATGTCGGAGTGCGTCGTGACGGCACAGTCCGCTGGAGTGTCGTTCGTCACGCGATCGTCGCGCCGGACGACTGGCCGATCCTCCAGGTGCGCCCAGCCGGCTCCCTCGATCAGACCGCCGGCAGGCTGGTTGAGGGATCGGTGCCGCTAACCCACCGCCTCCATGATGCGGCCCAGCAGGTCGTGCAGCGCGTCGCGGTGCCCGCCCTGGGTGCCCGGCATGGTGTCGTCCGAGGTCATGGCCACCGTTAGATCCAGGCCAGGCACCACGTAGAGCATCTGGCCGCCATAGCCCCAGCCGTGATGCACATCCTGCCCGGCGACGCGCCGGTGGAACCAGGCATAGCCATAGCCGTCCCCGGTGAAGCGGGACTGCGTGCGGACGGCCCAGGACTGCGCGATCCAGTCCGGTGAGAGCAGGCGCTCGCCGGCCGGCGTCACGCCGCCACTGCGGTACAGTTCGCCGAAAGCCAGCAGCGCGCGGGGCGTGACCGCCATCTCGTTGCCGCCAAAATAGATCCCTTGGGGGTCGCGCATCCAGGACGCGACGGCAAAGCCCGGCAGCGGCCCCAGCCAGCTTCGGGCCAGTTCCAGCGTCGGGCTGCCGGCCTGGCGGGTGAGGATCGCCGAGAGCAGGTGCGTGGACCCGGTGGAATAGACCATGCGGCCGCCCGGTTCCTCGACGAAGGGCTGCGCCAGTGCGGCGCGCACCCAGTTGCGGCTGCCGACCCAGGCGCCGTAGCCGGGGCCCGAGGTCGATTGCAGCCCGGCCTGCATCGACAGCAACTGCCCGACCGTCACCTGCTCCAGCCGCGGATCGCGATCGCGCGGCAGGTCGGCTGCCAGCAGCGGCGCGATGCGCTGGTCGGTGCCAGTCAGCAGCCTGCGCTCGATCGCCATGCCGACCAGCGCGGAGACAATCAGCTTGGAAGCGGACTTGATGTTGGTCGGGCGGGTGGTGGACTGGCCGCGATAGCCGCGCTCCGCAAGCACCGTGCCTTGCCGCGAGACGAGGATGGTCTCCAGCGGCCGCAGCGCCCCAGCCTCCTCCAGTACTGCCTCCAGCGGCCCGACCGGCTGCGCGATGGCGGCCCGCAGCAGGAAGGGCGAAGCGGGCACTGCCAGGAGCAGCCCGCGCCGCGCCCGGGAGAAGCCCGCCCGATGGGCGATACCGCTGTTCCGCATCCTGTCCAACCTCTTCCCGTTGACGATCGCCGTGGCGTCCCGCTGCCTTAACGCCGAACGCCCCGAAGTCGCACAAACGAATGTTGCGCAGGGCAGTTGCTCGCCGCTTCGTCATGGCGCGGATCCGCCTCCGATCGCACGCGGAACCAGATGGCGTAGAGAGCGGGCAGGAAGATCAGGATCAGCACGGTGCCCACTGCCGTACCGCCAAGCAGCGTAAAGGCCATGGATCTTCAGAACACCGAGTGCGTCAGCGGGATGAAGGCGGGCACCGCGCGAGCGCGGTGAGGATCACCGGCGCGGGCGATGACGTCCACGGTGCGGATGTCGCCAGCATCTTGCGCAGCAGATCCGGGGTGGCGGCGCGGCCGTGTGCCGGTGCTGCGGGTGATGCCTTCCAGCAGCATGCGCAGGCGGGCATCGCCGAGATCCAGCGCCAGGCTGGCGAGGCGGTGCGCCGTCTGGAAGGCGGCCGGGTAGGCGCACCAGGCGTTGCGATAGGTGCGGCGGGTCCCCTCCCCCCCGTGCCTCGGTGGCATAGACGGCCGCACGGCCGGACAGGGCCTGCAGCGCCAATGCTGGGTCCGCATCCGCTGGCAAGATCAGGGCGCCCAACAGGGAAGTGGACAGGGTCCGGCGTCTCATCGGTCATTGATAGCACTTTGCCAGCACTCCTTCGGCCGACATGAGTGTTATCCAGGGAAGGCGCCTGATGGAAACGGCCGCAACTCTACCTTCCTACGAGGCCGTTGTTTCTGCCTGCGCTGCACCGAAGGCCAGTGGCACGGTGCCACCCACGCGGTTCCGGCCTGCCCGCTTCGCATCGTACAGCGCGAGATCTGCTTGATTGACAAGGTCCTGTAACGTGGCACGGCTCGTGATTTCGGACGCCAAACCAAGGCTCATGGTGGCACGTACCGTGTGGCCACCGGCTTCCATGCCCGCTTGCTCAAACGCGCGCCTCAAGCGCTCTGCCAGCCAATGGCCCTGCTCAAGCGCCGTGCCTGGCAGCACACAGAGGAATTCCTCACCACCCATGCGAAAGACCCGGTCTGTCGAGCGGAACACTTTGTGAGCGGTGGCTACAGCGGCTTGAATGATCTTATCGCCAGTGTCATGGCCGAAACGGTCGTTGACTTGCTTGAAATGGTCGAGGTCGAAGGCGACGACGGTCACCATGACAGGTGCCGTCGAACTGCCTCTATCAAGGTCCTGCGCCAGGTCGTCGAAGGCCCTTCGGTTAAAGGCACCGGTCAGAGGATCCTTGAGGGACAGCTTCTGGTTGCGCATCGCAGTCCTCTCCCGCGACAGAGCGATGAGAAGCGCCGAGACGAGCAGAACCTGCGTGACAGAAGCCAAGTTGTAAGCGACGACCGCCCAGACTTCCGTCGGCCGCCCACCAAGCGGCATAGGGAGATAGTTGGACAGCACCACCCGCAGGGCCGAGAAGCCCGTGAAGAACACGAAGGTACCCCAGAGAAGCGGCCTGGAAGGCAAGCCCTCCGACCGGCTCTTCGCCATTTCCCAGGCGCACAGGCCGTTGAACAAGGTGAAGATCAGCGTGCGTGTGATCGCGCCTTCCACGGCCAGACGCCAGGGCCCGAAGATGACAAGCGAGACCACCAGCCAAGCCGCCGGTAATCCGATGGCCCAGCCAAAGACGGATGATCGTCCATTGAAAACCCGGACCACCTGCCAACCGCAGCCAAAGGCTGCAAGCAGGAAGGCGGTACCGAGATGCAAGGCAGCACGGTTGGGCAACACGTTGTCATTGACGAGCAGAGCGCAGCCAATGAACCCCATGAGAAATGGCAGGCTGCAGGTCATGAACCAGCGGCGGGCTTCACTGAATGCGCCCGCAAATAGCATGATGATACTGACCAGGCATAGAAGAATGGCCGTATAGCCGAGCAAGGTCGGCACATTGATGTACAAGCGCAGCCCTCCCCCGGCCCAGTGCTCTTCAAGCCAATATTTGGCGGGCATATACGACTGACGCCGCAACAAAAGATAGAGATTTTGGTCGGCTCAACTTAAGATGATGATGCAATCAGGAAGATTCGCTTTGCCGTCACGAGTACTGGTCGGCCAAACCACTAACTTAGGGTTGCAGATTCCTTGAAGGTGATCATCCCAGGATGCCGACGGAGAGACAGATTCTCTTGTCAGACGTTTGCCGCAGCCATGGCATCCTACCCAAAGTAGGATTTGTAAGTGGATCATTGCAAAGCACGCTATTTTCAATTCCGGTCGGCCAGGCCCTGGCCGACCGTCTGAAGATGCTCGCTTTTTCTGACCCGAAACTGATCTACACCCTGTTGCCGTATCCTTTGGCATCAGGCATCCTGAACCAGCCGGAAATAGAATTGCAGGTTGGCAGCCCCTGCGCCCGTCTCCAGACGAGTTCTTCTCAGCCTCGGCGTCAACCCGATCAATATCGGGAAGACGCATCAGGCGTGGTCGCGTCTTTCCAGAGCGAACCAGAGGAGAAGTTTAGATGTTCGTCGCCCTTGTTGCCCTCACTCTCGCAACGCTTTTCGCCGGGGCGGCGCTCTACATCAGCCTCGTCGAACACCCTGCCAGAATGGGTTTGGAGGATGAGCCTCTGCTCGCGCAGTGGCAGCCGAGCTACAAGCGCGCCCTGCCCATCCAGGCTGGATTAGCCATGCTTGGAGCAGCATCAGGGATCCTGGCCTGGTATGGCTACCGCGACTGGCAGTGGATGGCAGGGGCCCTCATCTTGCTCGCCAATTGGCCATTTACGATGCTGGTCATCATGCCAACGAACCAGCGATTGATGGCGATGCAGCCGCGAGAGGCCGGAGCGGAAAGCCGCGACTTGCTCCGTCGATGGGGCAGTCTGCACGCTGTCAGGAGTGCCCTTGGCTCGGCCGCGTCGCTTCTATTTGCCTGGGGCCTCCTTATCTCCCGCTAGGACCACTGCGCCTCCTCCAAGCCGCTGCATCATGGCAGGCTCATGCCCGCTATCGGCGACCCATCTTCGGAGGAGCGGCGTCCAGAAGGGGCGCAGAGCAGCCCGACCGTCCACACCGGCGCCCCGCTCGACGACACCTCTTGTCGGGCGGATTGGCGCGGGTCTGTCCGCTCATTCATTTCCTGAAGCGAAACTGCGCCAGAATGCCCCCGCTGATGACTATGCGCCCTCCCAGCGCGGGTTACCGCATTGGCGCCCCCGCCAGGATACCTGTGAGCATCCCGATCGCCATGCTGCGGGATTGGTAGGAGATAGCTTTGGCTTCGTCGCGCGGCAGGACCAGGTAGCGCCCTTCCCGGCAGGCGCGCAGGAAGCGGCAGTAATCCGGGTGCAGGGCCTCCATCCGGTAGCGCGCGGCGTCGGGCTTCTCCTGCCGGTCGTTGCGGTAGGTATCGAGGATGATATCCGCATCGACTGACTGGAGCAGTTCGGGGCTTAGCGTCACCGCGCGGTTGGGGGGAATTTCGGCGAACACAGGGGGGAAGCGAAACCCCGAATCCCGCAGCACCAGCCCCAGGCTGCCATAGGTGTGCTCAAGGCTAAGCTTTCCGTCCCGGGTGGCTGAGATGACGGATATGCTGAATCGCTCCGGCCGGTAGCTGCGGCGGAGCTCCGCGATCTGGGCCTGGTAGCGGCGTTCCAGCCGTGCCGCCTCTTCCTGCCGTCCGCTCAGCCGGGCCAGCAGGGCATGGATGGTGCCCGGGGCATGCGCGGTATCGGCGATGACCACGGTGGGGGCGATGCGCTGCAATTGCGCCACGGGCGACGGGCCGCCGGCGGGCGCCAGGATCAGGTCCGGCCGGGCCGCGGCAATTGCCTCGATATCCACTGGCGCGACGCCTAGGAAGCGGATCTCCGCATGGCCGAAATCAAGCCCAGTCAGGCTCAGCGCACCACGGATGATCGGTTGCCCGCCTGCTCCCAGCCGGCCCTGGCTGGCCACCGGAATCACCCCCAGCTCCAGCAGCGGCACCGTCAGCCCGGCATCGTCCAGAGAGATGATCCGCCGCGGCGCCTTCGGCACCTGCACATCACGCCCTGCATCGTCGCGGAAAGTCACCATCTCCGCGCGCGCAGGCAGGGCGGCCAGCAGGCCGGCGGCCAGTAGCCAGGTCGCCAGCAGCCGGGCAGCGGGAGCGGGGCGCGCCAGGGGGAATATCGTCACAGTTGGTTCCGTCGCCGCCAGAGGAGAAGAAGAAAGACCGGCCCGCCGAGGATGGCCAGGACGATGCCGGCCGGGATCTGCAACGGCGCGAAGGCGGCCCGGCCGACGGTATCCGCCGCCAGCAGCAGCAGCGCGCCCGTCGCGGCGCTGCCGGCCAGTAGCATCGCTTCCCCACGCCCAACGGCCAGCCGCGCGATATGCGGCGCAACCAGCCCGACGAAGCCCAGGCTGCCGATGGCCGAGACACAGGCGGCCGTCAGCGCCACCGAGGCCAGCAGCCGCAAAGCCGCCACCCAGCCGGCCCGCAGCCCCAGCCCTACCGCCAGCGCCGGGCCCAGCGCCGCCACCTCACCCTGCCGTGCGAGCGCCAGCAGCGCCAGCGCTCCCCCCAGCCCCCAGGGCAGGGCCAGCCACAGCGCGTCCCAGGAAGCCGCATGCAGGCTGCCCGCCAGCCAGATCAACGCCGTTCGCACCTCGTTCAGCCCGGCGGTGGTGATGAACAGCGCAATGGCGGCGGACAGAGTCCAGCCCACGCCGATCCCGACGAGGATGAAGCGGATGCCGCTGAGCGAACGCGCCAGGAACATCACCAGCCCCGCCACCCCCAGCGCGCCCGTCAGCCCCGCCCAGGGGCGCCAGAGTTCCGGCACGCCGGGAAAGCCCAGAACGAGCACCAGGATGGCGACGACCGCCCCCTCCTTCGCGCCGATCAGCCCGAGGTCGGCCAGGCCATTGCGGGTCAGCGACTGCATGGCCGCGCCCGCCATGCCCAGCATGGCGCCGCACAGCAGCGCCAGAAGGATGCGCGGCAACCGCAGGCCGAGGACGATCAGCGCCGCTTCCTCCCCCGCCACGCCACGCAGCGCGCCCAGGATGTCGACCGGCGCCACCCATTGGCCACCCACCCCTAGGGCGGCGGCGGCAACCGTGGCCGCCAGCCCCACCAGCACCGCCAGCCGCAGCCAGGACCCCGGCCGCACCAGCCAGAACCGCCGCCCACCACCGATGCGCCGGAGGCCCGCACCCTGCGCCAGCCGGCTCATGCGCGGTGCCGCAGGATGAAGGCGATGAACACCGGGGCACCCAGCGCGCCGGTGATGACGCCCGTGGCGATCTCCTGCGGCAGGAAGGCGGTGCGGGCGATGATATCGGCCGCCAGCAGCAGCAAGGGCCCGCCCAGCAGGCAGCCCAGCAGCAGCTGCCAAAGCGCGCCATGCAACAGCCGGCGCAGCAATTGCGGCACCAGCAGGCCGATGAAGCCGATCGGCCCCGCCAGGGTAACGGCCGCCCCGCACAGCAGCGCCGCCGTCAGCAGCACCGCCAGCCGCAACCGGTGCAGCCGCACGCCCAGCCCCTGGGCCACCTCGTCCCCCAACGCAAGCAGCGCGAGTTGCGGCGCGAGCAGGAACGTCATCGCCACCGCCCCCAGTTGGAAGGGCAGCACCGGCCAGATGCGCGCCAGCCCCTGCCCCGCCAGGTCCCCGGCCAGCCAGAGGCGCAGATCCTCCAGCGCCTGTTCATCCAGCAGCAGGGCGGCGGCGGTGATGGCGGAAGCAAGCGAGGAGAGCGCCACGCCGCACAGGATCAGCTTCTGCGGCGTCGGCCCGCCCCGGCCGGCGCTGGAAAGCCCCAGTACCCCGCCAAACAGCAACAAGGCCCCGCCCGCCGCAAGCAACGGCCGGGCCGGCGCCAGCGCGGCGGGGAGCAACGTGGCGCTCAGCACCACCGCCAGCGCCGCGCCGGCATTCAGCCCCATCAGTTGCGGCTCCGCCAACGGGTTGCGAACCAGCGCCTGCAACAGCGCCCCGCACAGCGCCAGCCCACTGCCGGCGAGAACCGCCGCCAACAGGCGCGGCAGGCGGAAATGCAGCACGATCTGGTGGGTGAAATCTGCCGGGTCCGGCTCCAACAGCGCCCACAGCACCGTCGCCGGCGGCAGCGGCCGGGCGCCGAGCGCCGCGTGCAGCAGAGCCATAGCAAGCGTTGCCAGGCCCAACCACAGCAGCGGCCAGCATCCCGCACCTGGACGAGCCCCGCTCATGCGGCGGGCACGAAGACGGGGCGCCCGGTCTGCGGGTGCCGCAGCGCCAGGACCTTGAGGCCGAACACCGCCTCGATCAGCGCCGGGGTGCAGGTGCTCTCCGCCGGCCCGGCGCCCAGCACCGCGCCATCCTTGAAGAACACCATCTGGTCTGCGTGGCTGGCCGCCAAGTTCAGCTCATGCAACGCGACGACGATGGTGCGCCCATGCTCGGTGGTCAGCCGCCGCAGCAGGTCCAGCACCTCCACCTGGTAGCGCAGGTCGAGGAACGCCGTCGGCTCGTCCAGCAGGATGATGGGCGTCTCCTGCGCCAGTACCATGGCGATCCAGCAGCGCTGGCGCTGGCCGCCGGAGAGCGCGTCCACAGGCCGCCCCGCCAGCTCCAGCGTGCCCGTGGCGCGCATGGCATCCTCCACCGCGCGCAGATCCGCCTCCCCCAGCGCGCCGAAGGCTCCGCGATGCGGGAAGCGCCCGCGCGAGACCAGCTCGAAGCCGGTGATCGCCTCCGGCAATGGTGGGTTCTGCGGCAGCACGCCCAGCCGCCGCGCCACGTCGCGCGTCGGCTGGCGGGCAATGGCCTTGCCGTCCAGCAGCACCTCGCCGGCGGCGGGGCGCAGGAGACGCGCCAGCGCGCCGAGCAGCGTCGATTGGCCGGACCCGTTCGGCCCCACCAGCGCCGTCAGCGCGCCCGGTACGATGCTCAGGCTCACCCCCTTCAGGATCGGCGTCGCGCCATAGGCGAAGGAGATGTCGAGCGCCTGAAGGCGCGGCGCTACCATGTGGTGCTGAGGCTGAAGGCAAAAGCCCTGGGCGTGCCGTAATAGTTCTGCCGGTCGCGATAGCCGATGGATTGATAGTACTTCTCGTCGAACAGGTTGGTGACCGTCAGCCGCCCCTGCAGGTTCTCGTTGAAGCGATAGCCCACCTGCAGATCGGCCACGGCGTAGCCCGTCTGGGTGTAGCGGATGCCCTCATCCTGCTCCCGGCTGGTGCTGGAGAGCGCGGTGAGGCCACCACCCAGACTCAGCCCTTCCAACGGACCATCGCGGAAGCTGTAGCGGCTCCACAACCGGAAGGCGTGCATGGGCGCGCGCGGCTCGAAGGTCGTGCCGCTGTCATCGAGATATTCCGAGGTGAGGTAGGTGTAGCCACCGACCACCTGCCATTCCGGCGTCACCTCGCCCGTCAATTCCGCCTCGAAGCCCCGGCTGCGAACCTTGCCGGAGGCGACGGAATAGTCATCGTCCACCGGATCGGGCAGGGCGCGGTTCTCATCCTCGATCTGGAACAGCGAAAGGCGGCCATTCAGCCGCCCGCCCATCCACTCCGCCTTAAGGCCGACCTCGTACTGGTTGCCCTGGCGCGGCTCCAACGTGGTGTTGGCGCGCGTCGTCTCCGCCTGCGGCACGAAGACGCCGGTGTAGGACACATAGGCGGAAAGATGGTCGTTCAGATCGGCGATGAAGCCGGCATAGGGCGTGAACTCACCGGCGATCCGGGCGGATGAGGTCCGGTCGCCGCTCCCACGGTCGAAGGAGCGGGTGTTCCACCAGCTCAGCCGCCCGCCCAGCACGAAGGTGCCCCAGTCGACCGGCTTCAGGCGCGCCTGGCTGTAGACGCCATATTGCTCGTAGACGACCTCGTCCCACCGATTGATGACGAAGTCCGGCTCTGGCAGGTCATGGCGCGGGTGGAACACGTTCTGCACCAGCACGCCGGCCCGCGCGCGGTCCAGCCGCTCGGTCGATTGCTGGTAGTTGGTGCCCATCAGCAGGCTGTGCTCCAGCCCACCCAGCTGGAACGGCAGGGTGACGTTGGCATCGAGGTTGTAGTTGCGCTCGCTATCGATCCGCAGTTCCGGCAAAAGGGCGGTATTGCCCGTGACGGGGTCCACCGGCGCGTTGGCGAAGGCCAGCCGACCATTCCGCCAGCGGTCCACGTAGCTGCCCTGCAGCTGGGCCACCGCCCCCTGCTCGAAGCGATGCTCCAGACTGGCGAAGACGTCGGCCGAGCGCGTGCGGCTATGTGCCCAGTCGGTGCCGATGAAGGTGCCGCGCGACACGTTCAGCAACCGCCCGTCGCTGTAGGCGGGCAGGCCACGCGAGCTGCGCCCCTCATTTTCCTGCCACGTGCCGCCGATCGTCAGTGTCGTGCGGTCGGTCAGGTCGAATTCCAGCGTGCCGAAGCCTGTCCAGCGCCGCGCATTCACCAGGTCGACGAAGGAATTCCCCTCGTCATAGGCGGTGACGAAGCGGCCGCGCACCCGGCCGGATTCCACCAGCGGCCCGCCGATATCCGCCATCAGCCGCCGCCGTTGCCAGGAGCCGAGCAGCGCCTCGCCCTGCACCTGCCACGCATCGGTCGGCCGCTTGCGGACCATGTTGACGGTACCGCCGGGCTCGCCCGCACCCTGCAACAGGCCGGCCGGCCCCCGCAATACCTCGATCCGGTCATAGATCGAGGTGTCGAAGGTCATGACATCGTTGTTGCCGGACAGGGTCAGGCCATCCACCTGCAGGCTGTCGGTGGTGAAGCCGCGGAAGAAGAGTTCGGTACGCTCGTTCCCCTCGTCATTCCGGGCGGTGGTCACGCCGGGCGTCACGGCCAGCGCCTCGTTCACCGTCGTCAGGTTTTGGTCGTCCAGCTGCTGGCGCGTGATGACGGTGACGGATTGCGGAATCTCCCGCAGCGCGCGTTCGCCCCGGCCGATATTGACGATATCCGCACCGTAGGAGCCGGTGCCCTCCGTCCGTCCGGGCAAGGTGCCGATGACGGTCACGGCCGGCAGCTGCGTCACGGCCCCTTGGTCGGGCGGAGGCAACGCGGCCAGTGTCGCGATGTTCGGCCCGGCCATCCGGTAGGTCAGCCCGCTGCCCGCCAGCAATTGCCGGAGGGCGGCCTCCGTCGTCAGCCGCCCGGAGGCGCCGGGGGAGACCCGGCCCTGCGCCAGATCCGCATCGAACAGGATCTGCAGCCCGGTCTGCGCCGCCAGCCGGTTGATCGCCTGCGTCAACGGCCCTGGCGGGATCGAGATGGACGATGTCGCCTGAACCGAGTTGGGCTGAGCCCACGCCGGCACCTGCGGCACGGCCAGTAGCACGCAGCCGCCCAACAGCGCGGCCCGCAGATGCGCAGTGCCACGGCGGACCGGATGATGCAGGATTGGCATTGATATCCCCCACGCCACCCGGCCACGAAGGCCCCGCGATGGCTACCTGAAAGTCACCGCCAAATGACGGTCTCGACAGGAAGACGGACGAGGTCGCGGTTCCGGGATGCCATCCCGCCTGTTTTTTTGCGGTGCGGGAAAGTCGCGCATCCCGCGCTGCCCGTGGCCAGGTACCGGAGAGAGACGCCCCCCGGGCCACTCCCCTGTCTCAGGGCCGCGCTGCCAACAGGCGCTGTCCTTAGGCCCGCCGGCCCAGCTCACTACTCTTCGATCAGAATGCCGGACTCGCGGGAAAAAGGAGGGGGTTGGGGGGGTTTGCTCCCCCCGCCTTCAGCGCAGGACCGTCAAGTAGGGCCCCAGGCGCAGTGCCCGCAGCCCCAGCGTCCCTTCCAGCACGGCCAGCGCAGCCTGCGGGTCACTGATATCGAAGCTGCCGCTGACCCGCTTCTCCCGCAACGCCGCGCTGGGGATGAGAATGCGGCCCGGCATGTACTGCTCCAACTGCCCCGCCACCCAGCCCAGAGTCGCGTTGCTGGCGACGAGCCGGCCCTGCCGCCAGATGGCCATGGCCTCCACATCGCCATCCCGCACCGGGCCGAAGCCCTGCGAAGTATAGGCCACGCTCTGCCCCGCATGCAGCACCGTGCGGTCCCGCCCCCCGACCTTGATGGCAACGGCGTGCTGGGCGACGGAGATGCCCGCGCCATCCTCCATCAACGCGACCTCGAAGGCCGTGCCCAGCGCGCGCGTGCGGCCGCCCGCCGCGCTGACTGTGAAGGGGCGCGCCGTATCCGGTACCACCTGGAAGTAGGCCCGGCCCCGCAGCAGCCGCACTTCCCGCCGCTCACGGCTGAAATCGAAGGCGATGGCGGCCCTGGAATCCAGTTGGACCTTCGATCCGTCCGGCAAGGCCACCATCGGCCGCTCCCCGGTGCCGGCGATCGCATCGGCCTGCAGCCGCATCGGGCCGTCCGCCACCACGAACAGGGCCAGGCAGGCCGCAAGCCCCAGCGGCACAAGCATGCGCGCACGATGCACCACCGGTATGGGCGTGGCCGTGGGCGAAGGCGGCTGCCGCAGCGCCGCGCCGGCATGGTCGAAGACCAGCCGCGCTTGGGCATAGTGGGATGCGTGGTCGGGGTGCCGGGCCAGCCAGGCGCGGAACTCCCGTTCCTCCGGCGCCGTCATCCCGGCGTCGTGGCGCAGCACCCAGTCCACGGCCTCGTCCCGCATCGAATGGCTCATGTCCCCACCCCGGCCCGGCCCGGCGCAGCCACGCCACGCCGCCCGCATGGACTGAAGACGAGGGACACCCGCAAAAGAGGACAGGAATTCATTCAAGGGCGCGAATTAAAGTGTTCAATGCAATATGCCAGGGCCAAGCGAAGATGCCTGTCCACCATATTGCGGGTAATGCCAAGCCGCTCGGCAATCTCGGCGCTCCCCAGCCCTTCCAGCCGATTGAGCACGAAGACCTCTCGCTGGCGGGGCGGCAAGCCATCGATGATGCCACGCAGCCGGCGGAGCTCCTGTTGCCCCAGCACCTGTTGCTCCGCCCCCGGTGTCGCGTCCGCGGTGGCGTGCTGCTCGATATTGGTCGTATGGGCGAAGGGAGCGGCCTTCCCGCGCCGCTGCTCGTCGATCTGCAGATTGGCGGCGGTGCGAAACAAGTAGCCACGCGGATGTTGAACTGAGGCAGGCTCAGCCTGGATCAGCCGCAGATAGGCCTCCTGCGCCAGGTCTTCCGCTGCTTCGGCCGTCGCGCCCCTCCGCCGGGCGACAGCGACAAGCTGGCGGAACGACGCCTCGAAACCGTTGATGACCCAATGGCGTAAGGCCGATGACATGGGAAGGTGGATAACCCTATGAAGGGCGACAGCGCCGCGTCAGCTGCTCCTTAATATGCGATCAAGTCTTAATTGCAACCGTTTCGGGACTTCGGATGCCACTTGGTGGCCGAAACGGACTACGCCCACGCGTGCGGCGAATTCATCCTGCCGCCGAGGCCAGTCGGCGTCCTGGCTCAGCCAGCCCCACCTGCGCCCGCCCGAGCACACCGGCGATGCAATACGCAGGCAGGCGGAAGCCGGGGCTGCTCCCGCGATTGCCACGCAGCCCCGGAAGAGCCGCGTGGCCCGTCAGCCATGCTTGTCGGTATCGGAGAGCGCCCATGCGGCTTCCATGACCAACATCCAATGCGATTTCGGAACGTTTTCTCTGTCCATTCGGAGAGAGAGAGCCGGCAACAAGGATCATCGCCAAGATCCTCGCCAGGCTGGTCGACGGCGGCTACGGCTATCTCGAATGGATCGCCCGCATGTGGACAGCAGGCTGCGCTGTAGAGCATCACGATCCATCGGCCCGCAATTGATAATTATTATCAATAATGCTATTTGGTCCGACGGCCCGATCGCTATGGTCAGGGTCCTGAAGATCCCAAACCATTGCCCCACGATCCGCAACTCCAGCCTTTTTTCGCGCACCGCCAGGCCCTGCTTCAATATGCCAGCGCCCTGACGCGCGACACGGCCCAGGCAGAGGATCTGGTGCAGGAAGCGTTCCTGCGCTTTGCGCCAGCCCTGCGTGGCGGGGCGCACGGTCTGGCCAACCCGGTGGCCTATCTCTACCGGATCGTGCGCAACCTGGCTGTGGACCAGATCCGCCAGCGCAGCGGCGAACAGCGGCAGGAGCAGGACCCTGCTGGCTGGATGGTACCGCAACCGCAGCCAAGCCCGGAGCAGGCGGTCATTCATCGCCAGGATATCGCAACGGTCTCCGGTACCTTGCAGGACATGCCGGAGAGGATGCGCATCGCGCTTGAGATGCGGCGGTTTGGTGGCCATACGCTGGAGCAGATCGCCACCCGTTTGCAGGTCTCGGTACCTACCGCGCACCGGCTGGTGCGCGATGCCATGTTGCGCATTGCCGCTGCCCTGGATGATGAGGGGGCTGAGGGAGAATGAGACCCGCTGTGAAAATTCTTCCTGCCTCATCCGTCCTGCAATGGCTGGATCAGGGCCGACCGATATGACGACGGACCATTCCGCCGATCCGCGCCTGCAACAGGCGCTGGATTGGCTGCTGCGGACCGAGGACACGCCAGGGGACACCGCGCTCCTCTCCGCCCGTGACCATTGGATCGCGGAGGATGCAGCGAATGCCCGCGCCTGGCGCCGCGCCTGCCGCGCCTGGAGTGCCGTGAGCATGGTGCCGCCTGTGCATGCTGCCCAATGGGAAGGAGGCACGTGTGATGCACCCTCACCGGCGATCGTCACCCCTTCCCCTTCCTCCGTGCCAAGACGGCGGGGCGCCGCCCCGCGCCCGATGCGCCGCAGGCTGGTGCTGGGCGGAGCCTTGGCGGCGTGCCTGGGGTTGGTCCTGATGCTCTCCCCGTTGCGTTCGATGCAGGCCGACCATCTCTCCGGCACCGGAGAGATCCGCCGGGTGACGCTGGCGGATGGCACCGTGGTGCATCTCGCCCCGCGCAGCGCCATCTCCGCGCATCTGGCGCCCGGCCAACGCAACGTGACCCTGCTGGAAGGCGAGGCCTTCTTCGAGGTGGCACCGGATGCCACCCGGCCTTTCATCGCTACCGCGGCAGGCGTTGCCGTGCAGGTGCTGGGCACGGCCTTCGATCTGCAGTTGGCCAGCGACCAGATCTCGGTCGCTGTACAGCATGGCCGGGTCCGCCTCTCCTATGCCGAGGCCGAACCGCCCTTCCAGGCTGACCTCGCCGCCGGCGACCGCATGGAAGTTGCCAGGAGCCATGGGCGCGCGCCGCGCCGCGACCGCGTAGCCCCCGGCGATGTGGCCAGCTGGCGCGAGGGCCCGGTCTTCGTCCAGGATGCCACGGTAGGCCAAGTGGTGGAAATGCTGCGCCGCTACCATAGCGGCTGGGTAGTGCTCAGGGATGAGAAGCTGGCGGCCCGGCGCGTCACGGGCCTGTACGACCTGCGGGATGCCGGCCGAGCCTTGCGCGCCCTGGTCAGCCCCTATGGCGGCGAAGTGCGGGAAATGACGCCTTTGCTTTATATCGTCAGCAAACCTGGCTGATTCTTTTTCGTTTTTCCCGCCTGCCGGTGAAAAAAGCCGGGCTGCTCCCCGTCCTTAGGCCATCGCGAATGCTTCGCACTCGCCCCACTAGGCCTCCAGGGAACTTCCACCTCACATGACGGCCCTTTTCTTCAGCCGGTCCGGCTGGTTGCTCGCCGGCACCGCGCTGGCCGCGCTCTCCCTCGCCCATACGGTCCCGGCCCAGGCACAGCCGGCAGCACCGGCCGCGGCACCCGCCCGCGCGGGGTTCGACATCCCCGCCCAGCCGCTCGCCAGCGCCCTGAACGCCTTCGGGCGGCAGGCGGGCTATCAGGTGACGGCGGATGCCGCGCTGGTGTCCGGACGCACCTCCCAGGCCGTCTCCGGCGCCCTTGCCCCGACCGAGGCACTTCGCCGTCTCCTCGTCGGCACCGGGCTGACCTGGCGTCTGAGCGGCGACCTGACGGTGGTGCTGAGCCCCCAGCCCCAGCCGCCGCAAGGCACGGTGCAGTTGCCGGAAGTGAACGTCACCGCCGGCCGCCTGCGCAGCTTCAGCCCGATCCAGGGCTACGCCGCAACTCTGGGCGCTACCGGCACAAAGACCGACACCCCTCTGCTGGAGACACCGCAATCGGTCTCCATCGTCACCGCCGACCAGATCCGCGCCACGGATTCCGCCAGCGTCACCGAGGCCCTGGCCTATACTCCCGGCCTGATCGCGCAGGCCCCCACCTTCAGTCGCATGGCGGATGACTTCACCATTCGCGGCTTCAACGTGGCCGACGGCTATAGCGGCATGCTGCGCGATGGGCTGCGGCTGAACCCGAATGTCTACGGGCTGGTGCAGGAACCCTATGGTCTGGAGCGGATCGAGGTGGTGCGCGGCGCGGCCTCCGTCCTCTATGGCCAGCTCAGCCCGGGTGGCCTGGTCAACGCCACCAGCAAGCGGCCGACCGACGAGCCGCTGCATGAGTTGAATCTCGGCTATGGCAGCTACGACCGCCGCTTCATCTCCGGCGACTATGGCGGCCGGCTGACCGAGGACGGCACGCTGACCTTCCGCCTGACCGGCATCTGGCGCGATTCCGACAATTGGGTCGACCATGTGCAGGACAACCGCCGCTACATCGCCCCCGCACTGACCTGGCGGCCGGATGAGCGCACTTCGCTGACCCTGCTGGCCAGCTACCAGCAGACCGAGACGCAGTTCGCGGCGCCCATGCCCTACGCGCCCATCCGCGCCGGCACCATCCCGCAGAGATTCTTCACGGGCGAGCCGGGCTTCGACCGCTTCGATGTGGAGAGCTACACCGCCGGCTACCTGCTGGAACATGCGTTCACCGACAACGTCACCTTCCGCAGCAGCGCCCGCTACTTCACCTCGTCGGGTAACTGGGATTACCTGACCTTCCTCTCGCTCGCGGGCAACGGCACCGTCACCCGCGGTCTCAGCCAGCGGGAGGAAGCCTCCACCGGCTTCACCGCCGACAACTCGCTGGAGACGCGCTTCGATACCGGGCCGGTGTCCCATACCCTGCTGACAGGCATCGACTATTTCTATGCGCGCTACAATTCCCACCGCTACCTCACCGGCACGGCCTACCCGATCAACCTGAACAACCCCGCCTATGGCCGCCTGCCCATCGTCAACCGCGCGGTGGATACCGGCAGCCGCACCACGGGCGACCAGATCGGCGTCTACGCGCAGGACCAGCTGCGGTTCGACCGCTTCGTCCTGACCATCGGCGGCCGTTACGACTGGTCCGGGCGCGAGGGCGTGGCCTTCCGCAACGGCGCCGAGACCAACCAGGACGACACCGCCTTCACCGGCCGCGCCGGGCTGGTCTATCTGTTTGACAACGGCGTGGCGCCCTATGTCAGCTTCAGCCAGTCCTTCGCGCCGAATATCGGCACGGACCGGCTGGGCAACGCCTTCACGCCGACGCGTGGCACGCAGTACGAAGCCGGGCTGCGCTACCAGCCGCCGGGCAGCAGCCTGCTCTTCTCCGGCGCCGTCTATCGCCTGACGCAGACCGATGCGCTGGTCAGCGACCCGGTGAACAGCAACTTCTCCATCCAGGCCGGCGAAGTCCGCTCTCAGGGCTTCGAGCTGGAGGCGAAGGGCGAGTACGGCCCGTTCGGCTTCGTCGCTTCCTACGCCTACACCGATGCGCGCACCACGCAGAGCACGGTGCCCGCGCAGCAAGGCCAGCGTGTCTCCCTCTCGCCCTACAACACCTTCGCCGTGTGGGGCGATGCACGGATGGACGGGCTGGGGCTGGACGGGCTGAAGCTTGGGGCCGGCGTGCGCTATGTCGGCAGCGCAAACATTCCAGGCTTCACAAGAGACGTTCCAGACTATGTTCTGGTCGATGCCTCCGTCCGGTACGACCTTGGAAAGGTCTTACCGCAGCTTCCGGGCGCCGCCATCTCGCTCAACGCGCATAACCTGTTCGGCGAGGACTACTTCACCTGCCAGGGTGCCACCGGCTGCCGCTACGGCGCCCCGCGCACCTGGCTGGCCGCGCTCAGCTACCGCTGGTGAGGCTGACGCGCCGCAGCGTCCTCCAGGCCGGGGCCTTGCTGCCCTGGGCTGGAGGCGCGCGCGCCGCACCTGCCACCCGGCTGGTGCCGCTGGACCTGCTGCTGACCGAATGCATGCTCACATTGCAGATCCAGCCAGCGGCCATGGCCAATATCCCGCTGTACCAGCGCTTGGTCATGTTGCCAGAGGTACCAGGCGGCGTGCCCGAACTTGGCCCTCAGCTGGAACCCAATCTGGAACTTCTGCAATCGCTGCGGCCGGACGGCATCCTGGCACCCAACTGGCAACGCGCATCGCTCCACCGGCTGGAGCGGATCGCCCCTGTCTTCTGGCTGCCGACCTTCGCGCCGGACGGCCGGCCCTTGGACCATGCCGCGCGCCTGCTGCTGCAGATCGGCGCCCTGACGGGGCGGGAGGCACTGGCGCGGGACTGGGTCGCACGGGCGGAACCGGCCTTCACGGACGCCACTGAACAGTTGGCAGCCCAAACCACCCGCCCCGTCTTCGCCATCCGCTTCATGGAAGGCGGCCGCCACATGGCGGTATTCGCCGGCAACGGCATGGTGGGCGCGGTGATGGCGCGGCTCGGCCTGCGCAACGCCTGGCAGGGGCGCACCAACATCGCCGGCGCGGCCTCCGCCGGCGTCGAGGCGCTGGCGCAAGTGCCCGATGCCCGCATCATCCATTTCGACCGCGGGGCGGAAACCGCCCGCGCCCTGGCACGGCTGGCCGAAAGCCCGTTCTGGCAAGCGCTGCCAGCGGTGCGGGATGGCCGCGTGCAGGCCATGCCGGTCATCTACCCCAGCGGCGGCGTCTTCTCCGCCATCCGCTTCGCCGGGCAACTGGCGGAACACCTGCCGCATGGTTGAGCCTCGCATCCCGCCCCGCGCCGCCCTGCTGGCCGGCGGCACGCTCGGCGCGGCGTTGCTGCTGTTCCTGCTCACCGCCTGGCCGCTGGCACAAGGCAACGCGCTGCAACGCATCCTGCTGCTGCACGCGATGGCGCCCCGGCTGGGCATGGCAGTGCTCTGCGGTGCCGCGCTCGGCCTTTCGGGCGCCGTGTTCCAACAAGTCCTCCGCAACCCCCTGGCCGAGCCGGGCACGCTCGGCGTCTTTGCCGGCGCGCGGCTGGCGCTGGCGGCAGCCACCCTCTGGGCGCCCGCCTTGCTGGGCCTCGGGACCGAGATGGTGGCCCTGGCCGGCGCCATCCTGGCGGTGCTGCTGGTGCTGGCCCTGGCCGCGCGCAGCGGCTTCGCGCCACTCGCCGTCATCCTGGGGGGGCTGGTGGTGACGCTGTGCCTGGATGCCGGCAACAAGGCGCTGATGCTGCTGCATCTGGAAGCGCTGTCGGATCTCTTCGTCTCCCAATCCGGCGGGTTGAGCCAGAACAACTGGCAACCCGCGCTCTCGCTGCTGCCCCGCCTCGGCCTCCTGGCCCTGCTGGCGGCGCTGCTGTGCCGCCCCCTGGCCGTGCTGGATCTGGAAGCGACGGGTGCCCGCGCCATCGGGCTGCCCCTGCCGCTGGTGCGTGCCCTGGGGCTGGGCGTGGCTGTGCTGCTGGGGGCCTTCGTGGCGGCGGCGGTCGGCGGCATCGGCTTTATCGGCCTGGCCTCGGCGGCGCTGGCGCGGCTGTGCGGCGCGCGGCGCCTGGGCCAGCGGATGCTGTGGGGCGCGCTGGTGGGCGCCGGTATGCTGACATTGGTGGACCAGCTTCTGCTGCATCTGGCCGGCCCGCAGATCCCGGCCGGCAGCGTGACCGCCCTGCTGGGCGCGCCGCTGCTGCTGTGGCTGCTGCGCCGGATGCGGCCAGGGCAGCCCGCGCCCCCCGCCACGGAAGCATCCGCGCACCGTCCCCCGATGTCCGCCCGCCGGCTGTTCCTGCTGCTGCTGGCAGCGATGCCGGCCATCTTGCTGCTGGCCTTCCTGCTCGGCCGCGCGCCCGATGGCGGCTGGCATTGCGCCAGTGCCACCGAGGCCTTTTCCCTGCTGCCGTGGCGGGCGCCGCGCATTCTCGCCGCTCTCGCCGCAGGGTCGATGCTGGGCGTTGCCGGCATGATCATCCAGCGCCTCACCGGCAATGCGATGGCCAGCCCGGAACTGCTGGGCGTCTCCGCCGGCGCCGCATTGGGGTTGATCCTGGGCGTGCTGCTGGGGCTGAGCGGCCGCGTGGCGCTGACCCTGCCTGCGACCATTGGCGGCGGGTTGGTGTTGCTGGTCATGCTGGCGCTGGGCCGCCGTTCCGGCTTCGCGCCGGGACACATGCTGCTGGCCGGCGTAGCGTTGAGCACGGCGGCGGGGTCGCTGACCGCGGTACTGCTTGCGGGTGGCGACCCCCGCGCCGCCTTGCTGCTGAACTGGCTGGCCGGCTCCACCTACGCGCTGGATGGGCGGGACGCCGCCATTGTCTGCGGCACCGCCGCCGCGCTGCTGGCCGTCGTGCCGCTGGCGGCCCGTTGGCTGGGCATCCTGCCTCTCGGCCCCGCCGTCAGCACCGGTCTGGGCCTCAACCTGCCGGGCGCCCGGCTCGGGCTGCTGGCCCTGGCCTCTGCGCTCACGGCGGCGGCGACGCTGCTGGTGGGGCCGTTGAGCTTCGTCGGGCTGGTGGCGCCGCATCTGGCGCGTCGGCTCGGTGCGCGGGGCGCCCTGGCGCAGTACGGTGCCACGGCCTTGCTGGGCGGTGGCATCATGGTGCTGGCCGATTGGCTGGGCCGCATGGTGGCCTTCCCCTGGCAGGTGCCGGCAGGGCTGATGGCCACGTTGCTGGGCAGTGCCTATGTCCTCTGGTTGATGTCCCGCCGATGACGCTCTCTGTCCTGGACCCGCTGCGCGCGGGACCTCTCGCCCCCTATCTCCAGAAGCTGCTGCCGCCAGGCGCGGAGTGCGACGCTATCCCTGGCACGGAACTGCTGCGCCCGGACGTGCTGACGGCGGCCGTGGCCCGCTTCGGCCAGCGCTACGCCGGGGGCGCGGACCGGCGGGCCGTGGCTTCGCTGTGGCTGAAGCATCACCTCGCGGCGTGGCTGGTGCCGGGCCTGGCCCTCAACCTGCTGCGCGACCACGATCTGCCCTTATCGTTGGACGACATCGGGGTCGTCCTGGCGCCGGAAGGGCATACCGCCGCCATCCGCCTGGGCGGGCCGGGCACGCGGCTGGAGGCAGGCGGCCTGGACCGTTTCGCCACCCTGACCGAGCGGCACGTGGCGCCCCTCGTCGCCGTCTTGTCCTGCCTCACCGGCACGACGCCGCGCGTGCTGTGGAGCAATGCCGGCAATGTCTTCGAAAACGTCGTCCGACAGGTCGGGCAGCTTGCGCCGAATGCGCCGGGGCTGGGCGATGCCGGCGTGTTCCTCAACAGCCGAAGCCTGCGGGATGGCGCACCCAACCCGCTGTTCCAGCCCATCCGCTACCTGCCGCGTAACGGCACGCCGGTGCGCACCCGCCGCGTATGCTGCCTGCGCTACCTGATCGAGGAACTGGATTATTGCTCGACCTGCCCCCTGCCCCGGCCATGACCGAGGCCACGCTGTACCGGCTGGAGGAAGCAGGCGTCACCCTGGGCGGCCGCGTCCTGCTGCATCCCCTTTCCATGGCATTGCCAGCGGGGCGCGTCATCGGGCTGATCGGCCATAACGGTTCCGGTAAATCGACGCTGCTGCGGCTTCTGGCCCACCAGATGGCGCCAGATGCGGGCCGCATTCTGTTCGAGGGGCAGCCATTGCCCGCCTGGAACCGGCGTGCCTTGGCCAGGCGCATCGCCTACCTGCCGCAATACACCCCCGCCGCCGAGGGGCTGACCGTGCGGGAACTCGTCGCCCACGGCCGCTACCCGTGGCACGGCGCCCTCGGCCGCTTCGGCGCCGAGGACCGGCGGATGGTGGAGGTAGCGCTGGGCCTGACGGAGACGGACAGCTACGCGGAGCGGCTGGTCGACAGGCTGTCCGGTGGCGAACGCCAACGCGCCTGGCTGGCCATGCTGCTGGCGCAGGATGCGCGCTGCATCCTGCTGGATGAGCCGATTTCCGCGCTGGATCTCCGCCACCAGATGGAGCTTCTCTCGCTCATCCGGCGCCTCAACCAGCAGCGTGGCATCAGCGTCGTTCTCGTGATCCACGACGTGAATATGGCCGCGCGTTTCTGCGACGAGATATTGGCCTTGCACTCCGGCCACCTGATCCTGCGCGGCGATCCGGCCTCGATCATGCGTCCCGAACAACTCGAAAGCATCTATGGCGTGCCGTTCGATAGTCTCCGCGACCCGCGCTCGGGCCGCGATATCTGCTTTGTCCCCTAAAATCACAACATAGTTTTGATAACGACCAACCAGGACGCTTACGCGGCACAAAAAAGGCAGACAGTAGAATCTGTATGCGCATACAATACTTAAGCGGACAGACAGTGCCGAAAGTACTGGTCAACCAGTCGCCTTATCCATGATTGCCAAGCTGCCGAGATTTTTAATTTGTCACCAATGATGAGATCGAACTGGTCCTGACTATCATTTGATAGCTGGAAGTCAGCCGGTTGCTGCACCTGTCTGGACAGAATGATCGCGGCCATCCAGGCTCGCGCCACTCGGATGTCTGAGGATGTGACCCAAGGCGGCCAAGCCGCCGGGGCTTTAAGAGAGATGGCATGGCAACGATCAGCGGCACCACTGGTAACGACAATCTGGTGGGAACCGCCGGCAACGACATCTTCCTCGGTTCCTTTGGAACCGACGCAGTCGATGGCGGCACTGGCTACGACATACTGCGCTTTGAGGACCTGCCCTCGAGCTACTTCTATTCAGGCTATACCTATACGAATGGCTTGCCGACGCTGGACGAACTCGGCCGCCTCGAAACGCCCACATCTGTTGATGTCACCACGTTCCGTAACCTTGAGCGGATCGAGCTGCTGGATGCTGCCGTCAATCTCTCTGGGGCCAGCATCGCGGCGCAGGTGAACAACCTGTATCTCGGCCTGCTGAACCGTGAAGCGGATCTTCCTGGTCTGTCCTTCTGGTCGCATTGGGCTGATGACATGGGCATCTCCAGTGTGGCAACGGCGCTGTTGAATTCATCTGAGTTTGTTGGTGGCCAGGGTCCTGCGGATACAGCCCGGTTGATCACGCAGCTCTACGAAGGCGTGCTAGGCCGAACCCCCGTGGGAGAAGAGACTGCTTTCTGGAACGGTGTGGCTCAGCAGGAGGGGCTGAGTGCTGTGGCGGTCGGCATCGCCGCCTCTACGGAAGCTGCCGCCGATCCGCTGGGCCTGGCGCGAGCGGGCCTGCCAACTGTCGATTTGGACGGTACCTGGATTGGATTCAGCTTCGCTAGCCTGCTCGGGCGTCAAGCCGATCTCGACGGATTCCGCTTCTATCTGAATTTGATGCATACCGGGCTCGACGAACAAGGCGTGGTCACCGCAGTGGTGAACTCGCAAGAGTTCCAGCAACGTACAACCCAGCTTGATAACGCCGCCTACGTGGATGTCCTGTACCAGGACGTTCTGCACCGCGACGCGAGCGCCATTGAGCGAGATTGGCACGTCGCTGCGCTCGAGGCCGGTGCTGGCCGTGATCGGGTCGCATTCGGCTTCCTGGATTCGGATGAGGCCGGGCCATACCGCGATGCGCAGATCTACACAGGCAATGTCGCGCTCCCATCTGATTTCCATCTGGCCTGATGCATCTAGCGCCGCTTATCAAGGCGGCGCCTATTCGTCTGACGCCGCCGGCTTTGCCCAGATCTTCTGGGTAGGATTCTGCCGCCAGATCTCCGCCGGCCGTAGGTAGCCCATGGCCACCTCGGCCGAGGGATGCCGGGTCTGCCGCATCACCTGCGCCAGATCCGCCCCCGCTTCGCCAGCGGCCATCGCCAGTCCGGCCTGGCCCGCAGGGAATGGCCGGAGAAGCGCTTCTAGCCTTCCAGCCCGGCCTTCCCTGGGCACCCACGCGCACCAGTCGCCAGACCGTCTTGTCGAACAGCTGGGCGGCGCTCGGGCGGCCGGCCTTGCTCAGCCCCTCTTCAGACTGCGGCTAAGGTCTTTCTCCAGATCCGGCCGTCTCGAAGATGGCGTTGCTTCACCCGGCAATGCGTTGCTACGTCACCCTGCAATACGATCAGTGGGCCGCGCCGCGTCATAGATGCCAAGACATGCAGCGGCAGATATTTTCCGTCCAGATGCCGATCCCAAAGGATGTCGAGGAAGGCATCGCTGATATCCGGAGGCATGGTGCAGCCTTCGTCCATGAGACAGGACCATAAGCTCGTACGGTCACAATACTTGCACCCTTGTTGTGTCCGAAAACGGCAATCGTCAGACAGAATGCTGAGAATAGCCAGTTAGCTTTGCACCGAACTGGTTATTCGACAGTCGGGTTCAACGCCTCGGAAGCGGACATTCGCCTCTGAGCCAAGGTTCCGTCCAGACTCCTCGCCGATCAGCCGTTACTGAGCTTGCAACCGGTACCGCAAGGGTGTGCTGCCCGTGGCACGCAGGAAGGCCCGGGAGAAATTCGATTGTGACGAGAAACAAGAGGCCAGCGAAATCTCCGCCAGCGAGCGCTTGCCCAGGGAAAGAAGCGCCTTGGCGCGCTGCAGTCGCAGGGCGCTCAAATACTGGGCTGGGGGAACTCCGAGCTTGCGATGGAACATGCGGTGAAAGTGGAAAGGGCTGAGATGAGCGACCCGAGCCAGGTCCTCAAGGCCGATCTCAACCTCCAGCACGTTGGCGCCCGACTGCAGGGCCGTCGTGAAGGTAGCCAGGCCGGTCGCGTCCGGCACCCGGCCCAACAGCGTGTCATAGAGCCGTGCTACTCGGCCGCGGCATCAAAGCGACCATGACAGACAACTCCCCTGACCCTTCATCACCCTTCGACCAGTCGTCCTATTTTGACCCGATTGGTCCCTTTTTCGGACCTGATGACAGGTCGCACAGCCATCGCTCGGGTACACCAGAGGATCTTCCTGGCCAACCACTTTTCGACTGGCGTGAAATTCAAGCGGTGCTCGTACCCATCCTCGTAATTGTTCTTTTGTTCACCGCACTCTGGAAACTGCTCATCTATTTGACAGCGCCGTTTGTGATGGTGGCCTAGTAGATAGAGACGGGGCCGCCACAGAACTGGCGCTGGCAGCAGCGGCGCTGATGGTTGAGAACTGGAATCCCCTTCATGGGACCTTTGCTCTCGCAATTTGTCATACAGCGCTTGTGCTCTGGCACGCTGCGCAACTGCGTTTGCCCGAATGATCTGTGAGCGATTCACAGTGTCCGAGGCTATAATGCGCAGCATCTGCGCGCGGCATTGGCGACTGTGTAACTGTTCCTCGCCCAGATACAGCTGGTCAAAGATGTCGGGCAACGGTGAATCTTCTCTCCGCATAGCTCTCCCTGTCGCTGCTGCTTGCAGTAGTTGTCCAACGCCTTGTCGCGGATCGCCTGGGCGATCACCCGTAGCAGCGCGGCGGTATCGCCGGTCTCCGAAGCTATAAAAGCCTCGACAATACGCACGGATTCCTCGAAGCCATCCACTTCTGCCACGGCCGCCTCCTGGCGCTTCCGAAACCGTAACGCGGCAGCAGCCCCGTCGGATGCGGAACCTTTCGTTAGGAGTCACTGCTGAGACGCGGCATCTGCTCCTCGACCGTATCGGCCCAGTCTGCCGGATGGGTTTGCCACGGCCCAGTCCAGCCGCCGCTGACCGAGAGGTCGGCGCCCCAATGGCGACACGCGCTACATTCCAGGCAGCCGACTGCCCACCATCCGATGCTCTCTCGCGCCGCTGGCACAGATCTAGCGCGCGCTGCGACAGACCTGACGGCGGCAGCGCCGGCAGGTGATGTGGCAATAAGCGCCGCTCAATGCTTCGTCGGCATACGTCCCGCCTGCTGGTTTGCAGGACGCGATCCACACGATGTGCGGCAACGGGTGGCCATGCCTGCCGGGAATGTCGCAGGGTCTTGCGGCCGGGCGGCATGGTCACGCTGCCTCGGGGTGTGTCGCCTGGCTACGCCGCTCGACGGACGCGCTGGGAAGGTTGGGCGGCGGATTGCGCAGGCGCGCGGTTTCCAGGTCCTCCGCCAAAGCGCGGCTCCGCTTCGCCAGCAGCTCGGGGATCAGTGTGCGCCCGGTGGCCATTTTCCTGATCCGCGCAGGCGCCTCGCCCAGCTTGGCGGCGATCTGCGCCTGGCTCCAGCAGATGGGCCAGCCGTCCAACTCCGGCGCGGTCACCTGAGCTGACAGGCGTGACGTGTAAGGCCAAAATATGGCCCAGCGTGGCGACCGCCAGGTGCAGCTTGGAGCCTTTCTTGCGCTGGGCCCCATCGTAGCCCGCCCGCTCGCCGCTTTCTGGCGAGGAGCGCAGCGTGCGGCTGTCCAGGATGGCAGCGCTGGGCTAAGCTTTGCGACCAGCGGCGACGCGATGGACGCTGCGGGGATCTTAGCCAACGCCTCGGAGCAGCCTGCCGCCAGCCAGCGCTGCGTGTGCTGGTAGACCGCCACCAGGGCGGCAGATCGTTCGGCATCCAGCGCCATGGCGCGCCGGTCTTGATCACGTCGCGCAGTCCATTGAGGGCCTCGCGTAAGCTGTGCTCAGGCTGCCCGACATCCTCAGGCATCAGCGTCAGGTAGGGTGCGACCAGTGTCCATTCATCGTCGGAAACATCAGAGGGGCAGGGTTTGCGGACGCTCATGCCCCGCAGCCTGTTCGTTAATCGCCAGCAGGTCTGTAACGGCCTCTGATTCAGGATGGCTAATGGGAGGTGATAGGTCGGCACTTGGCGGTCCTCCAGCTCCATCCGGCCTAAGTATCAGTTTGCTGTGGCGCCGGAGAACCGTACCAATTCTTCCATCTTCTGAAGCTCAGCCTGCTGGAAGGTGGCAAATTCCTCTGATGTGCTGCCCACGGGCCGGAAGCCGAGTTCCTCAAGCCGCTGCCGGGTCCGCGGCTGCTGCAAGGCGGCGGCGACGGCAGCCGACATGCCCGCGACGATGGGTGCCGGCGTCCTGGCTGGTGCGAAGAGCCCCTGCCAGGTGTTGAAGACGTAGCCGGGCAGCGCTTCGTTGATCGCCGGCACCTCTGGCAGGATCGGCGAACGGTCCTCCCGCGACACACCCAGCGCCCGCAGCTGGCCACCCTGGATGTACGGCAGCGCCTCGACGATCGGCGCGAAGACGATATCGACCCGGCCGGCGATCAGGTCCGCGATGGCCGGCGCGCCGCCGCGATAGGGCACATGGGTGAATTCCACCTCGGCCCGCCGCTCGAACAACACGGCCGCCAGGTGCTGCGTGCTGCCGGCGCCGGCGGTGCCGACATTGAAATGGCCCGGCTTCGCCTTCGCCTGGGCCGCCAGCTCCGCCACGGATTGTGGCGCGATGCCGGGGTGGACCACCAGCACGCAGGAATTCTGCAAGGTCAGCGAGACCGGCGCGAAGTCCCGCACCACATGGAAGCCCATCTCCGGATAGAGGAACTGGTTGATCGCATGGGTGCCGATCGCCCCGGCCACAAAAGTGTATCCATCTGGCGCGCTGCGGGCGACGTATTCCGAACCGATATTACCGGCCGCGCCCGCGCGGTTCTCCACCACCACC
>Ga0308159_1001495_pt1 | contig 33281 bp, 20 predicted proteins | sample PhyCR1_FD_201040 | JGI IMG/M metagenome (GOLD analysis project Ga0308159, IMG submission 201040) | Phyllosphere microbial communities from UC Gill Tract Community Farm, Albany, California, United States - DLSLC.R1 | ecosystem: Host-associated > Plants > Phyllosphere > Unclassified | place: USA... | reverse complement strand
CGCACCTGCCAGCTGAACCGCAGGTTGCGCTAAATAGGTATTTATTGCATTATCAGTTAGGTTATAAAACTGCATTGAAGCTTTAACACCTTTTTGGTAGTAATCACTTGCGCTACCCGCAATCCAACCTCTTTGTACACCTTCTGCAAGAATAAACTGTACCTCTGCATAGCCAAGCGCAATGCTAGCTTCGTTTGTTGGGTTATTATAAAAGCGTGGATTAATTTTTGAAATCTCTCCTGCAACGGCACGGGCATTGTTTTCATTAACAGGAGCACTACCTTTAGCACCACCATAGGCATTAAAATCTGTTGCAGATAATGCTGTAGATTTAGGTGTTTTATCCGCAAAGCTGAACAAGCGTGTATCATTTAATGATTTTAACAGATTTACAAAAGTCTCTTCCATATAGTTAGTCGTTTGCATATCATTACTATTAAAATATGGATAACGATTTCCCTGAAGGTCGTAAAACTTAAGTTGCGCATTATCGGTATTGGCCGTTAGAATTGGATATTCAGTCGGATTATTCACGATTTCGGCGAAACGCTTTTTGATTTCAAATCTGGTATCATTTTCTTTGATAGATAAACTCATCAAAACTCTTAACGATAAAGAATTTATCGTTCTCTTCCATTGCTGCATGTTACCATTGAAAACAATATCACCTTGCAAACTTGGCGTAGTCGCCGTAATCATTCCATTTGCAGCTTTTAGGTCGTTTAGGATATTTAAATAAATATCTTCCTGTTTATCATAAGCAGGACTTGAAACATTTTCGTCGCCTTTTAGAGCCTGACTATATGGAATATCTCCAAACATCTGCGTAAGCTGCAAGAAATACCATGCTCTGAAAAACTTTGCAAGGGGTAAATATTCAGGTTTGCTTAAGTTAGCAGCTGCCTGCTCCATTTTAAGCACCTGACGTAAATTATTGTAATCGTTATAACTTCCACGAGTCCAGCCATAATACTGATTTAAGTTAACCGCATCTGTAAATACCATTTGACGTGAAGCAAATGCCACAGTAATATCGGTTGATTGAAAAGCACTTTGCTCAATCGAATTTAAAAGTAAATCGGGTGTAGCTACAGTAGATTTATTCGGGTCTGTTTGAAATTCGCTGAATTTCTTACATCCTGTTTGTGTTAATGCTGCGAGTAAAAGGATATATAATGTCTTTTTCATATACATTCAGATTAAAATTTCAGGTTTACATTAAAACCAAATGAACGGGTTGAAGGAGTTTGCAGATTATCCACTGCCGGATCTGGATCTACGTTTGGCATTTTAGAGAATAACAAAAGGTTTCGGCCAACTACAGAGAAATCCAGCCCTTTAATGAAAGATTTACCCAATAATTTTGTTGGCACTTGCCATCCAAAAGTTACCTCTCTTAATTTTAAAAACGTTTGCGAGAAATAGTTGTAGTTATTGTAGGCACCGTTACTGGTGTTTGTCATATAATCGATGTAGTTAACTGCCTTTGTATTCGGTGCAAAAACACGGGTATCTGTTAAAATATCGCCATTTGCGTTATAGGTTGCAGCTCCACTTGTTACAATAACACCATCGCCAACAAATGTTGATTTACCAGCATTGGCATCCACACGATATTGATTAAGCGTACCAGGATTGGTTCCGCCCCACCACATTTTCTGGTTGGTTGTAGAATACATCATACCACCCAAACGTCCATCTACCAGGAATTTTAAAGTAAAGCTTTTGTAATTGAACGTATTTTCAATCCCATAAGTCCAATCTGGCGATTGGTAGCCAATAAACCTCGAAAATGTATCATTTAATGGGAAACCGTTACTTCCATAGATAATTTGACCTTGATTATTCGTTTGATATACCGTGGTATAAATTTTATCTGTTCTATCGCCTACCCGAAGGAAGTTTAAGGTTTCAGCTCCACCGTAAATCTCTTTTAAATATCTGCGATATTTACTCAGGTTAACAGCCATATTCCATTGAAAACTGCTACTTTTTAACACTGTTCCAGAAACTACAAACTCAAGTCCCTTACGTTGATAAACATTTCCGTTAGCTAACTGGCTGGTGTAACCACTACCAACAGATATTGGTATAGAAACGATATTATTAAAATCTCTTGTTTGATAATAAGTTGCTTCAACATTTAATCTGTTTTTGAAAAACTTGGTATCCAAACCAATCTCCCAGCTATCGGATGTTTGTGGTGTAAGGTTACCACTTAACAAGGCTCCACCAAAAGTTAATGAAGGTGTACTGTTCCAAATTGTTCCCTTATCAAATGAAGGTAAATAGCCATAAGTATAATCGTTATCATTTAGCGTAGCACTCGAAACTCTCGACCACGAAGCCCGTGCTTTTAAATACGTAAACCAGTTTGGCAATTTAGTTAACTGTGAAACCACTACTGATGAACTTACCGATGGGTAGAAGAAACTATTGTTTGCAGTTGGCAAGGTTGAAATTATATCATTCCTCCCTGTACCCGTTAGGTAAATTGCGTTTAAAAATTCAAGATCCAAAACAGCATAAACACTGCTTGTTCTTCTTTCTTCAATAAAGTTAGTACCCTGAATAGGACTTGCAGAGTTACTAAGATTATAAAAACCTGGAATCGTTAATCCATCCGTATTGGTAGAACCGTATTTGTTATTTCTATAATAATTAGCCGCACCAACCTGAGCATGTAATTTAAATTTATCAGTAAAAGTATGGTTATAATCGCCGATTAAGTCCGTTACCAAATCAATATAATTACCAGTCGCAACGATGAATTGTCCTCTCGATTTATTGCCGTAACCAATATAACTTTTTGGCTCTTTATAAGTACGGTTTAAACCATAAGAATTTACACCATTTCTGAACTGAACACTAAATGCAGGGCTAATCTTATAGTTCATGTTTAAAGACCCAAAAGTATTGTCTTTATCATATCCACGCAGATATTCGTAAGCCTGGAAAAACGGGTTGTTATAATAAGATAGATTATAATTGCGTTGCTGGATACCTTCTTTACCAGGAACCCAATAGTTTCTCAAATCCTCTACGCTTACATCTGGCCCAGTCCACAGCACTAAATTATAAAGATAATTTGTTGGTCCGTAACCCGTTTCAGGGAAATTTTTAGTGAACTGACGGTTATAGTTTAACCTAGCATCAATAGTAAATGCATCAGATAATTTATAATTACCAGAGACATTAAACGAGCTATTGTTTAAATCAGTATTTGGAACTATTCCTTTTTGATAGATGTGTGATGCTGAAGCCCTAAAAGCCCCCTTTTCATTACTTTGCGTAATACTGATATTATTACTTGAAATTAATCCGGTTTGGAAGAAATCTTTTACATTGTTTTTCCCTCTCGAGATAAATGGTAAGGGAATTAATTTTCCAGTAACCAGATCAACAGGACTATTAAATTGTGGCGTTTCGAAAAAACCGCTTGGAGTTGTTGGATCTGGCTGATCTAACTTTGGTCCCCAAATCCATCCAGAACCTTCTGGTCCGCCACCAGAACCATCTGTATAAGTGTATTTTCCTTTAAATCCTGCGCCATATTCTGTTTGAACTTCTGGAATTCGGATAAAACTTGGTTGAATTTGAGTAGAACTATTTACGTCGACACTTAAATCCTTCCCTTTTCCACGTTTAGTGGTAATCATAATCGCACCGTTTTGCCCAATAGAGCCATACAATGCTGATGCATTTGCACCTTTTAATACGGTTACTGTTTCAATATCATCGGCATTAACGCGATAAAGATCTGCCGATTGATCTGGAATACCATCTATAACAAGAAGTGGTTTTCTACCCCTCAATGTTATGGTTGGATTTTGAAAAAGATCAGTTGAATTTGCAATATTCAAACCAGCCACCCGACCAGTAAGCGAGTTTATAATATTTGGTTCTCTAGCTTTAACCAGGTTTTCGCCCATCACTTCCTGTACAACGTAACCTAATTTTGCACGTTCTTTTTTGATACCTAAAGCTGTAACAACAACCTCCGACAATCCTTGAGCGTCTTCTTTTAGTTCAACCTGATAAGCGTTGGCATTATTTATGGTTATTTCTTTTACGATGTAACCGATACTGCTAAAAACCAAAACATCGCCGTTATCGGCTTTGATGGAGAAATCTCCTTCCTGATTCGTTACCGTACCTGTTTTAGTACCTTTTATTAAAACGGATATACCAGGCAAACCTAATTTCTTATCATCAGTTACATGACCTTTAATTATTCTAGCATTTTTTTCTACGATAATCTTTTCTAAAGGTTTTAAAATAATTTTATTGCTCACTTTGGTATAAGTGAAAGGTACAGTTGCAGCAATTTTTTTCAGTACAAGCTCCAGGTTACTATTGCCTTCATTTAAACTGATTTGTTTTTGAAGAAAACCATTCCTATCCACGCAAACGAAACTAAAATTCGTTTGTTTATGGATAATATCGAACACTTGCTCGAGCGATTTATTGGTTGTTTTAATGGAGCATTTCACTTCTGCAAGGCTTTGCTCGCCATTCAATTTCGGAATGGAAAAGGCGTTGTTAAAAATGGCAAGGAATAGGCAGGCTATCCATAAACCTCTTTTCAAGGAAATTAAAGATGAGTTGTAAATCTTTTTTTTCATAAATTAGCTAATTCGTTAGTTAAATTTTTCAATGTTTATTTGGCGATTTTAACCGGCATCTAGTCCATGCCGGTTTCTTTTTTTAGCTTATGCCTGGCACAAGCCAATTCGTTACACTTTCACTACTAGTTCATTATTTAGCGCTTAAGTAAATTTTATTTCCATTTTTACTATAAATTAAATTCCCTGTAGAGCAAATAATCTCAAGAACATCATCAAGTTTATCATTATTAAATTGTGCGTAAAGCCTTGTATCAGCAGTAGCCTGATCGGCAAAAACAAGTTTTACGCCGTACATATTTTCGATTTTAACCGCGGCATCACTTAATTTATCATTACTAAAAACAAGCGTTTTAGTCATCCAGCCGAGTACACTAACACTATCTAATTTTCGTTGAAATACCTGCAAGTTGTTGCGGTTAACAGAGAGTTCTTCGCCAGGTTTAAGCGTGTAAGCGCCATCTTGATCGTCGGTAAGATTTACCTCTACTTTGCCTTCTAAAAGTGAAACCGTTGTAAAAATCTGATTTTTAGATGCATTGACATTGAAGTGTGTTCCTAAAACTTTCACACTTAAATCGTTCGTATTAACCACAAATGGTTTGTGTGGATTTTTGCTCACTTCGAAATAAGCTTCTCCATCCAGTTGGATGCTGCGTTCGTTTTCTTCAAACTTAACAGGATAGCGCAAAATGCTTTTTGAACCGAGTGAAATTTTTGTACCATCGCTTAACGTAATGGTTTTCATTTCGCCCACTTTTGTTGCCAAACTATTCATAACAGTTATGCTTTTCTTAGGCGATTGAGCAAGAAAAATGATGGCAAATGATATTGAACCGATTAGAACTAAGCTGGCAGCAATCCTACTCCATTTCAAAGGAAACAGTTTCTTAGTTTTAATTTGCTGATCTGTTCCTTGCCGGATTCTATTTTTTAGCTTTGACAATGCATTAGCACTTTCTGAAACGTTAGGTTTTTCTACGCTCAGCCACGCCTGTTTTATTTCTTCAAATGTTTGTTCGTTATCGGCCGATGAAGTCATCCAATCAGCCAGCATTTCATTCTCGGTTGTATTAGTCTGTTTTTGCAGGTATCTCGTAATCAATAAATATATTTCGCGTTCTTCCAAAATGTTCTGATGAATTTAAAGGGAAGACGAGTTGCAACGTAAGCTTCCTTACAAGGCTCATTCGAATTAACAGAAAGATAACATGCTTAATAATGCCTTAACACTAAAACGGAGAATTGTAATGGCGGAAATTTTCCTTAAGAAACTTAATAGCTCTGTACATATGTGTTTTCACAGAGTGAATTGAAATGTTTAGCATCTCAGCAATTTCAGTGTAAGAAAGATAATCGTTTCTGTTCATCCTGAATACCAGTTCAGTTCTTTCTGGCAACAAACTTATCATTTGGTTGATATCCAGATCCAATTCTTTATACATCAGTAAATGATCTGGCGCCAAGTAATCATCCATAGGCTTTTCTTCGACCAGATTTAATGGTGCGTAAGTAGTTAAATGCCTTCTGCGAAAATGATCATTTACTTTATTTTTTACAGAAATATACAGGAAAGCGTTCAGTGCGGTATGGATTGTGCTATTTTTTCGCTGCTGCCAAAGTTTTAAAAAAATTTCCTGAACCACATCTTCAGCCTCATCGCCGGAACTATTCAGCAAAGATTTACAAAACCGAATTAAACCTGGATAATATTTGGCAAACAACTGATCGAACGCTTTTTCATTATCGTTCTCTAATTGAGCCAAAAGCTTTAAATCTTCGGTCTGGTTAATGTCCATAGTTACCGACAAAGTTAGCCCCCCATTGTTAACTGACTGTTAAAAAAGGATTAGCTTAAGGCAAGAATAAAATCAAGATAAAGCTATTGAATCAATAACTTAAGGCACAATAGTATAAAATAGATAGGAGGCAAATATTACGAGCAATACAATCCCTTGCTGCACATTCGTTTTTCCTGTTGCCAGTGTAAAAACAAGTGTAATCATCGAAAGTAAAAGTAGTACAGTAGATCTTGCATCAACACCTAGCACTAAAGGCATATTCATAAAAATAGAAACAATGGCTACAGCTGGAATGGTTAAACCAATACTGGCTAATGCAGAACCCAGGGCAAGATTAAGACTGGTTTGTAAACGATTCATTTTGACCGCACGATAAGCTGCAAGGCCTTCGGGCAAAAGTACAATGGCCGCAATTATTACACCTACTAAAGATTTTGGAGCACCTACACTGATTACAATATTTTCTAAATCGTAAGACAGGTATTTAGCCATTAACACCACTAAAACCAGACTAAGTAATAAAAAAATTAAGCTAACTGTTGCCGTTTTTCTATTTGGCTCTGGTGCATGATCATCTTCTGATTTCGAATCTTTTGGCAGAAAATAATCGCGATGACGGTGGGTTTGCACAAAAATAAAACCACCATAAAGAACTAATGATATTACCGAAACAAAGATAAGCTGGTTGGTATTGTACTCGCCTATTGGGCCACTAATGGTGAAGTTTGGTAATATGAGCGTGAGCACAACAATAGCCATAAGCGTTATTAAAGCCGCATTTACGCCTTGCAACTGGTAAACTTGCTCCTTAAATTTTATGCCTCCCTTTAAAAGGCAAATACCAACAATTGCCGTAATAATAATCATCACAGCGGCAAAAACAGTATCTCTCGCCAACTCCTTTACGGCATCTCCTCCGCTAAGCATCAAAGAAACAATAAGCGCAACCTCAATAGTTGTTATGGCTATTGCTAGTATTATTGTTCCGAAAGGTTCGCCGACTTTATGGGCAATAACTTCTGCATGATGAACCGAAGCCAAAACACTACCAATTAACATAAAGGCCAAAACAACTTTTATAAAAACACCTAAATCCAGGTTAGTTAACAGGTATACAACAATCCCCAAAACAGGAATTAACATGGTCCAAATTGGTAAAGTAATCTTATTGGTCATAAGCTATAAGTTTCAGTCTTAACACAAAAGGTGCATTAAGGTTTTTACTATTCTTGAAAGATAAAGTCGGTAAAATATGTAATGTAAACAAATTGATTTAGCGATTTATAGAATTTGCAGCAAATCGCAAACTTTGTTTTAATTGTACGCGATCAAAAAACTTACATATCGTCTTTTAAAATCAGATGATTACTTTTGTTTTTATGCCAAGAATAGGAATTGCAGAAGATGATCAAAAAATTGCTGAACTGCTAAAAACTGCTTTCGAGGAAAATGATTATGAAGCGGATTTTGCTTTTAACGGAATTGAAGCGCTTGAATTGTTCTTAGAAAAAGACTTCGACCTATTCATTATCGATATCATGATGCCTGGGATTAACGGAATCCAGCTTTGTAAACAATTACGCGATAACCAAATAAACAAGCCTGTTTTAATGCTTACCGCAATGGGTACAATTGACGATAAAGTGATTGGATTTGAAGCTGGGGCTGATGACTATCTGGTTAAACCCTTCCATTTAAAAGAGCTGCTGGTTAGGGTTGCTGCTTTACTTCGCCGTAATGCTTCGCCGGCAAGTACCGAAACACACAAGCTGTTTTATCAGGATTTATGCCTGGATACTTACAGCAAAGAAGTAACCCGGGCGGGAAGGTTAATAAACCTTAGCGCAAAGGAATTTATCTTACTCGAACTCTTTCTTCGCAATCCAAACCGTTTGTTATCGCGTCAATTTATTGCTGAACAAGCCTGGGATATTAACTTCGATACAGGCACCAATGTTATCGATGTTTACATTAACTTTCTAAGAAAGAAAATCGATAAAGATTTCGAACGGAAATTAATTCATACAAAAATTAATATGGGCTATATTCTTAAATAATGAAAATAAAAGACCGAATTGCATTGTACTTTACCCTAATTAGCACGTCTATGCTCTTTGCGGTTTTGTGTATGGTGTATTTCACTTTTATGAAATTTTTGCAGGCAGATTTTTTTGAGCGCTTAACCGACCGAACAATGGTTACCGCCAAACTGTATTTAGAAGCCGATGAAATAAGCCGAGATGCTTTAAATACCATTCGACATAAATACCTGCAAAAACTAAACGGCGAGGTGATCCGTATTTACGACGAAAAAAATCGCGCAACATTTATTAGTGATTCTGCCCAGTACTGGACCACATCAACCATTAACAAAGTTCGGAAAAATGGGCGTTTAAAATATAGCGATGGGAACCGCCAGGTGGTTGGAATTTTCTATAAAGATAACCAGGGCGATTTTGTAATTCTTGCTTCCGCAGCAGATCAAGGTTCGCAAAACAGGTTAAGCAAGCTATTGAAAATTATGATTTTTACCTTTCTGCTCATCTCCATTCTGGTATTATTGTTAAGCAGGTGGGTAGCCGAAAAAATGCTCAAACCCTTAAATCTTTTTATGCTCGAAGTAAAACAGATTGGTTCAAAAAACATGGCTTTCAGGGTTCGGGAAACTGAAAATAAAGATGAAATTAATTTAATTGCCCAAAGCTTTAACCATTTAATGGAAGAACTGGAACAAGCCTTTATCCTCCAAAAAACATTCGTAGCCAATGCCTCGCATGAGCTTAGAACGCCGATTACCAGAATGATGATGAACGCTGAATTAGCCCTTTCGAAAGAAAGGGAAAACACATCATACAAAAAAGCAATTGCAGATATGCTGGAAGATGCAGAGAAAATGGACGATATAATTACTGGTCTGTTAACTCTGGCAAAAATGGATGTAGAATTAATTAATGCTCAGCTATTTCCAGTTAGTTTAAATAAGCTACTTAAAGATATTGAGTTAGAATGGCGGGATTCAAAAATGTTTCCATTTACTTTTACCGACAATAGTACTACTCCAGGGGCGCTTAAGGTTTCTGCAAATCCTGTTTTACTTCAAATTGCAATTGATAATATTATTTCTAACGCATTTAAGTTTTCAGATAACCAAGCCGTTATCTGCGAACTTAACCATACAGATTCTACCTGCGCCATCCATATAACAGATCAAGGCATAGGCATATCAGCTACAAAACAGGAAGAAATATTTAAGCCATTTTACACAACATCAAAAGAAAGCGGCAAAAAAGGAGAAGGAATGGGCTTATACATGGCGCAAAAAATTATCCACCTTTTTAAGGGAAATCTAAACGTTACGCGTTCTGAACAAGGGCGTACAACATTTACCATCACACTACCTCAAGTTTAATCTGCTTTTAATTTCGATTTAATTCCACTTTAATTCGGTAAAAATAGCTTTGCCGAATGAGAAGAATACAATTCCTGCTTTTATTTCTTTTCGCTACATCGGCGAGCAATATTTTTGCACAAAACGACACTTTACACTTAGATTTAATTCAAGCTGAAAAGCTCTTCCTGAAAAATAACTACGAACTTTTACTTCGCAATTATGAAATTGAAAGTGCCAGAGCAGAAATTATTACGGCCAAACTTTTTGATAACCCGCAATTAGAATATGAGAATTTATTCTATAACCATGAAACCAAAAAATTCCTGCAAACTTCTTACGAAAGCGGACAATATGCAGCTTCAATTTCTCAGCTCTTTAAACTGGCAGGTAAACGAAATAAAAACATTAAACTGGCACAAACTGGTGTACAGTTAGCCGAATTAGAGTATTTCGATTTAATGCGAACGCTTAAATTTGAGCTTCAAAATACTTTTTATAAAAGCTATTTTGCCTCGCAATCGCTTAAAGTTTACGAGAATCAAATCGCATCTACCGATCAACTTTTAAAAGCCTACAACATTCAGTTAAAGGTTGGCAATATTGCCAGAAAAGATGTGATCCGAATTAAATCATTATTAATTGGTTTAAAAGCAGAACGCACGGAATTGTTAAACGAACTGGAAGATAATTTTAAGGATTTAAGGTTAATGTGTGGTCTTCAGCCTGCTACTCCAATAACATTAATATTGCAGGCAGTCAATCATAATCAGTCGTTAATTACCCACATCAGTTACAACAATCTGTTAGATTCGGCACGAAATAACCGTTCGGATTTAAAATTAGCTAAAACAGATTTATTATATAATGAAGCCAATCTCAAACTTCAAAAAGCAATGGCTATTCCCGATATCGAACTTTCTTTAAGCTACGATTTGAAGGGTAACTATCCCGAAAAATATACTGGCTTAGGTTTAAAAATTCCAATCCCCCTTTTCAATAGAAATCAGGGTGAAATCAAGAAAGCTAAAATTGGCATAGATGCGGCAAATACAAGTATCAAAAGGCAAGAATTAATCCTCAAAAACGAAGTTTTTAACAGCTATAAAACCGCCGTTAGAAATGAGCAGAGTTTACAGGAAATTGATCCAGATTTTAGTTCCGATTTCAACAAACTAATCACAGGTTTAATTAAAAATTTCAGGGAAAGAAACATCAGCTTAATTGAATTTCTCGATTTGTACGAATCTTACAAAGACAACACACTTCAGCTTAATAAACTTCAATACGAACGGATGAGTTCGAGGGCAGAAATCAATTTCGTTACAGGTTCAAACATCTTTAAATAATCAACATGCAAATCCTCCATAAAAACATCGTTAAAGGCATTCTTATTTCTTCAACTGCCTTATTTTTTGCCTGCAGCGAGCACAAAACCGAAACTCCAGTCGAAAAATTTGCCATAACCGATTCACTTCTTAACCGCCTGGTTATTGATACGGTTGAACAGGCGAATAATAAAACCGACCTGATGTTTTCGGCTAAAATTACGGCAAATGAAGAACGTCGTTCTGAGCTTTTCCCAATGGTGAGCGGAACAGTTAACCAGGTTGCGGTTCGATTGGGCGATGAAGTTTCGGGCGGGCAGTTATTGGCTACGGTTAACAGCTCGGAAATGGCAGGTTTCGACAAAGAGGTTATTGCAGCCAACGCAGAATTAAAGAGCGCAGAACGTTCCATGAAACAAGCCGAACAATTATATGAAAGCGGACTTTCTTCTGCCAAGGAATTGGAAGATGCAAAAAACGATTATCAGGTTAAAAAAGCAGAAGCTAAACGTTCAACCGCTGTACTAAAGTTAAATGGCGGCAGCAAAAATGGATTTTACGCCATTAAATCGCCCATTAAAGGTTTTATTATCGAAAAAAATGTAACCAACAACATGCAATTACGACCTGATCATGATAAAAGCCTTTTTACAATTGCAGATTTATCGAATGTTTGGGCCATGATTAATGTTTACGAATCAGATATTTCAAAAATAAAAACTGGTGATGCTGTAAAACTGACTACACTTTCCTATCCTGATCAGGTTTTTACAGGGAAAATCGATAAACTGTACAACCTGATCGATCAGGACACTAAAGTAATGAGCGCCAGAGTGGTTATATCAAATCCCGATTTTCTGCTAAAGCCAGGCATGTTGGGTACAGTAAAAGTTTCGGCAAGTACAAACAGCAATTTGCCCGTTGTAAACTCCAGCGCCGTAATTTTTGATGAAAACAAAAACTACTTGCTTGTACTGGATCAAAACAAAAAGGTAAGCATTAAGGAAATACAAATTGGCAGAAAAACGGCCGATAAAACGTACATCACTAGTGATGTAAATGCTGGTGATTTAATTATCGCATCGAAACAGGTTTTTCTTTTCGAAAGCCTTAAAAGTCAATAATTTTTCATCAACCTATAAATTCAGATAATGAATAAATTCATTAAAAATATTATTGGCTTTGCGCTTAAAAACAAGTACTTCATTTTCTTTAGCACCTTTGTATTAATTGTTGCAGGCTATTTAAGTTTTAAAAGCACTACAATTGATGCATTTCCAGATGTTACCAATACCAACATTACCATTATTACACAATGGCCAGGCAGAAGTGCCGAGGAGGTAGAGAAATTTGTAAGCAGACCTTTAGAGATTGCCATGAATCCGACAGAAAAGCGAACCAGTATCCGCTCCTCTTCTCTGTTTGGTTTATCCATTGTAAAAGTAAGTTTTGAAGATGATGTAGATTATGCAGAAGCCAGGGTTCAGGTAAATAATCACCTGGAAGAAGCAGATTTACCCGAAGGCATTCAGCCAGAAGTACAGCCACCTTACGGGCCCACAGGTGAAATTTTCAGGTACACTTTAAGTAGCGATAAAAAATCGGTTCGGGAGTTAAAAACTTTGCAGGATTGGGTGATTCAACGCGAACTGCTTTCTGTTTCTGGAATTGCCGATGTGGTTAGTTTCGGTGGCGAAGTAAAAACTTATCAGATTACGGTTGACCCGCAAAAAGCCATACAGTACAAAGTTAGTGCTACCGAATTATTCGAGGCCGTATCTAAAAGCAATATTAATGTTGGTGGCGATGTAATTGTACAAGGCGGCCAGGCTTATGTTGTTCGGGGTATCGGCGTTTTAAACAACATCGATGAAATTAGAAATGTGGTGGTTGATAACATTAACGGAACACCAGTTTATGTTAAAACCATTGCCGAAGTTGCCGAATCGGCCTTGCCAAGACTCGGACAGGTGGGGAGAGATAATGATCCCGATGTGGTTGAAGGAATTGTGGTGATGAGAAAAGGGGGTAATCCAAGTGAAGTAATTGCCCGTTTAAAGGATAAAATTGCCGACATCAATAACAATATCCTTCCAGGAGATGTAAAAATTAATGCCTTTTACGATCGTGAGGATTTGGTTAATTATTCGGTACATACCGTGATGGGAAATATGTTGGAAGGAATCATATTTGTAACCCTCATTGTATTCCTTTTCATGGCCGACTGGCGAACAACTCTAATCGTTTCCATCATTATACCATTGGCATTGCTTTTTGCTTTTATATGTTTAAAATTGAAAGGAATGCCTGCGAATTTATTATCAATGGGTGCGATAGATTTTGGAATAATTATAGATGGTGCAGTCGTAATGGTCGAAGGAATTTTTGTTGCGCTCGACCACCAGGCCAGGAAAATTGGCATGGAGCGATTTAACAAAATAAGTAAACTAGGCATTATTAAAAAAGCTTCGCTAGAGAATGGTAAGGGGATTTTATTTGCCAAACTGATTATTATTACTGGATTACTCCCAATTTTTACCTTCGAAAAAGTAGAAGGTAAAATGTTTTCGCCATTGGCATGGACATTAAGTTTTGCGCTTTTAGGCGCCTTAATACTTACGTTTACTTTAGTTCCTGCAATGGCGAGTTTGCTGCTCAAAAAAAATGTAAAAGAAAAACATAACATCTTTTTAGAATGGCTTACAAAAATTACCTTGAAATTTTACGATGCCTGTTTCAGTAAGAAAAGATTAACCTTCGCCATTTCCATTATCATATTAGTTTTTGGGGCTTTCAGTTTTAAGTTTTTGGGTACCGAATTTTTACCAAGTTTGGATGAAGGCTCTATTTACGTTCGGGCAACGGGGCCATTGAGTATATCGCTTAACGAAACCAAAAAGCTTTCGAATGATATGCGTAAAATCTTTTTGAGTTTTGACGAGGTTAAACAGGTAATGTCGCAAACAGGGCGACCGAACGATGGTACCGATGCTACAGGCTTCTATAATATGGAATTTCATGTAGATATTTATCCCCGAAAGGAATGGAAACGCAAGCAAAGTAAAGAGCAGCTGATCGAACGTATGCAGGAGAAACTAAAAGGCTTCCCTGGAATAAGTTTAAATTTCTCACAGCCTATTTCTGATAATGTTGAGGAAGCCGTTTCTGGTGTTAAAGGTTCCATTGTAGTCAAATTATTCGGCGATAATTTCGAATTCATGGAAAGAGAAGAAGAAAAAATCGAAGAGATTCTGAAAACAGTTGATGGAATTGAAGATTTAGGGATTTTAAGAAATCTTGGTCAGCCAGAATTACAAATCAACCTCGATCAGAAGAAAATGGCCTTGTATGGCGTAAGCACGTCTGATGCAAACTCGGTAATTGAAATGGCAATCGGCGGTAAAGCTGCCACACAAATTTATGAGGGAGAACGAAAATTCGATTTGATTATCCGATATCCCGAAGATTTTAGAAATGATGAAAGTGCCATTGCAAAATTGCAGGTTCCAACAATATCTGGTTCAACTGTTCAGCTAGGCGAAATATCAAGCATCCGAAAAATTACAGGCCCAAGCATAATTTACAGGGATAAGCACAAACGTTATGGCGCAATAAAATTCTCCATAAGGGGTAGAGATATGGGTAGTGTAATTGCGGAAGCACAGGAAAAGGTAAACGCAAAAATTAAACTGCCCAAAGAATATAAGTTAGAATGGGCAGGCGATTTTGAAAACCAACAACGAGCTACCGCAAGATTATCTCAGGCCGTACCAGTAAGTTTATTGCTTATTTTCTTCATTTTATTTGTACTGTTCGGGAATGTCCGCGATGCCTTGCTTGTACTGAATAACGTTCCTTTTGCAATGATAGGCGGTATAGTGGCGCTATTAATTGCAGGTGTAAACTTTAACATTTCTGCTGGCATTGGCTTTATTGCCTTATTTGGAATCTGTGTGCAAAATGGAGTTATTCTGATTACCCGATTTAAAAGTAATATCGTAACCTTAAAACATCATCCAACATGGACTTTTACCGATGCCATGAAAGATGGAATTGCCAGTCGCTTTCGGCCTGTATTAATGACCGCCATGATGGCCGCAATTGGCTTAATGCCCGCAGCACTTTCAACTGGAATTGGATCTGAAGCTTCAAAGCCTTTAGCCATTGTAGTTATCGGTGGTTTAATAACCAATACCATATTTAATCTTTTTGTTTATCCGATCGTTTTCTACTGGTCGTACCGCAAAAAAGTTGAAAAACTTAACGCCTCAACAATTCAATAAACTGTTATCTGAAAGCCTTGAATTTTATTCAGGGCTTTTTTTTAGGAAAAATAATTTTCAGGAAAACCAATTATTCCGTAAAGTCGTAAGTATGGTTACAAGCTGCTACTCTATGGGAAAGTTTTCCTTTCTATTTCTGCTTTCATTTTTTCTCTTGCTTTGCGTAAGCGCAAAGTTAACATCGTCGTTAATAAGCCCTGCCACCTCAATTTCATCAAAAGAAGATTTAGAAAAAGATAAAAGCGAAAAAATAGAAACTGGAAGTGAAGAAAAGAATGGAAACGAAGGTAAAGTTAAACCTGGCGAATTTATTTTAACTCACATTACCAATTTTGCCTTCCTTCACCAAAGTAAAATCAGCTACCTTAAAAACAATCCTAATCTCCCAACCACTTATTCAAAAGTTTTACAGCAACCTCCTAAAAATTTTTAGTTTTTCGAATAATTAAACAATTCCTTAAATAAAAAATTTTAAAAATGCTTAAAACTAAACATGCACTGATAGCGGTACTATGTACCTTATCTTTAACCTTCATATTCTCATCTTGCAAAAAAGACAAAGGTTACAATGACCAGGAAACGATAGTTCCAGGTCCTGATTTAAACGTTTACGCACTAACTGCTGATGGCAAATTGCTATTGGTTAATGCTAAAAATCCTTCGAGTGTTACCTCACAGGTAACTTTATCGGGTTTACAAACTGGCGAAACCATTTTAGGTGTTGATTTCAGACCTGCAACGGGACAACTTTATGGCGTGGGGAGCACCAGCCGTTTATATATTATCGATCCGAAAACAGGTATTTCGAGAGCTGTTTCCGCAACGCCATTTACACCTGCTCTTACGGGCACTTCTGTTGGATTTGATTTTAATCCAACCGTTGATCGAATCAGATTGGTTACATCAACAGGGCAGAACCTGCGATTGCATCCAGAAACAGGCGCTGTTGCCGCAACCGATGGCGCAATTAATGGCGTAACAAATGCAAAAATTACGGCCTCTGCCTACACACAAAATAAAGCAGGAGCAACTACTACTGTTTTATTTGGTATTGATGTAGCTAATGATAAACTTCACAAACAGGATCCACCTAATGATGGTAAACTGGTTGAAGTTGGAAGTCTTGGTTTTGATGTAGAGGATGCGAGTGGATTTGATATTAATCCAGATGGAACTTCTGCGCTTGCGGCATTATCTGTTGCAGGTACTTCATCACTTTTCACTATAGATTTAACCAGTGGAAAAGCAGCTAAAATTGGTAATTTCACTCAACAGATTGCTGGAATCGCAATTCCGACAGAACCTGTGGCTTACGCCATATCAGCAACAAACGATCTTTTAATTTTCAATCCGCTTGCTACAACACCAACGTCAATTTCGAAACCAATTACTGGAATGCAAACAGGGGAAACTATTCTTGGCTTAGATATGCGCCCGGTTAATGGTCAGTTATTTGCACTTGGCAGTACCAGTAGAATTTATACAATTAACGCATCATCAGGCGTTGCTGCTTTGGTAGGCACGGCACCTCTAACTACGTTACTTTCTGGAACTTCATTTGGATTTGATTTTAATCCAACAGTTGATCGAATTAGAATTGTAAGCAACACAGGCCAGAATCTACGTTTTAATCCAGCAGACGGTACCGTAATTGTTGATGGCAATATATCGATGGCTACAGCAAATATTACAGGTGCAGCCTATACGAATAATGTTGCTGGCGCTACGACCACTGTACTATTTGATATTGATTCGCAAACGGATAGACTATACAAACAAGATCCGCCGAACTTAGGTACTTTAGTAGATGTTGGTGCGCTTGGCGTTAATGTGGAGGCCGCAAATGGTTTTGATATTGGCTCAACATCAGGAACTGCTTATGGATTATTTACTGTAGCTGGTGTTCAGAAAATTTATACCGTGAATTTAACTACTGGAGCAGCTGCCGCACTAGGCACAATTGCAACTCCAGCCAGAGCATTTACCTTAGGTATTAGCTTATAAATAATTAATATATTAAAAAAGACTGTATTATAAATTTCTAAAAACCTAATCCTGTTGAGCTTATCGAAACACTTAATATTTTCTTAAGTCATTCAACAAGTTCAGGATTACAAATTGAATTTATAATGCAGTCTTATTTTTTTACTTATTTGATTAGCTGATCAATTACAGCGTCTTCAACCAAATTCGGGAGTGTAACTCTTAACGTTGGTGTTCTTTCCATCTCTCTTTCGATGGCGAAACGAGCTTCTTTATTTCTGGCCCAGCTTCTTCTGGCAATACCATTGTTTACATCGAAAAACAGCATATTTTTCAATTTTGCAGCAGCTTGCGCCGTTCCATCCAACACCATTCCGAAACCACCATTAATAACTTCGCCCCAACCTACACCACCACCATTGTGAATGGAAACCCAGGTTGCACCTCTAAAGCTATCACCAATTACATTCTGAATAGCCATGTCGGCTGTGAAACGACTTCCATCATAGATATTACTGGTTTCCCTAAACGGAGAATCCGTTCCGCTTACATCATGATGATCTCTCCCTAAAATAACAGCAGCAGATAATTGTCCGTTTTCTATTGCATCATTAAAGCGAGAAGCAATTTTTGCTCTCCCCTCCGCATCCGCGTATAAAATTCTACTTTTAGAGCCAACAACAAGTTTGTTTTCGGCTGCGCCAATAATCCAGTTGATATTATCCTGAAGCTGTTGCTGAATTTCCACAGGCGCATTTACCTTAATTTCCTCCATAACTTCTCTGGCAATTTGGTCAGTTATTTCCAGGTCTTCTGATTTCCCTGAAGCACACACCCATCTGAAGGGGCCAAAACCGTAATCGAAACACATCGGCCCAAGAATATCTTCTACGTACGAAGGATATTTAAAATCAACCTTATTCGGAGCCAAAACATCGGCTCCTGCCCGACTACATTCTAATAAAAAGGCATTTCCATAATCGAAAAAGTAAGTGCCACGTTTACTATGTTCTCCAATACTTTTCGCTTGTTGTTTTAACGATTGCTGTACCAAAACTTTAAAATGCGCAGCATCTTCGGCCATCATTATATTGGCATCAGCATAACTTATACCTGTTGGGTAATAGCCCCCCGAAAAAGGATTATGTAAAGAGGTTTGATCTGAACCAATGGTAACTTCGATGTTTTTCTGATAAAAAGTTTCCCAAACCTCAACTACATTACCTATGTATGCAATGGAAACGGTTTCTTTATTGCTTTGAGCGAGTAAAATACGAGAAACCAAAGCTTCTAAATTATCAACCAATTCATCCACCCAGCCTTGTTGTTTTCTTTTTTCTGCAGCTTGCGGATTTACCTCTGCACAAACGGTAATGCAACCTACAATATTGCCTGCTTTAGTTTGCGCACCGCTCATGCCCCCCAAACCTGCTGTTAAAAAGATTTTTCCAGCAACAGCTGAACCATAAAAACCCTTTTTTCTAAAAGCATTCATCAAGGTAATTGCGGTTCCATGCACAATTCCCTGCGGACCAATATACATGTACGAACCTGCGGTCATTTGTCCATATTGGGTTACACCTAATGCGCTAAATTTTTCTAAATCTGATGGTGAAGAATAATTCGGAATCATCATGCCATTACTAACGACAACTCTTGGCGCCGCTGTTGATGAAGGAAATAAGCCTTGCGGATGACCGCTGTAAATATTAAGCGTCTGCTCATCAGTCATGATGGCCAGGTATTGCATGGCGATTAAATATTGCGCCCAATTTTGAAACACACTGCCATTTCCGCCATAAGTAATTAACTCTTGTGGATGTTGTGCAATTGCTGGGTCTAAGTTATTTTGAATCATAAGCATAATTGCAGCCGCATGCTTACAATTACAAGGATATTCTTCAATTGGCCTTGCGTACATTTCGTAATCAGGCATAAACCTATACATGTAGATATGCCCCAAACTGTTCAGTTCTTCCAGAAACTCGGCTGCCAATTCCGAATGCCATTGTTGGGGAAAATAGCGCAAAGCATTACGTAAACTCAGCTTTTTTTCGGTTTCATTTAATACCGCCTTTCTTACTGGTGCATGGCTAAGTTTCGAATCTCTTATTTTCTTATTCGGTAAAACCGATGGGATACCGTTTAATATCTGCTCTTTAAAATTCATTTGAGTCTATTTTATAGAAAGGATATGTTATTTTCTTTCGCTGCCCTTGCTGCTACTTTTACAATCTCGTCATCTTTAACCATGTTTATCGAAGTTTCCATCATATCGTACATAATCTGATCGTGCTCAAGGTGTTCAATCTTCGTTCTTACAAAATCATGTACAGCTGCTAATATTTTACCTTGTTTCAAAGGTTGGTGATAATCTACAGCCTGGGCAGCACAGAAAAGTTCTATGCCTAATATTTTCTGCACATTTTCAATAACCTGTAAGGCCTTACGGCCGCTGATGGAGCCCATACTCACGTGATCTTCCTGCCCCAGCGAAGTTGGAATACTATCTGCACTTGCAGGGAAACAAAGTCCTTTATTTTCGCTCGCCAAAGCTGCAGAAGTATATTGCACAATCATAAATCCTGAATTTAAGCCTGTTTCTTTCATCAACAATTTCGGTACATTATCCGTATTTCCCTCTAAGGATAAATAAATTCTGCGATCGCTGATATTTCCGATTTCTGAAGCCGCTAAACAGGCGTAATCCAAAGGCATTGCCAGCGGCTGACCATGGAAATTACCTCCGCTAATGGTTAAGTCATCACTAAATATTACTGGATTATCCGTTACCGAGTTAAGTTCTATTTCGAGCACTTCATTTAAATGTGTCCACGCATTCCAGGAAGCACCGTGCACCTGAGGAATACACCTTAAAGAATATGGATCCTGAACTTTTGCACAATTTAAATGCGATGCGGCAATTTCCGACCCCTCTAAAAGTGTGCTGATTCTTTCTGCAACTTTGATATTTCCAACATAAGGTCTTAACTGATGGAGTTTTGGATGGAACGGTTTTTTAGAGCCTAACAAGCCCTCAATCATCATCGCTGAAATCACATCAGCAGAGATCAGCAAATTATACATCCGATCGACAACCATTACAGCATGTGCCGCAATAAACTGGGTTCCGTTTATTAGGGCTAAACCCTCTTTCGGACCAAGCGCTATTGGCAATAAATTATGTTCTTTTAGCAGTTCTGCTGTCGAAATTACCTTTTCTTTATAGGTTACTTTTCCAAGTCCGATTAGTGGTAGAAATAAATGAGATAGCGGCGCTAAATCGCCAGATGCGCCAACTGAACCTTGTTTTGGGACAACTGGAGTAGCACCAATTTCCAAAAACCAGATCATCCGTTCTAAAGTTTCTAGTCTAATTCCAGAATAGCCCTGAGCCAAAGCCTGAAGTTTCAAAATAAGCATTAAGCGAGAAATTTCTGTACTTATCGGTTCACCTACACCCACGGCGTGGCTTTTGAGTATATTCTCCTGAAGTTTACGAGTATCACCCTCCGAAATCATGGAAGTACAAAGTGGCCCAAAGCCAGTATTTACGCCATACACAGCTGCTCCAGCCCCTGCAATCCGCTCCACAACCTTGCTGCTTTCTATTACTTTCGCTCTGGTATCATCGTTTAAAACACCCGATAATTCGCCTCTGCAAATTGCAAGTGCAGTTGCCGATGTTAATTTATCTATTCCGTAATTAAAAAACTGGTTTACATTCATATAGCAAAGATTTAAACAAAAATAACATCTATATTTGATACCTATAAATACCAATTTAATCAACGTTCAATAACCATGAGTTATCAATTAGAGCTTAGACATTTAAAATATTTCCAGGTACTTGCAGAAGAATTAAGGTTTAGAAAGGCTGCGGATAAGCTTTTTATATCTCAACCTGGATTGAGCAGGCAAATTAAGCAGATGGAAGAATTGCTGAATGTTGAGCTGTTTGATCGCACCAAGAAAAAGGTTGAACTGACCAGAGCTGGCATTTACTTAAAACAAGAAGTAGATCTTTTGTTCAGTCATGTAGAAAATATTAAAAAGGAGCTCACAAATATTGAGGCTGGTAATCAAGGTGAACTTAGAATTGGCTTTTTAGGTTCTGCCGCACAAAAAATAATACCCGAATTAATTTTTAAGCTGAACAAAACACTCCCTGGTGTGAGAACCAATCTCGATGAAATGCCTAATAAACTGCAAATCGAGCTTTTAGATAAAGATATGATTGATTTGGGTTTCGTAAGAATTCACCAGTTCAAAACTGGAATTTCCAAGCACCTCATTCATCAGGATACTTTTTCTTTGGTTCTTCCAAAACACCACCCAATGAATAAGGCCAGTTTTGAAGCCGTAAAAAAGATCGCTAACGAACCCTTTATTTTCTTTTCTAGTGATGACAGTCCTTTTTATTATGATTTGATTATGGGAATTTGCGAAGACCATGGCTTTCAACCTAAAACTTTCCATAAATCGGTAAATGCCTTAACCATTTATAAATTAGTGGAAGAAGGACTGGGAATTGCCATTGTACCAACAGCACTACAATATGGTTATAAGGAAAATGTTAAGTTTGTAGAGCTTACCCACATTCCTCAACGAACAGAATTATATATGATTTGGAAAGATTCAAACCGAAATCCTGTTTTAAAAAATGTTTTGGATTTGTTCGTTAACAAAGGATAAGTTGTAATCATCATCTATTTACCAGCGCTTTTCATATCTAACACCTGCAATTTTAAAATTCTTATATTGCAACACTAATCATAATGAACCCTGCTAAAAACATCAATATTAAATCTATTGGTGCGTTTCTCTTAAAAAAAGAATGCATCGCTATCGTTTATCTCCTACTGGCAATTATAGCTGGCTGTAAGCAATATGTACATCATACTTTTAATAATTACCTCATTTTTAAATATGTTTACTGGCATACAATAGATTTTCAGAATTTATATAATAACTACCCTCAATATTTAGACAGCAACCATTACGGCCCGTTGTTTTCGGTTTTTATAGCGCCATTTGCGCTATTACCCGATGGATTAGGGATGGTACTATGGAATGTCGCCAACATATCAATATTACTCTGGGGAATTTACAGTTTGCCAATATCCTTAAATAAACGGGCTGTTATCGCCTGGATTTGCGCCCACGAAACCTTAACAGCTTTATTTAGTTTTCAGTTTAATATCGCCTTAACTGGTTTTATCATACTCAGTTTTTCATACCTGTTAAAGAAAAAAGAAATCCAATCCGCATTTTTTATCGCCTTTGGCACCCTTGTTAAATTATATGGAATTGTAGGTCTGGCCTTCTTTTTTTTCACCAAAAACAAAGTGAAATTTATCATTTCAGGAATAATTGCCTTTACCGTTCTTTTTGCAATACCAATGGCAATTTCTTCTCCCGCCTTTATCATTCAGTCTTATGGAGATTGGTATAACTCTTTAGTTCATAAAAATGATTTAAACGCTTCCTTAACTTCGTTTCAAGACATTTCGGTTATGGGCATGGCACGGAGGATTTCAGGCAATATTAACATGCCAAATGGGCCATTTTTACTAGGCGGATTATTGCTATTTGCTTTACCTTATCTAAGAATTAAACAATATAAAAATCTTGCTTTTCGCTTAATGCTGCTGGCATCAACGTTAATTTTTACGGTAATTTTTAGTAGTGGATCAGAATCACCAACCTACATCATCGCATTTGCAGGTGTAGCCATTTGGTTTATCGTTCAGCAAAATCCAAAACAACCTTGGGTAATTGCATTATTTGTATTTGCGTTATTGCTTACCAGCCTATCGCCAACAGATATTTTCCCAAAACCTGTTAAAGAATTTATTCGTCTATATTCACTCAAAGCCCTACCTTGCACCATCATTTGGCTAACTATTATCTATCAAATGATGAAACAAGATTTTGAATCTTATTTGATTTCCGATAAATGAAGAAATTAGTTTCCATCGTTATTCCTGCTTACAATGAAGCCGACAATGTTTTTGTAATTGCAGAAAGCATTAAAAGCGTATTTTCTACCTTAAATTATAGCTATGAAATTATTTTAGTAGATGATGGCAGTGCAGACCATACACTCGACAAAATAAGAGCATATGCAGCAACTACAGATAACGTATTTTTTCTCGAGTTTTCTAAAAACTTCGGCCATCAGTTAGCCGTAAAAGCAGGGATGGATCATGCTTATGGCGACTGTGTAATTTCTATGGATTGCGATATGCAACATCCACCGGAGTTGATTCCTGATATGCTAAAAAAATGGGAAGAAGGTTTTGAAGTGGTGTACACCATAAGAGCAGAAGATAAAAATTTATCAAAAGGCAAAAGAAGTTCATCCAGTTTATTTTACAAAACTTTAAACTGGTTATCCGATATAGAATTAGAACCAGGTGCGGCGGATTTTCGTTTACTGGATCAAAAGGTTGTTAATGTATTCCGTAATTTCCATGAGAACGAACCTTTTTTAAGGGGCCTCGTTAAATGGTTAGGTTTTAAACAGATTGCAATTCATTATCATCCTGCGGCTCGTTTTTCTGGCAAAAGCAAGTACACATTCAAAAAAATGGTTAACCTTGCCTTGCATGGCGTTACTTCTTTTAGTATTAAGCCATTGTACACAGCTGTTTATTTAGGTTTTATATTATCGATGGCATCGGTGCTTTATGTTCCGTACATTATTTATGCATTTGCTAATAATGTAGAAGTTTCGGGTTGGGCTTCTGTAATTATGACAATTGTTTTCTTTGGTGGATTACAATTAATCATTTTAGGCATTATTGGTATCTATGTAGGGAAAATGTTTATGCAATCTAAAAACCGACCAAATTATATTATTCGTTCAACAAATATTCCAGTTAGATAATGGTTCTTTTAAGTTTTGATATCGAAGAATTCGACATGCCTTTTGAGTATGGAAAGGACATTGCCTTTGCTGATCAGATTGCGATTTCCAGAGCAGGAACAATTGCTATTTTAGACTTATTAGATAAACACCAGGTTAAAGCAACATTTTTTTGCACCGTAACTTTCGCAGAAAACATTCCTGATTTAATTAATCGAATTACAGAAACAGGCCATGAATTAGCTTCACATGGTTATTACCATTCTGATTTTAAACCAGAGCATCTTTTACAATCCAAACTTAAATTAGAAGAACTTTCTGGTAAGGAAATTACAGGTTACCGAATGGCCAGAATGATGCCTGTTGATGAGCAAGAAATTGAAAAAGCAGGCTATACTTACAACACCTCCATCAATCCAACTTATTTACCAGGCAGATACAACAACTTTAATATATCTCGAACCTTTTTCACAAAGGAAAATGTGCTTCAAATTCCAGCATCTGTTAGTCCATTAGTTCGATTCCCTTTATTTTGGTTATCGTTCCATAATCTACCTCTTAGCATTTATAAATTCTTAGTCAGCTGGACCTATAAAAAAGATCGATACCTTAACGTATATTTTCACCCTTGGGAATTTACAGATTTAGATGATTTTGAACGTTTTGGCTTTCCTGCTTACGTGAGAAAAAATACTGGCGTTAAAATGATTCAAAGAATGGATAATTTAATCAGTTGGATGAAATCTAAAAATTATCCCTTTGGTACCTTTCAAAATTTTATTGAAACAATAACAGCAAAATAATTAGCAGCTAACACTTAAACTGAAAGCTATTTATAAGTTTCTGCAAGTTTTAGCGCATTGTAAGCATTTACTATGCCACCGCTTATACAAAGTTCACTAAAAGGTACTCGTACATTTTGTCCTTTGTCGTTTGTGTTTTTTACCTTGTGCAATACCTTGGTAACCGATTTAATTATAATTTCTCTAACCTGAGCAGGTTTTAATTGTGGATAATAGCTTAAAATTAAAGCCGCTAAACCCGAAACAACTGGCGAAGCCATACTTGTTCCATCCAATTCCTCGTATTGATTGTTTGGAACCGTAGAATTAATCAAAAAGCCTGGCGCAAAAACATCTACATTATACTTACCATAATTAGAAAATTCGGCTTTTAAGCTTTCATCATCCTTATAGGCGCTCGCCCCAACCTCTATCCAGTTCGTTGCATGTGGAAGTTTGTATTTAGCAGAATCTAAAGGAACTGGTTTTACAACAGGCGTTCTATCCATACCTGGTCTCATCCCCATGCCATTTCCAGCCATTGGCTTTGGTGGTGTAAAATCAGCCAAAACTGGTTTTTTGTTGGCTATTTTATATGCTTCAGCTTCTGGACTATCGTAATATTTATTCGGGTAATTCTCTTCTACATCATTATTTTTTGCATCATTCCCTGCAGCGTGCACTAATAAAACATCCTTACTTTCGGCATACTTTATCGCCTCATCTACGGCTTTCTTATCCCACTTGTAAGCTTTACCAAAGCTCATATTTATTACTTTAGCACCATTATCAACTGCATAACGAATTCCATTTGCAACATCTTTATCGCGTTCATCACCTGTAGGCACAACTCTAATGGCCATAATGCTTACATGATTCGCTACGCCCATAATACCCAGGCTATTGCCCCGATTTGCACCAATTATGCCCGAAACATGTGTTCCGTGCTGTGCATCAGGGCCTTTTACATCATTATTTCCGTAATCTCGCTGCTTAGAATTGGCGTAATCATCCCCGACCAATTCAGCACGCATGTCATATTTGGGGTTCAGGTTATATTTCAGCATGGCATCATACTGCTTGTAACCGTCGTTAATATTCTTATAGAACTTTTCAAAACCCCCATCGTCTTTCGATCCTCTGAAAATGATCTTTTTTACCTGTTCCTCTTCTTCATCATCAGCTTTATAATTACTTATGTTTTCTAAAGTCGGAATCTCTACCTTATTTATTTTAGCTACAGAATCAATAACTTTTTTAATTTTTATCAATACGGAAAACGTTTGACTTGCATCATCATATTTTTTGCCGAAATCGCCAACCATTTTTTTATAAAGCCTAAACTCTTCTTTTTGTCCGCTATCCAAAGGGGTTAAATTTGTTGTAGACTGATATTTTGGTGTATAAATCCGAAGTAATCTTACAAGTTCAAGATTATCAAATTCCAAATTACCTTTCTTAGAACCAATGAAATTCCATCCATGAATATCATCTATGTAACCGTTACCATCATCGTCAATTCCGTTACCTGGAATCTCCTTTTTATTGGTCCACAAAACATCTTTTAAATCCTCATGATTGGTATCAACTCCACCATCGATTACCGCTACAATTATCTTTTGCTTAGGCTGCTTATCTTTAAGAATTTCGCGATATGCCTTATCTGTGCTAATGCCAAAAAAACCATTTTCAGCCAAGTCCAGATTAAACCAGTTAGCTGGCAGCTTAACGTTTTTATTTTGTGCAAAACTTACGGTGTTTACACCTATTAAAAACGCAATTAAAACAATCTTATTCAGGCCAATATTCATCATAGCAATATATACGTGGTACTACAATAATACGGTTTTATTGCCTTTGGCTTGAAAAATTTAGCATTTTTTAACAGACTCAAAAATTTACAAAACACAAAAGGGTTATCTCAAAATGAGATAACCCTTTTTATAATTAAAGCACGATAAATTAGTTACTATATCCAGGATTTTGTTGTCCTTTTAAAATCGGATTTGCATTTAACTCACTTTGTGGTAAAGGTAATACCAATTTATTATCACCTGGCTGGAAATTCACAATTGCCCAGTGTCCGTTTCCTGCTGTTCTAACTACAGGAGTTTTGGTTCTGAGTAAATCGAAGAATTTAAATCCTTCGCCATAAAGTTCTTTACCTCTTTCAACCAAAATTTCGTTAATTAACGCCTGGCCAGTATTTGCTGATGGTGCTGTTGCCACGCCCGCTCTTTGTTGAATAGCCAGTAAGGCAGTTTTAGCTGCTGCTTCATTTGCTACGCCTTGTCTAGCTTCTGCTTCTGCCTCGATCAGATACATTTCAGAAGATCTGATGATCACTTGATTTTGCGCTGGAGTAGTAGAGAAATCGAATTTATTAATTAAAAATCCTTCCTGCCCTCTTCTTGCACCAATTACACCATTTACTTTAAATTGCTGTAAACGGATGTCGTTTGCTGCGAATGAATTAAAGAAGTTATCTGCTGCTCTGAAACTAGAATAACCAATATCGAAAGGATCATAAAACGAGTTTACGGTTAAAAACCCAGAGTTATCATCTGTTCTTGAATTTAAAGCATAAATCCATTCTGATGATGGGTTGATGTAACCCGTCAATAAAGATGCACCAGTTCCAAGTGGTTTACCCGCACGAGCTAATTTTGCATATTTACTGGCATTTGGATAATCGCCCATGGTAAGATAAACCCTGGCCAAGAAGCCCTGAATAGCACCTTTAGTCATTCTATAAACACTTGTTTTTGTAGCTGGAATGTTTGCCTCCGCATATAAAAAGTCTGACAATATTTGTGCATAAACATCTTTAACCTTGGCTCTTCCAGATAAGGCATCGTTTGGACCAAGCGGCGCCAAAACTAAAGGTACACCTAAGGCTTCTGGATCTAGCGTATATGGCTTGCCATACCATTGAACTAACCAAAAGTAAGCCTCTGCTCTTAGGGCTCTGGTTTCTGCCAAATAACCGCTTTTTTGAACATCAGTAAGCGCAGATGTAGGAATATTTAGTTCAAACTGATTTGCATTAGCAATTACCCTATAATTTGATGTCCAATAATCCAATGGTTCAGAAGAACTTGAATTTTCGATAAATTGATAACCATTTATAAATCTGCTGTAATTCCCTGCTCCACTTACAATTAACACATCACCTCCCTTAACATCATTATTTAAAATCATGTTGTATTTAACAGAACCAGTAGAGAGATCATAAACCCCCGTAAGCGCTGCCGCAATTTTTTCAGGTGAAGAAAAGGCTTCCGCAGAGTTAATTGATGTTGTTGGTGTTACTTCTAAAAAGTCTTTTTTACATGCTCCCAAACTTGCAAGAAGAAGGATTGCACTATAAATTCCTATTTTATTAATCTTTTTCATAATATCTTATCTATATAATTAAAAACCAGCTGTTAAACCAATTGAAAAGGTTTTGATATTTGGAATATCATTGTTACTGGTTCCATCAATTGTTGATTCAGGATCGTACCCTTTGTGCTTGGCCAACGTAAACGGATTTTCGGCCATTACAAATAAGCGAGCAGTCGATAACATCACTTTATTAGCCCATTCTTTTTTCAAGGTATAACCAAGCGCAATATTCTTAACCCTCATGTAAGAACCATCATACAAAAATCTGCTGGAAGCACTATTCGATAAATCGGTATTTGATGTAGGTAAAAATCTAGGAATAGTTGAACTCGTGTTAGTAGCCGACCATGCGTTTAATACATCTCTTGACATTTGCTGTCCAGGTGTAATACCATTATGCATTAATGCTGCATATAACGCATCATAAACCTTTCCTCCTAAAGAGAAATAAGTATAAACGCTCAAATCAAAATCCTTATAGTTTAAAGTATTATTGAAACCACCATAGTATTTTGGAAGTGCCGAGCCTAAGCCAGAATATTGTTTCGCTTCTGCGTAAACTTTAGTTGTTACTTTATTTCCAGAAGCATCATCCTTATACCACATTGCTCTACCATCTGCCTGATCGATTCCTGCATATTCTCTCAAATACCACTGGTAACGATCTCCTCCGATTTTTATCAGCTTAGTTCCATCAACAACTTCATCCTGTGTTGAAGCAACAATTTTGTTTTTAATTTTAGTGATGTTAAAAGCGATGTTCCAGTTAAAATCTGTTGTTCTAATTGGCGATGCATTGATAGCAAGTTCAATCCCAGTATTGTTCATCTCAGCCAAATTGGTTGTTATAGAAGTAAAACCAGTAGTTCTTGATAAAGGTTTTGCAAACAATAAGCCATCAGATTTCTTCTGAAAGTAAGAAATTTCACCATTAATTCTGCGATTTAAAACCGAGAACTCTAAGCCAAATTCTGTTGTTTTTGATTTCTCCCAAGCCAATTCACTATTAGCAAGCTGACTATAAGCCATACCTGCAAGACCTTCGTAAGCATTAGCTAAAGAGTATAAACCCTGCGCAGCATAGCGGCCAATATCATTGTTACCCGTAACACCATAACTCGCACGCAATTTTAAATCGTCAATGAAACGAACATCTTTCATGAAATTTTCTTGCTTAAGTCTCCATGCGCCACCAACTGACCAGAAGTTACCAAATTTATTATCTGGTCCGAAAGCCGAAAATCCATCTCTTCTGAAACTTCCCGAAAGGAAATATTTACCTTCGTAATCATAATTTGCTCTTGAAAAATAAGATTCAAATCGAGCTTCAGTATAAGAAGAAGATGCCGTTCCAGGCGTAGAAGCAGAAACCAGTTCAGTTTGTCCAGCGAATCCATAGCCAGTAGCCATTGCGGTTATACCATCAAACTTATTACGATAAGCTTCCTGACCCACCAATACGTCAAAATTATGTTTTCCAATGCTTTTATTATAGGTTAAAGTGTTAATGTAAGTTGTCGTAATATCTTCTTTTGAATAACGATAGCCTCTACCCTTAACTCCTACACCATTACCGTGTAATAAATTATAAAACTGGCTCTCTCTAACTGCTGAATAATCTAAACTAACTGTTGATTTAGCCGTAAATCCGTTAAGAAATTTTACCTGAGCAAAAGGTGTAGTTGTAATACGGGTAATTTTAGTTAAATAAGTATCTAATTCATTTAACCCAACTGGATTAAAATCAGGTGAAACTGGATTAACATAGCTATAGGTAGGATTACCGTTTGCATCCAAAACTGGGTTACCATTTGCATCTCTAACATATAAAGAGTAAATGTTAGCAACGATATCACCAAATCTTACTGGATTTGCACCACCACCTGCACCAGGAGGCGTGTTCTGTGTTGAACTGGCTAACGTATTATTGATACCGAATGAAAAGAATTTATTCACATCATTCGATAGGTTAAATTTCCCTGAATATCTTTTATAATCAGAACCAATTACGATACCTTTCTGATCGAAGTAACCACCAGAAACGTAATATTTAAGCTTCTCTGAACCACCACTAGCAGAAACATTCACGTCTTTAGTTTGCCCTCTTCTTAATACTTCATCTCTCCAGTTGGTATCATATAATAAAGATGCGCCAGGAGCTAAACCCCCACCAGCAACGAATGGATTTAATGTATTAAAAGGATTTACAGTCAATCTATTTCTTGTTAAGGTATTTGCTGCAATTGCAGCTGCATCAGGAGCTAATCCAGCAGCAATTCTCTGGGCATAATAGCTATCGAAATAAACCTTATAATATTCTTGTGCGTTTAAAACGTCGTGTTTTTCTACAGCTTGATAAGAGTAACCTCCAGTTATGCTAGCAGTAAATTTAGTTGCACCAGCTTTACCTTGCTTGGTCGTAATTAAAACAACCCCATTCGCCGCACGAGATCCATAAATTGCAGATGCTGCTGCATCCTTAAGGATCGTTACCGATTCAATATCATTAGGGTTTAATGAAGATAAAACATCGGCAGTTTGTGCTACAGACGTTAGGTCTAACCCTGAAGAGGTAACAGCGATACCATCAATTACGTATAAGGGGGTTGAGCCTGCAGAGATCGATCCAACACCGCGAACCCTAACTTGGGTTGCGGCTCCAGGCTGACCAGAAACACTGGTAACCTGAACGCCAGCTGCTGCACCTTGTAGCGACTTTTGAAATGAAGTATTCGGTCGATCTGCTAAAGTTTTGGCACCCACAACAGATGCTGCACCTGTAAAGCTCTCTTTTTTTACAGTTCCATAGGCTACAACAATCACATCTTCCAAATCTTTGGTATCCGCAGACAAAGAAACATTGTAAGTAGATGCTCCAGTTATGGTTTGCTTTTGAGGAACAAATCCTAACGCAGAGAATTCGATTGCTGTTGCATTAGAAGAAATGTTGATGGTGAAGCTACCAGAAGCATTGGTAACAGTCCCCACTTTAAGGCCTGTCAATTTTACACTTACACCAGGAAGGGGAAGTCCATCTTCCTTTGATGTAACCGTACCTGTCACTGTTCGATCTTGAGCCATTGCAGAAAATGCAAAAAACATCAAAACGAACAAACTTTGTAAAAGTTTTCTCATGAAATTTAAGTTTTAGGTTTGATTATAGTTAATAATCGCCTAATCTATACCATAATCACAGATAAAACAAATTTATAACCTAAAAAATAACAGAAAATTGCAAATTAATATAACTAATAATACAGTTTTAGGATAAAAACACATAAAATCAATAATAAAACATCTATTAATATAAATAAACACTAAATAACATATCTAAGAATACAAAAAAAAACCCAAATAGGCATTTTTACAACTCATAAAAGAATATTTATTGAGTATTGAGCAGGTTAATCTACCAAATAAAAAAATATAACCTTTTCATTTAGAGAAATAGCGAAAAAACTATCTTAGATAAAAGAATTAAAACATACCTCCAAAAAAAATAAACTGTTTATAATTTTAATAAAAACTATGATTTGTTTCCTTGTCATGTTTATGAGAAAAGCATATACTGCACGAATGAGTATGAGGAGTTCTATTGGATAGACTATTAATGCTACCACCTCGGCACTATCAATAAAATATCTCATATCTATTTGCTGATAATGCAACACGACTGAAAGTTCTCTGGATTCCGCTTTATTCTTTTAGCCTTAATCATTTCCAGAATATTATTAATAAATTAAGCATCGATCAATCTGTGCTCTTCGCTGTAATCTGACGGAATCATATTTATAAGCCCTTAAATGAACATGGATACCTTAGATTCCCTTAGATATCTTAGCTGGTAAATGAATATCATTTCACCATTGTAGATTGATGTCTGGCTTAACCAACTTAAGCTTTGCGCTTTAAGCTTTTCAGCATAAATAATGGATCCGTTGAAATCCCAGGCATTCCATATTGGTCTTTTAACCTTACTCTATATTATTGATAAATTAAGCGTCTAACAATCTGCGCTCTTCCCTGTAATCTGAAGGAATTATATATAATAACCCTTAAATGAAACTGTAAACCTTAGATCTCCTTAGCTGGTAAATTAATTCCTGTTACCCTTAACCGCTTTGGTCTTTAAGCTTTGATCTTTAACCTTTCCGCTTTCAGCATAATAATGGAGCAATTGAAATCCCAGGCACTCCATATTGGTCTTTTAACCTCACTCTTTACTCGATATTATTAATAGATTAACCATCTTGGTCTTTCCAGTTAGGCTTTCATCCTTAACCCTTCTGTGATAATATTGATGAATTACGATCTACCCTGAGATTCCCTTAGATATCTTAGCTGGTAAATTAATTCCTGTTACCCCTAACCGCTTTGGTCTTTCCGCTTTAAGCTTTGATCTTTAACCTTTCCGCTTTCAGCATAAATAATGGATCCGTTGAAATCCCAGGCACTCCTTATTGGTCTTTTAACCTCACTCTTTACTCGATATTATTAACAGATTTACCATCTTGGTCTTTCCAGTTAGGCCTTTCATCCTTAACCCTTCTGTGATAATATTGATGAATTAACGATCTACCCTGAGATTCCCTTAGATGTCTTAGCTAGTGAAATTAATTTCCAGTTACCCTTAACCACTTTGGTCTTTTAGCTTTCTGCTTTAGTCTTTCCGCATTAAGCATCATAAAAAAACCTGTAAACAAAGAAAGCCTTGCAACAATTGTTACAAGGCTCTTCTTTTAAGATTTGGCACCGACCTACTCTCCCACGTGTTACCGCAGTACCATCGGCTCTGGTGGGCTTAACTTCTCTGTTCGGAATGGGAAGAGGTG